>JAEEGJ010014086.1_pt1 | contig 19119 bp, 16 predicted proteins | sample 8958761 | NCBI WGS metagenome assembly JAEEGJ01 (sample SAMN16246546, study PRJNA631951) | gut metagenome | biome: gut microbiome; feature: rumen; material: RS-attached | host: Bos | place: Iran: Karaj | collected 2018-10 | reverse complement strand
ATTACTCGGCGTGGCAGTAATTCTGTTCATTAAGAGGAACTTGATCATAAAGCTGATTTCAGGAATCAGAAAAAAGGATTAAAGCAGGTGTAAGATGTCATTATATTCAATCGTAGTACCGGTATACAATTCCGAGAAAAGCCTTGAGATTCTCTATAACAGAATCGTTAATGTGTTTGACAATGAGCTTAAGCAGCCGTTTGAAATGATCCTTGTAGACGATTGTTCCAAAGACAGTTCATATAAGATCATAAAGCAGCTCTCTGCTAAGGACCCCAGAATCAAGGGTATTCAACTAGCAGTTAACCACGGCCAGCAAAAGGCTGTATTATGCGGCTTCAGACACACCAAGGGCGACTTCATTATTACAATGGATGATGACCTTCAGCATCCTCCGGAACAGATTCACATCCTTATAGATGAGATGAACAAGTCTGACGATTGGGATGTAATTATCGGTGCTTACGACACCAAGCAGCACAGCCTTCTCAGAAGATTCGGTTCAGGCCTGATGAATCTGAGCCATAACATCATTTACAACAAGCCTAAAGATCTTCATATGACCAGTTTCAGGATCATAAGAAGATATGTTATTGATAACCTCAACAGGATCAATATCTCACAGCCTACAGTTGGTGTTCTTTTATTACAGACCACTAAGCGAATCAAAAACGTTCAGGTTCATCATGATAAAAGAGCATACGGCAAGAGCGGTTATGACTTTAAAAAGCTCGTCAAACTGTTCCTTCGCAATGTCATAACTAATTCCGATCTTCCACTGCTGGCAGTAATGTACTTCGGCATTTTCAGTCTGATCGCAAGTATATGTTTGGGATTATTCTTCCTAATTAGATATTTTGTAGTAGGCATTTCCATAACAGGTTGGACATCATCGATTCTGTTATTGCTGTTTTTTGGCGGTGCAACCCTGTTCTCAATAGGATTGATCGGCAGATACCTTATCAATATCATGCTCGAAGCCAAGAAGTATCCTGCTTACTATATCAGACAGACAGACGGAGATTTAAAAGATGAGTAAGATATTAGTCCTTGGCACAGGAGCAGCTCAGGCTGATCTGATCAGAAAATGCAAGACAAGAGGCTGGGAAGTCTATGCAGTCAGTTACAGATCTGGCGATATCGGCCAGCAGTTCGCAGATCACTTTGCAGAGATCAACATTGTTGATGAAGAGGCCGTAAAGCAGTATGCCAAAGATAACAGAATAGATTATATCTATTCAGCAGGCTCCGACATAGCAATGCCTACTGCATTTGGTGTATCAGAAGAACTAGGTCTGAGTTCATTCTGCAAACCTCATGCAGCTATCATATGCAACAACAAACATCTCTTAAGAACTGAATTGGGAGCTGATTTCGAAGGCAATGTACCTTTCCAGTGCTTAACGGATAAAAATGAGGAAATCACCATCCCCTACCCTTTCATGATCAAACCAGTTGATTCACAGGGTCAGAGAGGCGTTTTCAGAATTGAGAACCATGAGGATTTTCTGACACGTTTTGATGAGAGTATATCTTTTTCCAGAAGCAAAAAGCTCATCATTGAACAGTTTATTTCAGGTGAAGAAATCTCTGTTAATACTTATTCAGTAAATGGTAAGATCGCTTTCTCCCTTATTTCCGGAAGAGAATCATGGGAAGGGTATACAGGCGGTCTCATTCACAAACACTATATTCCCGTTCAGTGGAAAGACGACAATGAACTGACTGACCGCGTTAACAGTCTTGTTTCCCGTACATTATCCAAACTCGAGATCAATAACGGTCCGGCTTACTTCCAGATTAAAATCACTGCGGACAAGAAACCTTACATCATTGAAGTAACGCCACGTCTTGATGGTTGTCATATGTGGAGACTGATCAGGTATTCAACTGGTGTTGATCTTATGGAACTCACGGTTAATGCTATTGAAAACAAAGAGATTCCTGAGAGCTTCTCATACACTGCTCTTCCCTACGAGACTGAGTTCATGTGTTCTGCTCCGGAAATTGCTTTTAACAAGGCCGATTTTGAGCTTGGCAATTACGAGTTCCTTGAATGGTATTACCAAGATGGCGATATCGTTCATAGAATGAACGGCTACAAAGAAAAGTGCGGTTATGTAATACGCAAACTAAGTTAAAACAACATATGCCATATCCTTATTCATATTCCAATTCTATTTTTTCTAAAGCTTTTATCGCATTTGAATCTGCTTCATAAGAATTGTTTCCCATTGCAATAACATGGCCTATACGATCAGAACTATTTTCTGGCATCCTAATTGCATCGCCAGGTTTTATATATATATCAAGATCCTGAACACCAGGAGAATTGCGAGCTTCCTCAACACCTTTAACCGCTTTTATAATCCCATTTCTACCATGTAAAAAACGAATAGCAGCACCTTTATTTATTCGTCTTTCACAATTAACTTTTTCCCCCAAAAGTGATGAAAAAGAACACTCTACCATATCAACTCCAGTAGAAAGAGGCACAAGCCGAGATGTAATAAAGTCTCCACCCAGTCTAGCAGCAATCTCGACTAATTTTACTCCTGTTGGAGTTATTTTAATCTCAGTGTGAGTAGGCCCATCCTGCATCCCTATTGCAACAATTGCTGAATAAGCAACACTTCGAACTTGTTCCAACACTTCAGGAGATAATCTACTTGGCTCAACATGACCTAACTCAACAAAAAAAGGCAATTCAGTAACAATTTTATCTGTAACAGTTATTATATGTGGTACCCCATTTATAGAATATGCTTCAACACTAACTTCGGGTCCTTCCATATATTCTTCTACTAGAGCATTTCCACACCTGGAATATTGAACACAATACTTGTATAAAGATTCAATATCAGGTTTTTTTGACTTATCAACTAATATAACCCCTCGACTTGCAGCGTTATCTACAGGTTTAAGAACATACTTATCTGGCATCAAATCTGAAACTTTTATAAACTCGGCTAAACTCGAAACCACATGGTATTCAGGAATTGGAACATTATGTTCTCTCATTCGATCACGCATAAGAGCTTTATCCGTAGAACAAATAGCATTATCATACGAAATATCTGTTTTCTTACCTAATTTCTCACAAACCCAGGAAACTGTTCTAACAGGCATATCACTAGTTGATGTAACTATATAGTCTGGTTTATAAATCAACGCAGCTTGATACACAGCCTCCTTATCTATGGTGCTAATTTCAAGAAATTTATCTGCGTATTTAATTCCTATAGCGTTAGGATCGTAATCTAAAACAAACACATATAAACCTTTTTCCTTCGCTTTAAGGATAGCTGGAAGTTGTAGTCTGCTAGCACCAAGAATAAAAATAGATTTCATAAAACAATCCTTCAAAATAATATTTTCACTTTACAACAGGTCGAGCTATTTCACATAATAAATCTGAAACTATTATAGCTTGATTATATGTGAAGCGATAATCATTAAAAAGATTAACAACATGTTCTTCAAGGTAATTACAATTGGGGGTTTTTACATCAGAAAAATACCCATTTCCCAAACTCATATAATGAGCACTGCAAAACAATCCTCTGTTAAATATTGCATTTATGCAATCCTGTGAATTTTCCAATAGAAGTTGATATCTCCAATTACAATAATCAAGAGATAAAGATCCTGGAATGCGACTATAAATCTGATTTATCATTCTTTTATGGTCTTGAACATAACTTATTTTTCTTTTCACTATGTCCAAATAGTCCGACTGAATAGCTGGCAATATATTTAACCATTTTGTGTAAAGAACATCTTTTCTAAATAATAACGGATCCTTGTGACACTCTTTTACATGACTCTCAAACATCTCTAAATCTGATTGTTGAAAATCAATAAGAAACTCATCATACATAACATCATCTCGCATTATTCCATATCCTCCAAAACCAATATCAACACACTTTACTGGTCCGGTAGAATAAAGAACGACATCCGCAACAGAATCATCAATATCAAATTCAGGAAAACAAAGACATCTATCATCTACAATAAAAACATCTGGAAATGATCTTTTTATTTCTGAAAGGAAAGAATTATCCTCTTCAGATATGTACCCATATGTATGATTATAATGCAAAACTTTAATTGAATTCTTTTCTATGTAACTGACCGCACTTTCCTTATCAATTTGATAGTCTGCTAAAGAAATATCACAAAAAACAGGCTGCATGCCTAATAACATGTATGTTGCTGGTACGCTTTCACAAATATTAGAAGCCATCAAAACACTTCCCGAAATCTGATTAGCTTTCAGCACATTAAATAATACAGAACATGCGCGCGTATTACATTTTATTTTCATATTCCATATCCATAATAAGACTAGCTATCCTATCAGAACCTTTTCCATCAAACAAATCAACAAAGCTGTCAAATTGTCTCTTTCTGTTAGGAAATGATAGCTCATTCAAAAAAGTTTTTTCTATTTGGCTTTTAATTATAGTTCCGCGAAAATCACCAACATAAGGCACTAAACCCATATTATCAAGAGCAATACATTCGTCAAATTGATTATCCGCAAATTGAAATGATATAGCAGGTGTACCGAAAGATAATGCTTCATATATAGTGGTTGACCCAGGAGCTATCACAATATCGGACTCCGTATAGAGAGCACTCATATCTTGTCCCCATTCAAGGAAAACTATATTGTTATACTTGGAAAATGAATCTCTCAAATATGTACAATAATCTTCATCAAAAAAAAGACCTAATATAACAGAAAAGGATATTTCCGGATACAACTCAACATTAATATACGAAAGAATACTAAATATACATTTTAAAGGATCTGTTCCCCCGGTTGTTATCAAAACATTCTTAACATTCCGATTAATTGCTTTGTTAACGTTATAGTGCAAATGTTTATTTAACGGGAAATATCTAATTCCAATATAATGCTTCCTATAGGAAAACTTAGTTGATTTATAAAGATTATTATTCGCTTCAATATTGTAATTTATAATGGCATCAACATCATAATCAAATAAATACAAATCATCCAAAAAAATAATCTTGGTTACTTCGTGAAGTCTCTGTAGTGCTTCCTCACTTACATAATAACTATCAACAAACAATGTGGAAACATTGGTTTCTTTTATAAACTTAATCTCTTCGTCAATAAACCAATCATCATAATGGCTACCACTAATAATCTTTGTTTTATAACCAAGACTAATTAGGTTTTCACAAGATGAATCTTCTGAACATATGAAACAAAAATCTGAGGTCTTCTCTTTTAATGAAGACGCAATACTAATGCATCTTGAAAAGTGCCCCATTCCAATCTGCTTATTACCATCAACTCTGAAGCCAATCATTAACAACCTTCAATCATACTTAATGAAATAGGACTACCATATGGTATATCACATTGGGCTTTTTTACCTAATATAACCGGCAAGTATTTGGGTGGTAGTCCAAAATTGGGTCGTATGCTACGAACATTAACTTCAGTAATCTTTTCTCCTTTTTTTATATCAGCTACAGCAAACAAACTCCTTCTACACTTATATTCTTCAATCTCACCTTCTGACGGTCCATAACACGATTTGCCTATCATTTTTGTCGCCAAATTTACATTATTGACCATTTCTTTAAACTCATCAGGTTCCATTGAGAAGTCAGAATCCGCATTTTTAATCTTTCTAGATAAACAAAAATGTTTTTCTATTACTTTTGCACCTTTTATTACAGCAGCAACATCTGCCAAATTTCCCATACTATGATCAGAAATACCAACAGTAAGTTTAAATGATTCTATCATATCTGTAATTGTATCAAGATGCAGATTTTCAGGATTAGTAGGATATTCACTACAACATTTAAGAAGTGTGATATCAGAATTATTAAACCTATGACACGCCTCAATAGCTTCAGAAATCTCTTCTTTTGTCGCCATACCGCATGAAATAATCATTGGCTTATTCTTAGAGGCTGTGTACTCGATCAAAGGAATATCCACAATCTCAAAACTTGCAATTTTATATGCCTCACAGCCTATACTTTCCAAAAAATCAACTGCAGATCTATCAAAGGGCGTAGAAAGAAAATCAATATTATACTTATCACACTCTTCTTTTATTTGTCTTTGCCATTCCCATGGTGTATAGGCCCTTTCATATAAATCATACAAATATTCTTTATCCCATAATCCTCCATTAACTAAAAACAAATCCGAATGACAATTTATTGTAATTGTATCTGCTGTATATGTTTGAATTTTCAAACAATTTGCACCGCTTAATGCAGCAGCCTTAACTATCTCCAGGGCGGTATCCAAACTACCTGCATGATTAGCACTCATTTCGGCAATAGTATAAATCTTACCAGATTCAATTATATCTTTCATACGAAACATAATAATAACCACCCCAACATATCGAAGATATCATTTCGTTGCAATAATAATAAAATCATTATCACAAATGCTTTCATTGTTATACGTTCGAATAATCCTTTCAATAGATACATCTTTAAACTGACAGAACAAATCGATAATTTCTTTCTTTGAGAAAAAGTGCTCATGCATTCCATTCTCAGCATTAGCACTCAATTTACTATCAGAAACAGATATATAACCTTTGTCTTCAACACTTATATTTCTATAATCTTCGCAACTTCTTACTACAACTATAGTAGTTCCCCCATTTTTAAGCACACGAAAAATCTCATCTACAGCTTTTTTTATGGAATCATTTTCTAAATAATAAAGAACACCATATGAAACGACTCCATCAAACATTTCATTTTCAAAAGGCAAGCAATCACAAGAACCTACTACCAAATTATCAATAAACTGAGAATACCCATATTCGGATAATACAGATTTAGAATAATTTATACCACTGTCAGAATAATCGATTCCATACGGAATAAACCCATTCTCTGCAAGTAACTTAATGTGTCTGCCAGCTCCACAACCATCATCTAAAACCGCGCTTCCGCTTTCCAGATTTCTAAATAACCATCTTACTATTTCCGGCTCCGGATACTTAGGTCTAAACCGGTTTTCTTTATGCATTTCTATCCATTGACTTTTGTTGCTCATGATCTTTCCTTTCTTATCATAAGATTATATTTCATTTCAGCAATAGCCCAATCCGAATCGTTATCAATGTCTTGTACCTGTTCTTCTGAAATCTCGATCATAACACTTCTTGAACAAATTAAATCACGTTCTTTCTTAAGTGCATCTACTTTACAAAAATAGAACTGACCACAATCATGATATATTGGCTCTAAGTCCTGACTTCTTGTCATTGCGCATTCAGGAAATTGATACGCCAAATATCCATTCCTGTTCACAATTCCCCGCTGTGGAGGAAAGCTAAACTTCACAACTGGAACAACAGCATCAGAATCATCCAATAGTTTAATTGCCTGATTTAATTTGCTAGCAGTAACAAAAGGAGCCGTAGGATAAAGACAACACAGAACATCAAAACTCATCCCTCTATGTTCATACTCACTAAGAACTTCTAATAGAACATCTTCGGTTGTTGCATAGTCACCACTTGTTGCTTCACTCCTCATAAAAGGAACTTTAGCACCATATTTAATGGAAATATCTGCTATCTCTTTACTATCAGTCGATACCATAACCTCATCAAAAAGGCCTGATTCAATTGCTGCTTGAATACTGTATGCAATAATAGGCTTCCCACAGAAATCTTTTATGTTTTTCTTTGGTATTCTTTTGCTACCGCCCCTTGCAGTAATAATAGCTATTCTTGACATAAAAAAGTTTCTGTTAATCCTTTCTATAATTCTCAACAACTTTCTTTACTGCACTGATTACATCCTCAACATCCTGATCTGTCATCTTAGGATAGAGCGGAATACTCATAATGCCTTCGTAAATCTTCTCTGCATTAGGGCAAAGACCCTTCTCATATCCCATATGCTGATAGTACGGGAACCAATATACAGGAATATAGTGAATCTGACACTGAACATTCTCAGCAGACATGGCATCGAAGAACTGTCTTCTGGAGCATGAAAGCTTCTCGAGATTCAAACGGATAATATACAGGTGTCTGCATGAATCGGATTCAGGAATCTCCTTCTGTACAAACAATTCAGGTATATCCTTAAACGCTTCATTATACTTGTTTACTATCTCTTTTCTTCTGCCGGAGAACATATCAATCTTACCGAGTTGAGATGTTATAAGAGCAGCCTGGAAATCAGTTAAGCGATAATTGTAACCAAGCGATATCTGCTCATAATACCAGGGGCCTTCATGAGGAGCACCTTCCATCATAGAATCATCATGTGTGATTCCGTGTGTATGAGCAAGAACCAATTTTTTATATAGTTCTTCGTCGTTCGTAGTGATTGCTCCGCCTTCACCGCCTGTAATAGTCTTAACGGGATGGAAAGAAAAACATGTCATATCAGCCAACGAGCCGACCTGTTTGCCATTATACTTTGTCGCAATTGAATGTGCCGCATCTTCAATAAATACAAGATTGTATTCTGAACAGATAGCACGGATCTCATCTACCTTAACTGCCTGACCTGTAAAATCGACTGCCACAACAGCCTTCGTACGCTTTGTTATATGAGCTCTGATCGAATCAGGATCAATCGTATATGTCTCGGGATCAACATCTGCAAAAACAGGCTTAGCACCGCAATACAAAGCGCAATTAGCTGATGCAGCAAATGTTAATGGTGTCGTGATCACTTCATCTCCGGGACCGATACCGGTTGCAATGCATGCGCAATGAAGTGCAGAAGTTCCTGAATTAACCGCAACTGCAAATTTTGCACCGGTAAAATCACACAGAGCCTTCTCAAATCCGCCTACTTTGGGACCGCAAGTTACATAGTCAGAATGAAGAACATCATCAACGGCTTTGATATCATCTTCGTCAATCCACTGACGGCCATAATAGATCTTAGTTTTTCTTACAGGATCTCCACCATTAATCGCTAATTTTTCCATATAGACACTCTTTTAGATACTTCCGATTTTTACTTTATTCTTTTCAATCCATTCGCGGAGCTGAGGAATTGTCATCCAATCTGTGTTGTTATCAGATGTATAACAGAAACCCTCAGGAACTCGAGTACCACCTTTAATCATTGCATCAATTTGGGTCCACTCACATATCTGGGGGAGAATCTTATAATGTTCAGGATACTCATATGTATAGTGAGCATCTTCCACACCAATCATCTGTTCATGAAGCTTCTCTCCCGGACGGATACCGATCTCAACCTGCTCAGCATTCTCATCAACTGCAGCAGCAATATCACATATGTTCATAGAAGGAATCTTCTTGACATAGATTTCTCCGCCTTCCATATCTTCAAAAGCGTGCCAAACAAGCTCTACGCCCTGCTCAAGAGTAATCATAAATCTAGTCATGCGCTTATCTGTAATCGTAAGTTTTCCTGATTTTGCAGTTTCAATGAAATACGGAATAACCGAACCTCGTGAACCCATAACATTACCGTATCTGACAACAGCAAACTTTGTTTTCCCGCCTGTATATGAGTTTCCGGCAATGAATATCTTATCTGAGCACAGCTTCGTAGCTCCATAAAGATTTACAGGAGAACTTGCCTTGTCAGTAGACAGAGCAACAAGTCTTTTAACACCTGAATCAATACAAGCATCAATAAGATTCATAGCACCATTTACGTTTGTCTTAATACATTCAAACGGATTGTATTCAGCTGTAGGAACGATTTTGGTTGCTGCTGCATGAACTACGTAATCAACACCATTAAGAGCTCTGTAGAGTCGTTCCTTATCTCTGACATCACCGATAAAGAATCTTACTCTGTCATCACCTTTAAACTTCTTAGCCATATTCCATTGCTTCATTTCATCTCTGGAATAGATAATGAGTTTCTTTGGGTTGTACTTAGCCAAAGTCATAGGAACAAAGGTATTACCGAATGAACCTGTACCGCCGGTGACTAAGATTGTAGAGTTTGAAAGCATGCGCCATTCTCCTTTTCAGTAAAATCATCAAATAATCATTTTCTATTGATTTATCTCATAGTATTTTACCATTTAAGGAGAATAGATTCATCTATATATTAATAAAAGGAGAAATTAGTCGTAATATACCCCGCCGATTATCTTCTTGCCGCAGTGATCACAGAGTCTGGCAATATCGATAAGATCGGCGTACCTGGTCGAACCTGAGCAAACGCCCAAAATAACGGCATCAACACCATCAAGCGCCTTGGCATCGATGCTGTCAACCGCCTTTGCTTCAACTCCGGATACCTTATTGATCTTATCTGTCAGCTTCTTTGATTCTTCGGAATAATCTTTCTTCAATCCTGAATTAACAAGTAAGACCTTACCGAATTCCGCATGCTTGCAGATATAGACTGCAGCATCAGATACGCTGTCAACAGACTTACCGTCTATGGTCTTCTTGCGGAGCAGTCCGTAAACGATCTTACTGAAAACCACAACTCCAATGCCCTTGTGACTGTATTTGCTTATACTTCCCAGAAGTTCAGTACCGAGCATGTCTGTAACAGCACTCGAATCATGAACCTTAGAAGATAAGACAACATAAGCCAGATAAGCGAAAATATATGCGATGATGCCGATTGCAAAGCCTGCGACGATCATCTTGGGCGAGAAATCTATTCCCGGATCGACATAGACACTACGTGAATCATCATCGACCGTAATTGAATCAAAGACCACATTCTCGTTATGGTCAAATTCCAAAAGCAATGAAGTATAGTATTCCTTCAGATCCTTATACTGAATATCCTTTTCTGTTTTGGCTGCAATTCTATCTTCATCGATAACAGTTGTCTCTTCGGCAGAAACAAGAGTTAACTTATGCTTGCCGAATTCTCCTGACAACTCTGTTCCTGCAGCATCAGCAACGCCAATGACCGCGTTCTTTATTGCCTCTGTATCAGAACCTTCCGGAATAATGACCACCAATTCTAAGCCATCATCATATTTAACCGTGATAAGCTCATTAATATAGATATCTTCCGTATTTGCGTATTCAGAACCAAGAGCATTTCTTAAAGCAGTAGTTGTTTCAGTTCCTGTAAACACTGCGCCATATGCAGAATTAAGTGCCTGAACATTATCGCTGTCGCTAACAGCCCATTTCAGATCAAGAACCGGAAGCACACCACTTCCGAGCATGGTATCAACAATTGAATTGGCATAATACTCTTCCTGCGCTTCAATTATTGCCTTCTGTTCCAGAGCCAATGAGACACGCACACGATCCAATTCGGGTAGAGTATTAAGTTTCTCCTCATCACTCATAGCGGAAAGTTCTCTGTATGTATTTGCCTCGTCTTCAGCCTCTCCATTTACTTTCTTCGACATGGCACAGGGCATTAACACAGCCACGATAACTGCGACAATAACAACCAGTTTCCACTGTTCCAACAATGAGCCGAAAAAGGCTTTAAGATCAACACTAACAATGTTGGATTTCTTCATTTGATAAACGCTCCTTCGTCCTTGGACTTATTATCCCTATTCTGCAAAACCATATTGTTCTCGCGATAAATGACTGCCATTGCTGCAGCTATGGCAAATGTTCTGTACACCTGTGCATCCAATGAAATACCGCTGATTATAAAACCTGTTACGGCCAAAACTCCGAACAGATTTCTGTTCTTGATCGCATATATGTACAGAGAAGTAAAACAAGCTACCAGAAGCCCCAAGCCGACAACACCGCCTTCGATGAGGATGTTGATAAACATGTTGTGGGATTCGTATCTGTAATCGTGACCGACCGCTACATACTTAACGGTATCAGCAAAAGAGCCCAGACCATGTCCGAATAACATATGGAAAGGATCCTGGGTAAAGAAATACTTAATTGCTGCTTTCCAGATATCAGATCTTCCTGTTCCTCCGCTTGCAATAAGTGAGGAAATACTGAATCTCTGCAGCGCAGAAGGACCGATTCCCAGCTCGGCACATGTGAACAGAACTACGGCGACAGCAGCTACGGAGCCTAAGACAATAAACTTCTTACGTCCTTTTAAGCTTATTACCCAGATAAAAATAATAACAAGCATTGTAAGCAGTCCGCCTCTGGAACCCGTAAAATACACGATCGCCAAAAGGCTTAACAGACATATTGAATTGAAAATGATCTTCCGCTTTTGCTTGAGCTCAATCAGGCATAGCGAAAATGCCATGGCAAGTCCTGTAGCAAAATCGTTAGGATCCATTAAGCTCGAGATCTCGATATACATTCTTCCGCCGCGAAAGAAGCTGAAGAACAGAGAACTTACCCATGCGGCACAAATACTGCCGTAGAAAGCAAGTTTGATGAGCTTTAATTCAACATCAGAATAATCACGTACACTGACACTGATTATGATGAAGAAAGTTACCATTACCTGCATGGAATACCAGTCAAGCGAGAACGCGCTGTTCCACAGACCGGTGATTATCATGTACAGGAAATATAGATATACCGGAAAGATTCCTTTATTTACTTTGAGCTGTCCTGACAAAAGGATCTCAACAGCTGATACAAATAAATATATAATCGCTATTCCTGACTGAATAGACGAACTTATTACCAAATTTGAGAGTGCAGTACTGATTGGCAACAAAGCAATGTATAAGACCAAAAGCAAAGAACTGTATTTAAAGTTCGATCTGCCAATGAACACATCCTTTTGCCGAGTTAATAACCCCTTATATTCACCTGTTGCAGCTCTTGTACTCACCAGTTTCCCATTATCTCCACAAACAAAAAATAAGGCATAGGAGAACAGCTCTCCTATGCCCCGAAAATGCAATTATCAGCTGATAGTGTAATTGTTTACGAACATGTCGTAAGAAGCCTTATCGCTCTCGAAATATTCGATTGAGTTGTAGTGCATCTTTCCGTTCTTATCAACGAACAGCCATACACTCAGATACATACCGTCCTGATACTGTCCACTTACGTTATATGCCTTATAACCGCATACTGTTGTTTCCACAGACTTAACACCGGAATAACCAGTATCACTCTCCATGTTCTGTCTGAGAATGTCAGCCATCATAGGAAGTGAAGAATCTTCATAGTATCCGCTGTAAACAGTCAGATTGATGATTGTCTGTGTCTCAAGATTGATTCTCTGGTGAACAGCTGAGTAATCATCAGGGTTTAAACCTGCCTCTGTCCAGTATCCCCAAGAACCCTGTGTAAGAGCTACATAACCTGCAACATCATCGCCCATTGTTTCAACATCGCTGTTGCCTGTTGTTTCTGATGTCTTTGTTGTTTCAGATGATGTTGTAGCAGCTGTAGTCTCAGATGTCTCTGCTGTTGTTTCTGAAGTTGTAGTTGTAGCTGTTACAGGTGCATCGTAGTCACTTTCAGGAACAAAATGGAAATCTGTAGCTGTTCCCAAATTGATGAGATACATCTCTTTCTTGGATCCTTCCTCGAATACACCGATATAAACTGAAGTCCACTCTTCATCCTTGGTATTCTCACCGCCGATCCAGCAACCGTCATTCTTTAAGACTAAAACAACAAGTTTCTTCAGTTCATCTCTGCTATACATCTCTTCGATCTCATCTTTTGTAAGACCAGCTTCCTCATAGTCCTTTGTGACTACATCGATTGCATCGTTACCAAAATAGAGTTCGTACTTACCTGTATAGTAATAATCCGAAGTATCCAGGTAAGACTGATAGTACTTGAATGAATACTTTCTGCCGAATGTAAGGTAAGATTCGTCGTTTGTCTCGATCCAATTGATTGAAGTAATAAGCTCTTCCTTATCATCAGGATCTTCTTCGTCAGCTTCTGTTGTAACAATAGGTTTATCGATGTCGAGATCTCCGAACATGGCATCCATGTCACTGAACATAAGAGCAGATACAGCCGTAAGAGAACCCATAAGCAGAACTGAAAGGATAATACCTGCGATTGCAATTCCCTTACCCTTCTCCTGCTTCTTCTTAGAACTGAACAAACCTACAATGGAAAAGATAAGTCCGAATAAACTTGTAAGACCCATTGTTGCAAAACCAACCAAGGACAAAATGAAACCGAGTTTGCACATTCCGTTAGTCTTGGGTTCATTTGCTGCAGTTGCAACAGACTGGGAATATACATTTGATACCGGCTGTTGATATACAGGCTGGACTGTGGGTTCTGCGACCGGCTGCATTACCGGCTGTGCAACTGGTTCAGCTACAGGAACTGCAACGGGCTGTGCTACGGGCTGCTCGGGCTGAGCAACAGGTGCTGCCACGGGTTCTGCTACAGGCTGAACGGGTTGAACGGGCTGTTCTGCCGGAAGCGGTGTTCCACAATTACAGCAAAACTTGCCGCTTACATTATTAGTACCGCAATTAGGACATACTGCCATAGATTATTACCTCCATATTCTCCTTGGTGTCTGAAACTTTTAATCGGTTTTACCGTCTTTATGAACTTTTTTGGTTTTGTTTTCTGCATTCTTTGCAGCTTCGTCTTTAACCCTCTTTCTGCTCTTGAGCCACGGTACTACGATCTCACTGTAGATGTATGTGAGGATGGCAGCCGCAGGGATTGCGAGAAGAACTCCGGGAACACCCCAGATCTTTCCTCCTACAACGAGGAATACAAGAACGAGGAACGAAGGTACGTTGAGCGCTGAACCAAACAGTCTCGGCTTAATGACATAACCATCAATAAGCTGAAGGATAAGTGTAAAGATAAGGAACGGAATTACTGATTCAGGCTTTGCAAGGAGCAGGATTACCGCAGCAATGAATGCACCTACAAAAGGTCCGAATGTCGGAGCAAGATTCGTAATTGCCACTACTACAGAGCAGATGACCGCATAAGGCATTCCCGTGGCAAACATGAAAATTCCGTTTACGATACCGACGATAAGAGCATCTACAAACTCACAAACGATAAATCTTGAGAAGATCGCGTTAAGTCTGTTACAGATGTTGCTCCAGTCTGTATAGTGCGAAGAAGGAATAACAAGATAGAAGAATTCGCCCAATGTATCAATGAGCTTTTTCTTGGCGCAAAGGAAATAGTAAGCAAGGATAACACCGATCATGAATCCGAACGCCTTGGATCCGATACCAGCCGAGAAACTCAATACCCATGCAGGTGTGATCTCGTTTCCTCCAAACACCTTACTTACAAGGGAGGTAAGATCTGTCTGTTCATCAACAAAGCCTAAAATGCTGACCTTGTATTTTTCATCAAGCTCTGATGTAACAACCAACTTCTTGAAGCTCTCGATATAACCTGAAAGGCCTCTTGCAAAAGCCGTGATATTCTCGATAAGACGTGGAGCTATGAGTGCAATAAGAACTACGATCAAAGCAAGCATTGTCGTAAGCGAGAGAACTGCGCACAGAACCCATACCCTGTTCTGATTCTTCTCAGTTACATTTTTACCTAAACGCTTATAAATGAAACAAGCGAAAGGATTTGCCATATATGCAATTACGCCGCCGATAATTACCGTGGAAGTAATTGCGAAGAAAGAATCAAAAAATCCCCTTAAGTTACCGATGTTGGATACGATCATATAGAAGACGACAACGATACAAAGAGATATCGTCAATCCCGTCCATCTATTCTTCTCGTATTTGCTGAAACGTTCTTTATATTTTTCCATGCGCGTATTATATCAGTTAAAAAAAGAGAATTCATCAGTGAAGTTAATGTGTTATCAAAGCGTAACGGGGATTTTTTGCCAAAGAAAAACTCCCGCAGGAGAGGCGGGAGTTTGGTTTTTGTTGGAACAAGTTATATTCAGATGTTAGTTAGTTTCCGATTGGTTTATGATTCATTTTTGAGAGAAACTCAATGTTAAGTAACAACTTACTGGAGGAAACTTGAATCAAGTAAGACCAATCGTCTACTTGTTTGTGCTTCACTTCCCATTGGTCTCACCTCCTTCGAACTATTTCGTTCGTTTTATCTGATGGCTTTACTATAGCACATCAAATGTCAGAATGTGTTACAAAATAGTGAACGATTTTTGACATGGATATATCAGGCTTTTGGTGACGGTATTCCGAAGTCCTTATCTCCGTCACGGGAAATAAAAGCCATACGCGGAAGCTTTACTACACTTCCGTCAGCCGAAGATACAGCCTTCATAAAGAAGGTCATCTCTGGATGAGGACAATCGCTTATCCTGTTCATCTCTTCATCGTAAAGCTCGGATACGACAACCGGAGCCATATAACCGTCAGGCATAAGCACATTGAGAGTGTCGCCTTCGAACATCTTATTCTTCTGGGTAACCTTATTAAGACCCGTCTCACTGTCAAAGCTCTCAGCAACACCGACAACGAATGCAGGCTTGTTGTAAGACTTATCCGGATCGATCTTGGCATCATCACAGGGGCTGTCGAAGAAAAAGCCAGTATCGTAATCTCTGTGGACAACCTTATCGAGAATATCTTTCCAGCGAGGGTCGACCTTATAGTTATCGGGATCCTTGCAGTACAGGTCGATTGCCTCCCTGTAAACCTTAGTTACTGCGGCGGCATAATATGCGCCCTTAATTCTTCCCTCGATCTTGAAAGAATTGATTCCGGCATCAACAAGTTCCGGAACGTGGTCGATCATGCAGATATCGCGGCTGCCAAAAATATAAGTGCCTCTCTTGTCCTCTTCAACAGGAAGCGGCTTATCAGGACGCTTCTCCTCAACGACGTAATAACCCCATCTGCAAGGCTGGGCACAGGCTCCGCCATTGGATCTTCTGCCGGTATAGTAATTTGACAGAAGACATCTGCCGGAATATGAAACACACATGGCTCCATGAATAAAACATTCAAGCTCTACATCAGACGGAATGGCAGCACGGATCTTCTTAATCTGATCCAAAGAGACCTCACGTGCGAGGACTATTCTTTTCGCGCCCTGGGAAGCCCAGAAATTGCATGCTGCGCTGTTTGTGACGCTTGCCTGAGTTGAGATGTGTATCTCAAGATCAGGACAGAGGGTACGCACCATTGTAAAAATACCGGGATCGGAAACGAGAACGGCATCTGCGCCACTCTCTTTACCAACGAACTTCACGGCATGCTCGAGTCCGTCAAGTTCATCCTCAGTAGGCATAACATTCAGCGTAACGTAGCACTTAACACCATGGTCATGGGCATAAGCGATTCCCGCCTTCATCTCATCTTCGTTGAAATTATCGCTGAATGCACGAAGTCCGTACTGGGTGCCGGAAAGATAGACTGCATCCGCACCATATTCAACAGCGGCACGGAGCTTCTCCGGATTGCCGGCAGGACTTAATATCTCATAACGTGAACGGTCGTGACCCATCTTGATTCCTTTTCAAAAAGACTTATCAATCGTCAACAAGTACCAGAGCACTGGACTCTGTTGTCTCTGAAGTTTCAGCTGAAGACTCGGTAGCAGCTGCCTCGTCTGATGCGATCCAGTTCTCTCTGTACTTTTCAACATTCTCTTCATGGTCTTCAAGATTGGTTGCAAAAGCCGTACCGCCATCAATGCCGGTAGCACAGAAATAATAATAGTTGCAGTTCGGCTCAGGATAGAGAGCGGCTGAAATAGCATAATCACTCGGCATACAGATAGGTCCCGGAGGAAGTCCGGTATTAGTGTATGTGTTGTACGGACTGTCGTAATTGAGCTGGGCATCAGTATGCATGAATGATGATCTGCCGCCGTTGGCCTTGATCAGATAGTTTATCGTTGCTGATGAACCAAGATAATCACCCTCATCGAGTCTGTTATGGAAAACAGCAGATACGTACATCATGTCAGCGGGCTTACCGGTCTCCATCTGAATAACGGAGGCCAGTGTAATTACCTCATCCATGGTCATGCCGAGTCTCTTGGCTCTTACGTAGTATTCATCGTAGAGCTTGTTCTGCATGTTGTTGAGAAACTTCCTGATGATCGACTCAGGACTTGCATTAACGTCGAAATTGTAAGTATCAGGATACAGATAACCTGAAAGTATGAAATCTCTTCCATCTTTGATCTCGATCTGTGAGACGAACTCATAGTCGACAAAAAGATTAGGGGAATTCATGCACTTATCGAATTCGGCATCATCGAAATTAAGGCCCGCATCGTGCAGGATCTTCTTAACTTCGTAGTATGTAGCACCCTCAGGGATGGTAACCTTAACCGCAGCAGGCTCGAGCGTAAGGAAATACATCAGCTCATCATAAGAGAAACCTCTTAAGAGATAGTGTGTACCTGCCACGTATGCACCGTCAAAACCATTAAGCTTACTGATGATGGAGAACAGGAACTTATTTGTGATAAGACCCTGCTCATAGAGCTTGTCGGCTATATCAGAAGTGGAGTCACCGCTCTTGATAACGATGGTAACAGCACCCTCGGTATCGGCCTTGATGTCATACTTACCCCTGTCGATATCGTTCTTAAGAGCGTTGAATCTCTTATCCTGCGAGATGACATAGTTATAGCCGACGTAAACGCCGGCTACTGCAAATCCGAATAAAAGTGTCAGGATTATAAGTATTCTGAGAGCGACTCTGACTTTGTTAGATAACATAAGTTAAAGACTACCCCCGTATTACTAGTTTTTTGATCACGCGTCCTTGTTCTTAAGCTTTGCTACTGTCTTGGCACGCATGTCGTTGTTCAGTATCTTCTTGCGAAGGCGGATAGACTTGGGAGTTACCTCACAGAGCTCATCGTCTTCAACAAATTCCAGGCACTGCTCAAGGGAGAAAGAGAGCGGCGGTGTAAGACGCATTGCGTCATCAGCGCCGGCTGAACGCATGTTGGTTACATGCTTCTTCTTGCAGACATTAACGGTAATATCATCAGGCTTGGGATTTACTCCTACGATCATGCCTTCGTATACCGGTGTGCCTGCTCCGATGAAGAGTGCACCTCTATCCTGGGCATTGTAGAGTCCGTAGGTTACAGCGGTTCCGGTCTCGAATGCTACGAGCACTCCCTGACCTCTCGTCTCGATGTCTCCTGCGAAGGGTTCAAAGCCCGAGATAACGGAGTTCATTATACCATTGCCCTTAGTGTCGGTCAAAAACTCGGTACGGTAACCGAGGAGACCTCTGGAAGGAATCTTGAATTCAAGACGTGTATATCCCTTGGTCGGAGGGAGCATGTTGAG
>JAEEGJ010014085.1_pt1 | contig 19120 bp, 15 predicted proteins | sample 8958761 | NCBI WGS metagenome assembly JAEEGJ01 (sample SAMN16246546, study PRJNA631951) | gut metagenome | biome: gut microbiome; feature: rumen; material: RS-attached | host: Bos | place: Iran: Karaj | collected 2018-10 | reverse complement strand
GGAGGTCAGGACCAGGCAGTGCAGGTTGTTAGTGATGCAATCCGCCGTAACAGGAGTGGGCTCAGTGATCCAAACAAGCCACTTGGAAGCTTCCTCTTTATGGGACCAACCGGTGTTGGAAAAACAGAGCTTGCCAAAACTCTTGCAGACTTCCTGTTTAATGATGAAAAGGCGCTTACCCGAATTGATATGAGCGAGTACATGGAAAAGTTTAGTGTTACCCGTCTTATTGGAGCACCTCCGGGATACGTTGGTTATGACGAAGGTGGCCAGCTTACAGAAGCAGTACGCCGCCGCCCGTACAGCGTAATTTTGTTTGATGAAATTGAAAAGGCTCACCCGGATGTATTCAACGTACTGCTGCAGGTGTTGGATGACGGACGCCTTACAGATGGTCAGGGCAGGGTTGTAGACTTTAAGAATACGATCATCATTATGACAAGTAACTTAAAACCCGAAATGCTCCGCGATACCTTCCGTCCGGAATTCTTAAACCGTATAGACGAAACAGTTATCTTTAATTCTCTTGGAAAGGATGCTGTTGCTTCTATTGTAAAACTCCAGCTTGAGCGTGTACAAAGCCGCCTTGATGACCGCAAGATTAAGCTCAACTTTGACCAGAGCGCTCTGGACTTCCTTTGCGAAGCAGGCTACGACCCCGACATGGGAGCCCGCCCTGTAAAACGCGCTATTCAGAATTATGTAGAAAACGCGTTGGCAAAAGAACTGCTTTCGGGTAAAATAGCCGAAGGTTCAACTGTAAACATCACAGCTGGTTCTGATGGACTGATAATGAGGTAAATATGAGTATTAAAAGCGAAGCTATTGCCTGGGTTAAAGACTACTTTGCAAAAAACGGCAACAGCGAAACAAAGGCCGTAATTGGCATTTCGGGCGGAAAAGATTCTGCCACTGTTGCAGCACTCTGCTGTGCTGCTCTTGGAAAAGATCGTGTAATTGGCGTAATGATGCCAAACGGTGTTCAGGCAGACATTGAAGATTCTAAAAAGATCTGCAAGTTTCTGGGCATAAAAAATTACACCATTAATATAGAAGATGCATACCGCGGTCTTACCTGCGAACTTAAAAAGGCTGTAGGTGTTGGAGTAACTCCGGCTCAGTACAATACAAATACGCCGGCCAGACTGCGCATGGCAACTCTTTACAGCATTGCTGCTTTGGAAGGAAACTGCCGTGTATCCAATAACGGAAATAAAAGCGAATGCCTTGTAGGTTACTTTACCCTTTGGGGCGACGGAGCCGGGGACTTTGCACCACTTTCAAACCTTTATGTAAGCGAAGTTATAAAGCTTGGTCTTGCACTTGGACTCCCGGAAGAGTTTGTAAAAAAGGCTCCTTCTGACGGAATGTCTGGTATGACAGACGAAGATAAGCTTGGCTTTACATACGCAGACTTGGAAAAGGTTGCACGTGGTAAAACCGACAAAATGGATCCAGCTTTGGTAAAAACAATTAAGGGTAGAATTAAGGCTATGGGCTTTAAGAAGAAGCTTTTGAATATTCCAAAGTTTATGCCTTCAACTGCTAAATAATAATGCTTTCTTACCAGCACGCTTTTCATGCGGGAAACCATGCAGATATACTCAAGCACTATGTTCTGTGTTCTGTAATTCAAAGTCTGAACAAAAAGGAAAAGCCGTATACTCTGTATGATACTCACGCAGGAAGCGGGCTGTACGACATGCTCGATAACCGCAGCCTTAAAACAAACGAAGCAGAAAAGGGAATCTTAAAGCTTGCACAATTGCAGCTCCCCGAATGTCTTGATTTTTATAAAAATCTGGTACAAAAATATCTGGATAAAAATCTGTATCCCGGGTCTCCTGTAATTGAGCAGGAACTTATGCGTACGCAGGACACACTAATTCTTTCCGAACTTCATCCTGCAGAAATAGAAAATCTTAAGAAAAATCTGCAGGCCGCGTCACAGGATGCAGCCACAAAAAAATCAGTTCAGCTTCATCACCGCTCGGGTTGGGAAATGCTCAAGGCACTTACTCCGCCAGTAACACACAGAGGCGCTGCCCTTATAGACCCAAGCTACGAAGAGACTGCCGACTACGAAGCAGCTGCCGAGACGATTTGTGCAGTTTACAAAAAATGGACCAACGGAATTATAATGCTGTGGTACCCGCTGCTTGCTCACCGAGACGCAGAAATAAAAAATATGCTTACACAGATTACAGACTTTGTAAAATCAATAAATGCCAATACGCAGATTGACCGGTTTGAACTGTGTGTAAATACTCCGGATGCGCACAAAGAAACTTCGCTTGAACAGGTGCTTGCAGATGAGGACAAAAAAAATCCGCCCCGGTTATACGGCAGCGGAATGCTTGTTATAAATACACCCTGGAATCTTGCACAACAGGCAGACCCGGCTCTTAGTTTTTTACAGCAGGTGTTTTGGGCTTCTTAGACCCGCCACGGAAAAAGTCTGCAATCTTCTGGAATAGTCTTTTAAAGAAAAGATAAATCTTATAGAAAAATCCCGGATTACGCATGCGCTCAAGTCTCTTGTAGCCTTCGAGCAGCTCTTCGTCGGTAAATTCCTTGCGCTGATTGTTTTCTTCAATTTCCATTTCCAGCTGTTCAATTTCGGTAAGGTTATCTACGATGTTTGCATGAATGTTAGTCCAGCCTAATTCTTTAGCTGCTGTAAGACGTCGTTCTCCGGCAATAAGCTCGTAGCGGCTGTTGATCGTAATAGGATTTAAAAGTCCGTAGGTGCGCAGGCTTGCCTTGAGTTCTTCAAGGTTACCAAGGTCCTTTCGTACGCGGCGCTTAACTTTAATACTCGAAATTGGAATGAGCATGTTTATAATTTAGTCCATTAAATAGTTATAGTCAATATCGTCTGATACTGTAGACGAACTGCCCGAATAACTGCTGCCGGAAGAAGAATCAAAGTCAAAATCATAATCCGAATTTGTTTCTTCTTTAGAGAAGTCGTAGCCTGGCTTTAAGAAGTCCAGATTAAGTGTAAGTGGAGAAGAGTCGTAGGTTGTAGTTCTTCTCTGTCCGGACTGATACATTTCTTTCTCAAGACGGGCAATTGCTATTGTAGAGTTTGTCTGATTTGAATGAATCTGACAGAATTCTGTAGGTACTGTTCCTTCAAGGAACCATTGTGTTGTTTTATGGTCTCCACATTCATCGGTAAGAAGCTGGCCGCTTACAGAACAAACAGTTGCCTGTATTACACCTTCAAGAGGCTTTTCCCAGTCCTTGGAAGCAAGGTCTGAATGAATCTCGCCCATAAAATCACCCCAGGCATAACCAGCAAGTGTAGAACCGGTAATGTTCAAACCAAGAGACTGTCCCGGCTTGTCAAATCCAAACCAGAAGGCCGAAGCATAGTATGGGGTAAATCCACAGGTCCATGCATCTGCCCAGTTTTGTGTAGTACCTGTTTTACCTGCAGCAGGCATTCTGTATGATCTTCCGTTAGAAGCTTTGTATTCAAATTTTCCTTTCTGACCGGCAAGAGTACCACCGCCGTTTACAGTCTGCTCCAAAAGCTTTGTCATTACAAAAGCAGTCTGCGGAGAAATAACCTGAATCTTATCTTTTTTGGCAGCCTGTTCCTTACGGATATCAAGCTCCGGTGTAAGAATTACGTTGCCGTTTTTATCTTCTACAGTACGAATTGCCATTGGAGTAACTTCTTTACCGCCATTGGCAAAAATAGCGTAGGCACGTGCCATTTCTATAGGACGAATCGAACATACACCAAGACCAATAGGGTAGCCCGCTACAAAGGCGCGGCTAGGAAGCTCTTCGGAGCTTATTCCCAAAAGTGCAACCGCACGGTTTATAGCAGCTTCAAATCCAATGCCGTCCAGAACCTTGAGAGACGGAACGTTCATAGAGTGAATGAGCGCATAGTAAAGAGAAACGTTACCCATCCATTCTCCCTTAAAGTTCTGAGGAATATAAGGTTTGCCGGAGGCAGTCTGGAAAACAACCGGTGTATCAGAAATCTGTGTAGTTGGTGTAAATTTGCGTGAATCAATAGCAGCAGAGTAGTAAAGCGGTTTGAATGTAGAACCCGGCTGAACCTTTGCCTGTACTGCACGTATAAACTGGTTTTCCTGGTCAAACTTACTTCCGCCAACAAGAGCGTCTATATATCCGGTAGAAGGTTCAAGACAAATCATTGTACCTTCGATTGTAGTTTTTTCGTCTTCCTGTTTTGCAAGCGCAACGGCCTTATTTACAATATCAATCTTTAGCTGTTCGGTTCCTGTCATCATGGAAATTACATCCAGCACAGGATTTATCTGATTTATAAAGGTTGAGTTTGCTACAAATTTTGCACGCTGTTCACTAACTTTAAGGGAAGGAATATCAAACAAAAGTGCAAGCAGCTCTGTCATTGGAATGTAAGTGCTGTAAGCAAGATTTGAACGCGATGAATGTTCACGCTGATAAAGATAATTTGCGCGTTCAATATATTTTTCCATAACAGTCTGTGCAACCTGCTGATGCTGCAGATTAAGCGTTGTGTTTACCGTAAAGCCCGAAGAATAAATATCGTCGGAACCATAAATCATGTTTCCAAGCTCTCGGCGTACGTATTCACTAAACCATGGAGCCTTATCATCGCGGGTCATGTATGCAGAAGCAGAGGTACGTGTGTAATCAAAGCCAGCCCAGTAGTTTTCAAACGATTCGTCCGATTCTTCCTGGGTAATAAAGTTTGATGCAACCATGGACGCAAGAACATTTTTCTGCATGGTCATTGCGCGGTTAGGATGATCAAAAGGATTATAGTAAGCCGGGTTAGAAAGCTGAATTACAAGAATTGCTGCTTCTGCCGGAGTAATTTCTGTGGCACTGTGTCCAAAGTAATATTTTGATGCAGCGTTTACACCGTAGGTACCGCCACCAAAATAAATCTTGTTCAGGTAAAGCTCAAGGATTTCGTTTTTGGTATAACGGCGTTCCATCTGAACAGCCCACCAGAGCTCCTTGATTTTACGTGTATACGAAATATCCGAACGGTCGCAGTACAAGGTTCCTGCAATCTGCTGGGTGAGGGTAGAACCACCACCAAGAGACATATGTGCAAGCTTACCAACAACAGCACGGAAGATGGCTTTAAGACTGTAGCCTGTATGAGAAAAGAATACGCGGTCTTCTCGGGTTACAAGAGCATCAATCATGTGCTGCGGAAGATCGTTGTAGGCTATGATTTCACGTTTTTCATCAGAAGAAAATTCCGTGATAAGTTCGCCGTTTATATCTAAGAGCTTAGTAGGAAGAGCATTGTTGAATTCTGTAAAGTATTCTGAGTTTTTAATATTCTGTGTCTCAGAAAGTGCCCAGCCGAGTCCCGCTCCAAATAAAATAGAAAAAACAAAAAGAAGCGAAACAAAAACAACGGCGGTCTTTTTAACCTTAAACATACCCAATATTATAGTAAAAATACACGCTTTTAACAATATCAGTCAAGGCAAAAAAAAAGGCACGGATTAGACCGTGCCATGCCCATCAGGCAATCAGGGACATGGGTGGGAGGGGAAAATGTCCCTGATATTTTAAATATCGGGTGTAAGAGCCAAAATCTTTAGTGATTTTATAAAGATTTTTAGTCGGATTCTTCAATCTGGAGGTCTACGGTAAGGTTTACCTTGTAGGTGCGGCCTTTTACAACAGAAACTGTGCGCAAAATCTCATAATCGCCAATTTTACAGCGGATTTTGTGGTCGCCTTCTTCCAAAAGTGTTTCTTTTCCCAGAGAATCAAAAGGTTCTTCGTCAAGATAAACCTTTGCGCCCTCCGGTGCAGTAATAATTACCGAAGGTTCTATGCTTTTGAGTTCCACAGGAACTTCTATTTTTTTAGCCTGGTCAATGCGTACCTTGCGGACTTCGGTTCTGTAGTTTTCGGAAATAACAGAAATATTGTGAATACCTGTGTCCATAACAATGCCTTTTTCAACATCGGTTGTGAGGTATGGAACATTGTCTACAAAAACTGTAACAGAATCTTCAGAAGTCGCAATTCCTTCCGGTAATTCAGGGTAGGTAAGCTTAAGCTTTATGAGACCCTTGTCGCTAAGAATAGGGCGCACTGTAAATGTAATTTTTGAATTCATTACCTCATCGGGAACTCCCTTCATAATCTGCTGAAGGCGGACAAAAACAAAATTGCCCTGAGCCGAAGGTATTTTTTCTATAGTTTTAGTATATTGGTCTGTTTTAAACTGGGCGTTCTGGGTAAGCGGAATCTGCAATACCCACGAAAGCTTTCCTGGAAGCACACCAAAGAATATTTTATTGCCCGAAAAATCAATCTGCTGTGGAGTAGGATTTGGACGTATTCCATCGTAAACATAGGCACCGCAGCAGTCCCGCCAGGTTGCAGTTTCTTCCGGAATCTCCATCTTAATTTCTATACCTTCTAAAAACAGGCGTTCTTCGGGAATGCGTATGGTAAGGGCATCATTAAGCCCGACTTTTTCAGAAGCAGAATAGGCAGGGTCTTCCTTGAGCTCAAGCACATGGCATTTTGCTACACGAAAGGTTTCGGCATACAATGATGCAGCAGACAGAGCTGTAAAAAGCAGAGAGAAAATTAATTTTCTTTTTGCAAATTTCATCATTGGTATAATACCTCTTATTTAAGGTCCAATTTTGTCTGAGGGTCCTGGGCTTTTCCTCCCTGACGTATTTCAAAATGCAGGTGCGACCCTGTTGCCATGCCCGTGTGACCTACATATCCTATTATATCACCTTTTTTTACAAATTGGTACTGATTTACGCAAAATGAACTCAAATGTGCGTAAACACTGGTCATTTTTCCCGTATCGTGCGTTAAAATGATGTAATTTCCAAAGGTTTCGTCCTTTTCTATACAGTAAGCTACATGACCATCCTTTATTGCGTAAACCGGAGTTCCTTCTGCAGCGGCAAGATCTATTCCGTTGTGATCCTTCCATTCTCCGTTTATAGGATTTTTTCGCTTTCCAAATTCAGAAGAAATCCAGAAGGAATCTTTTGCCAGAGGCAGACCCATTGCAGAATCTGTAAAAAAGAAGCGCAGGGTAGGTGGAAGCCGTTTGTCCATAAAAAAGACATAATTAACACCGTTTATATTATAGTAGCCCTGGCTTTGAGAAAGCTCCTGGTCGGCATACGCTTCGCGCAAAAGGGTTTCAAAGTTATTGTTACAGGTAGCAGCATCTTCTTTTATAAACAGACCGGGTACTACAGGAAGAATAAGTGTTTTGCCAATAAGGTCATCTGTAGAGCTTTCAAGTCCGTTTAGGCTGGCTATGGTTTCGTAAGTGATATTACAGCGGGATGCAAGTGACATAAGCTGGGATTCGCCCCAGTGGAGTGTTTCCTTGTCGGCTGCGGTAAAGGTGTGCTTAAAAAAAAGAATGTCGGGTTCTAATCTTGAAGAATGAAGGGCTTTATAATTGTCCTCTACGATTTTCTGGTATTCTTTATAAAGAGATTCCTTGTCGCGGGAAGATAAGGTTGTTATTTCGGGAAGTCTTTCTACATCAATGTTTACCGGTTCCTGTGCAAAACACAGTGAGGCAACAAAAAAGAAAAGGAAAGTGAATGACGTAAAAAGCCTGTTTTTATGTCTCATCTTTTCCTACTTTTTGAAATGATTTTCCTGACGGCAAGATAGACAAGGAGTATTGCCGCAATAATAAGAACCGTTGCTGTATATACCTTTGGCGCACCTGTTGAAAATTTCCATAACGGAAATACCAATACAATAGTAGCCGCAATACATACAGCAATAAGAAGAAGAAATCTTAAAAAAGTCAGGAGACGGTTCTTAATATTCAAAAGACTGTTAGAATGTAATTATTCTTCTACAATAGCTTCTGCAGGGCATGATGCAACACAAGTTCCGCAGGAAATACATTTTTCCTGGTCAATTACGCGGGCATCATCCTTTTCTGAAATAGCTTCTACCGGGCAGTCCGGTTCACAAGCTCCACAATTTACACATGCATCTGTAATCTTAAACATACAGTTCTCCCTATAAACATAATATAGTTGTATATAAAAAATAATACATCATAAATGTAAATATTGCAATGTGCAGTTTTCTATTGTATTATATTCTTATGACAAAACTCGAAATTGCTTCATATATAGACCACACACTTCTTGCTCCAAATGCAGGAGTGCATGATATTTCCAAGCTTTGTGCAGAAGCAGCCGCATATCATTTTGCTTCTGTTTGTATTAATCCCTGCTATATTCAGTATGCGCGTTCTGCTTTAGAGGGCAGCGGAGTAAAAATCTGTACAGTTATAGGTTTTCCATTTGGAACCTCTACCAGTGAAGTAAAAGCAATGGAAGCCCGCGATGCCATTATGAACGGTGCGGACGAAATTGATATGGTTATTAATATTGGAGCTGCCGTAGACGGACGTTTTTCTCTTGTAGGAAGTGATATTGCCTTTGTTGTAAAGGCTGCCCGTGACGAAGCCGGCAAACTCGGACGTTCTGTCGTAATAAAAGTAATAATGGAAACCTGTTTCTTAGATAACGAAACCTTAAAGCTTTGCTGCCTTTGTGCAAAAAAAGCAGGAGCCGACTATGTAAAAACTTCTACAGGCTTTGCTTCTCCAAAGGGACTCGAAGGTCAGCCGCTTCCAAACGGTGCAAGCGAATTTCATGTTCAGTTTATGCGCGAAGTTGTAGGCTGGGATATGGGAGTTAAAGCTTCTGGTGGAATTAGAAATGCACGGACTGCAATTGCTATGCTCAAGGCCGGTGCCAGCAGGCTCGGAACCTCAAGCAGCGTAAGGATTATAGAAAGCTGGGATGAATCAGAAGAAATAATTCTTCCTCATTAAATCTTTGCTTTATTAATTTCTTTTACAGTGTAGTTATACTCATGCTCGTTTACAACAAAAGTAAAGGTTTCTCCAGCCTTTCTTTCCATGATGGCATTTCCAAATGGAGACATGTAAGAAATGATGTTGTTGTCCGGGTCAGATTCCCATGGACCGAGGATTGTATAAACTTCATCCTTGCCGGTTTCGTTGTTCTGGAGTGTAACAACTGTAGCAAAAGAAACAACTGCTGTTGTAAGGGTTGTAGGATCGAATACAGTAGCACGGTTGAGCTCTTCCTGAAGCTTTGAAAGTGTAAGGTTGAGGATGTGCTGCTTTTCCTTTGCAGATTTGTATTCGGCATTTTCCTTCAAGTCGCCCTTTTCGCGGGCTTCGGCAATATCCTTTGCATTCTGAGGAATCTCTTCGTTCTTGATGCGTTCTGCTTCTGCTTTTTTCTGTTCGAGCATCTTTGCAGTTACAATCATGCCCTTTGGCTGTGTTGTCTTTTCTTCTGATACACGGAACTTGAATTCCGGATACTTTTCCAGAATCTTTGAACGTGTCTGAGCCTTGTAGTTAGGGTCAATGTCCGGAATATCGTCGATAAGTGTGTAAATCTTTTTAACAGCTTCTTCGTCCTGTGTCTGAAGATATTTGAACAGTGTGTCATCGTTGAACAGAAGGGTAGAAGCGTTTTTGTTGATCTTCTTGTTGTCTGTTGTATTAAGGTGGTTGTTGATTTCGCGGAAGGTAAGCTCAATGATGTTTACAAGAGTAATGAGCTGCTTTTCGTAAGAAACCTCGGCCTTCTTAAACCATTCTTTTTCCTGACAGTTTTTGAAGAAGTAGAGAACTGTTTCGCGGTAGTCCTTGAACTGTTCAAAAGAAGTCTTAACCAGCTTCTGAACGTCTGCTTCAAAGCCCTTCTGGATGAGCTTGTTTATGAGCTTTTCGTCAAGTACAGTAGGGAAGAGTCTTACATACTGAGCGTTCCAGTCAGGAAGCATTTCTATACATTCAAGGAAGTCGTCCTTAAGACTTGTGTTTTTAGAATCCTTGAGCTCTTCGTAAACTTTTCTTGGGTCATCAAGCTTGCTGTAAATTTCGGCAAAGGTTTCTTTTACAGGGAACAGGAACTGAGAGTCCATTCCGCTTATTTTTCTTACTATGAGGTAAGAAGCAAGAACCTGCTCGTTTACTTTTGAAATATTCTTGAGGAAGCCTGTGAAGTATGAATACATTTCAAGGAACATGTCGCTTGAATTGTCTGTCATGTCGTTGTAGAAGAACTTCATGAGGATTTCTACACGTGCAAAGAACTGCTTCTGAGCCTTAAACTCGTTGGAAAGCTTTTCTTCCTGTGTAATTTCGTGGTCGCGTACTGTGTAGCAGTTGATGTCGTTTGGATTTACACCAAATTCTGCATCAGAATCAAGAATCTTCTTTGCAGCGGTGTTCCAGGAAGTCCACTCGGTTGGCTTTAAGATTACAGGAACAAGTTCTGCCTTAATTCTCTTAAAGTCGCAGTTATTGTCAAAGCTCTGAATAATTGTCTTGAGAGCCCATTTTTTGTCGTCTTTAACCATCTGAGCAAGTTCATCGCGCATTTTTGTAGCCTTTAATACCCAGATGTGGTCTTTAGAAAGAGGTTTGAGGGCGCTAACTGCCATTTTGAGCGAAATGTCGTGCTTGCCGCCTGTTTTACCAAAGTTGATTGAAAGGGTGTCTTTTTCAAGCTTCTGAATTAAACCAACGCCCCAGTTGCGGTGGAATACATAGCTTCCCTTATCAAATGCAATGTGCTTTTCAAAGTCGTTGATGGCTTCGAATACGTTGCGGTAGTTCTGTGTAAGGTTAGAAGACTTGATGTAGTCTTCAAGGCGTGTATGACTTGCATATTTACCGCGGTAACAGTCTGTAATTTCTTTTCTTGCCCATGCATCCTTAGGATCAATTTCGAGGTTCTGCTTGAGGATAAGAATTGCTGTATCCCAGTAAGCAGGTGTAGAAGGAGCCTTGTCCTTGTACCAGTTGTAAAGCTCCTGCATAGGATTTGTTGTTTTTGTAGCACCAAAAATCTTAGAAATCTTTCTGCGAAGAAGCTGGAAGAATTCAAATTCCTGAGGAATCTTCTGAACGAGGATTGTCCACATTTCTTTTACAGCATTGTAGTTACCAATGTTGATGTAGCGGAGAATTGCCTTTTTGTAGTACTCGATTGAAAGCTTTTCGTTTGATTCTGAATAGTGTTCTGCCAAAAGCTTGGCAATATCTGCTTCCTGAAAGTCAATTTTTACAATCTGGATGTATAAATCCCAGGCTTTGTCGTTATTTTCTGCCCTGTAGTTTTCGGCAAGTGTTCTTAAGGCAAACTTGTTGTTTGGAGCATCTTCAAGGATTGTTTCACAAAGGTAAGTAACAATAGCTTCCTTGTGGTTTTTCTGGAAAATGTCTACAAGAGTTTCAAAGGCATTGTTGTCAAGAATACCTCTCTGCAAAGAGAAGGTTCCCGAAAGATAAAGGGCAATAATGCTGTCCTTTGTATGCGAAAGATGTTCTTCACAAATGCTTAAGATTTCATCAATGCAGTTTTCGTTGCGGGCCTGCTCTACAATGTCTGCAAGTTCCTTTAAGTTGTTCTGTGTGTAATTACTGATTGTTGCACGTGTCCAGGTCTCTTCCTTGAGCATGTCCTGTACGCTTTGAACTAAATTTTCTGCCATTTTCCAAACTCCTGTATGTTTACCTTATTGAATTATTTGATATATGCCTCGTAAACCGACGAATCCAATATCTTTAACTTGAGCAATACTTCATTGACCTTTGCTGTGTTTTCGTGTGTAAGCACATAATGGTCAATAAGCCAAAAATAACTGTTAAGCAGGGTAGGAACCAGTGTGTCTTTGTTACACGACGGATCCTTAAATTCACTTTCCATTGCGTAAATGTTCTGTTTAAGCCTGCCTACTTCCTGAGATGTAAGCTCTCTCTTTATATTAAAAATGCCGCACAAAATGCCATAAACGGGTATCCACTGTTTAAAAGCCTTTCCTGTGTGACCTTTTTCTCTGGTTTTTTCAATAAGGCATCTGATTAATTCCGAATCCAGAAAATCAATGTCTATATCTTCTGCCGAAAGAAAGAATGCTTCCCTAAAAAGCACCTTACCAAGCTTATCCTGTCCGCAAAGCGAATAACAGTCTGCAAGCTCTGCAAGAACCGAAGCATTTGAAGGACTCAAATCGTTTGCCTGTGCAAGACAAGCCCTTGCATTTTCGTAGTCTCCAAGCTTTTTGTAGCAGATTCCGGCATTTTTATAGATCTGTGCCGCAAGACTGTGGTCTTTTTCATCCATCTGCTTAGTGTAGAATTCAAGTGCACTGGTAAAATAGCCGTGCTGCACCGAAAACTGCGCCGGTTTGTAGACGTACTTTTCTCTCGAAAGAAAATTCTGAAAGGATTTCCACTCAGAAAGAAGCTGCTGGCCTTTTTCGTAAGCATTGGAAATTCTTTTTAGTCGTGCCGAGGTTTCCCTCCAGAAGGTACAGCAGCGGTTTGTATACGAAAGCTCCTCGCATCCCAGTTCCCTTTCATAAAGCTTTGCTATGATGAGGTGTGCCTGATCCGGGTCACCAATTTCAAGGAAATGAAGAGCTTCTTTTAAACCTTTTTCTGTCTGAATCTCCATAGCACCTGATTTTAATATATATTATAGTGGGATTTTAATCAATAAAAGAAAGTGAAAATTTATGAAATTTGAAACATAGTTTATATACCCAATATTAAGATATGTCAAGTATTTTTTTTTAACTCTTTGGTAAAGTGCGAAAAATGCTCTCGCAAAGAACCGTATTTTGCTCTGCCGAGTAGACTTGGGGGCATAGTTCTGAAGACATTTGCCGGTAATCAGCAATTGCCGGTTGGTCGGGGCGCTAACTATGCGTCGCAAAACACGAACCTTTGCTACGCATTTTTCACGGTTTTATCATTTAGTAAAATAAAATCCTGGCATTTCGTAAAATGGGTAGGTTTCTATTTTTTACATTGTAAAATTCTTTAAATTCAACTATAATATATACCAAATGAAAACACCAATTTTAGCACCATCATTGTTGTCTGCGGATTTTTGTAATCTGGAAAAGGCGATAGAACAGATAGAAAAGGGCGGGGGAGCTGCGGTTCATATTGATGTTATGGACGGGCAGTTTGTGCCGGAAATTACTTATGGAGAACCGGTTGTACGTTCAATCAGAAAATTAACTAAGCTTCCGTTTGATGTTCACCTTATGACAGAGCATCCAGAGCGTCAGATAGAGCTTTTTGCTGCAGCTGGTGCAGACTGGATTACTTTTCACCTGGAAGCAACTCCTCATTCACACAGACTTATTCAGCTTATACACGAAAACGGAAAAAAAGCAGGAGTGGCAATCTGTCCAGCTACACCTGTAAGCGCATTGTCGGAAATTCTCGAATGTGCCGATATTATATTAGTGATGACTGTTAATCCTGGCTGGGGTGGACAGAAAATCATTCCTTCCTGTGTAGAAAAAATTACACAGTTAAAGGAGCTTAGAAAAGAGAAGAACTTAAACTACCTGATTTCCTGTGACGGAGGAATAAATCAGGATACTGTAAAAGATGTTCTTAACGCCGGTGTAGATATTGTTGTTTCCGGATCCAGCTTTTTTACCGGAAAGCTTAACTGGCCGTTATGAACTCAAAAAAGAGAGGTATTGTTTTGAAAAAAACACTTGTTCTGGTATGTGCAGTCTGTCTTTTGTGTTCCAGACTCTTTGCAGAGGATGCATCTTCTTCTGCTTATCTGGAGGCCTGCAAGGCTTTTTCCAGGGGAGAGTGGAATACAGCAGAACTTCTTTTGAAAAAAACTGTAGCATACCCTCAGTATAATAACGCAGACACAAACTATATGCTCATCACTGCAGAAATATATGCAGGAGATGATGTAAGCGCACTTAAGGATTCAGAAGCCTTTATTAAAAAATATCCGTCTTCAATTTACATTCCGCGAGTTCAGTATATGCGCGGTAAGCTTTTGTACAATCTTGGCGAATATGAAAAAGCTATAATCGTTTTGAGCGACTTTTGCCATCAGTACGAAAAAAATGAGCTTTATCCTTCGGCACTCTTTTATATTGCAGAGTCTCTTTATGCAGGCTACAAATATGACGAAGCAGAAGAGCTTTATGAACAGATAATTGCACAGTACCCGGAAAGTGATAAGGTTTCGGCCTCTCAATACAGGGTAGAAAGCATTGCACAGCGTTCACGCGAAGAAAAGCTGCTCTATCTTCTTAAACAGACCGGAGAAGAATATCTTGCAGCCAAGGAAGATTACGAAAAACAGCTTAGACTTTATAATTCAGAAGCAATCAATACAACAAGGGAGCGCCTGTTAGACTCTCAGCAGAAAAATCAGGAGCTCGAAGAACAGATCCGTGAGCTTGAAAATCAGATTGCAGAGCTCAAGGCAGAGCAGGCAGCAAGATCCGAGCAGGAGCAGGCTGTTATTGTTGCTGCACAAAAAGAGGATGTGTTTACCGAAACAAGTCCTGCCGAAGAAGATCTAAAACTTTTAAAGCAGAAGGCACGTCTGGTTCAGTGGCTTATAGATGGGGAGAAGCAGAATGAAGCTAAATAAAAGAATTTTAGGACTGGCTGTAGCGGCAGCCATGATTTTACCTGTAACTTTACTCTGTGGCTGTGCGTCTACCGATGACTCTGTAAAAGAGGTTGTTTTTGAATCAGACGAAAAAACTACTCCCGAAGATGAAGAAATTGAGGAGCAGGAAGTAACAGAGGATAATTCAATTGTTGTAACTGCAGACGAGCATTCTTCGTTTAAGCTGGAAGCTACTGTTCCTGCCGGAAAAGACAATAAAAAGAACTATACCGGCTGGATTTCTTCTTCCATGCGTCCTATTACAAATGTTTACGGCAATATAAAGCTGTATGCAAATCCTAAAAAAGGAACCTTTGCAATTTCTATACTTAATTCAGACGAAAAGGCAGTAAATGTAATGTCCTCTGCCAATGAATATACAACAAGCTCGTTCTACCTTCAGTCTGGAAAAAAGATTTTTAAGCTTTGTGATGATTCAAGTGTAGTTTCTGCTGCTAAAAAGACAGATAAGGGTATGCGTCTGCGCTACACAATAGAACGCAACGCTGTTGTCATTATTGATTTTGAATGCTTTAGCTCTGTAGAAGGAGAAGCAGAAGACAGTATTAAGGTTACAGCTGCAATTGTAAGCCTTGCAAAAAAGAAAACCGATTTTGCACTCAAGCTGCTTTTTGATACAGTGCTTGGAGAAACAGACAGACATCATTTCTATAATTCAGAGGGGCTTCCTGTAAAGGGTGAAGTAATCTATCACACAATGGAAGAAGAAAAATACTTTACTTCTAAAAATGCTAAGGGAAGCATGCAGATGATTTTTGCGGGTGCAGATACAACTCCTGTTCAGTCTGTAATTCTTGCAAACTTTACAACACTTGATACAAAAAAATGGGAACCGGATATGACAAATTTCCGTTCCTTTGATACAGTTCTTTCTTACAACAACTCTGCTGTAGGCGTTTTCTGGCCTAAGACAAATCTTGAACCAGATGCTGAAAAAGATTTTGTATTCTATCTTTCTATGGCAACAGGAGATGCAGTTCCTGGCGGTGTAAACTATATCTTTGCAGAACCAGAACAGCCGGAAGAAGAAGCTGAGCCAGCAGAAGAGCAGGAACAGACAAAGCCTCAGGAAGAAAAGGTTCAGAATATTCAGGCAGTTAAAGAAGAAACCGAACCAAAGCCTGCAGAGATTCCTGCTGCAGAAAAGCCTGTTGTTGAAAAACCTGTAGAAACACAGCCTGTAACTGCACCTGCAGAACCGGAGCCTGTTAAGGTTATTGCCGAAGAACCTCCTGCCCAGACAGAACCTGTACAGAAGGTAACAGACAAGATTTCTGACAACGGTATTGGCAGCGACAAGCTTTCTTATGATTATATTCAGAAGCTTTTGGATAGAATTGATGAACTGGAAGAAGGGGATCCAGATTTGAATAAAGCAGAAATTAATGCGCTTAATGCAGAGCTGGATGCCATCCTTACTATTTTGAACAGTCAGTAGTAGAAAAGTATGGCACAGGATGTATTGACAATTGCATGGAAATTCATGCGCAGAAGACAATTTGCTACCGCAATCAAGCTTTTGGAAAGCCGCCAGGACACTTACGTAGGCAATTTTGAATTTTATATTGCTCTTGGAATTGCGTGTCTTTATGTAGGTGACATTGGATCTTCTGTTACGTATTTTCAGCAGGCAAGAAAAGATAAGCTTACAGATACACGTCTTCTTTTGGGACAGGCTGCAATTTTTCTGCGCCGTGGAGATACAGACCGTGCCCTGCAGTATTACATCGAAATAAAAGATAACGATCCTAATAATAAGATTGCAACAAACGCAATGGAATTTATCCGTACACGCGGAGACTATGATACAATCTGCCGCTGGGTAGATACCGGACGTATAGAACAGTTTTATCCGCCGCTTGGAGTAAATCCTCAGGTGGTTGCAGCAATTGTAATTCCGCTTGTGTGCTTTGTACTTGGTTTTGCGCTTGTTTTCTCTTTATTCCCGCGCAAGAATTATTATAAGGGAGTACGCCAGGATCTTACGGAGCTTACGCTTTCTTCGGAAGAAAAAGCAAATGCACAGGAAAAGGATCTTTCGGGGCAGACCTACGGCTTTATTCTTAGCGACAAGCAGATTTCCAAAAGCTATCTTGATGCAATTGAATACTTTCAGTCTCACAGAGATAATGCTGCGCAGATTGAAATAAACCGCATTCTTAATTCAAACGCTTCTCTTTCAATTAAGAAAAAAGCAGGTATGCTCATGGATTATCTTGAAGAGCCTACCTTTGATACTCTTACAGATAATCCTTCTTACAAAGCTGTAGAGGCAGAACCAAGTCTTTACCTTGACACTTGGGTAAGCTGGGGCGGAAAAATTACCAATGCTGTTGTTTACGAAGACGGTTCGTATTCCTGCCAGCTGCTTGTCGGTTACGAAACAGGCGAGGTTGTAGAAGGAATTGTTACTGTACGTTTTGCAGCTGAGCCTAACATAACACCGGACCAGCCGGTAAAGATTCTTGGAAAAATAAGCACGCAGGATGAAAAAATCTACCTGCAGGGAAGAGCCATTTATCAGAGTATAAAGGGCGGTTTGAAGTAAAAAAAGCAAAAAAATGAAGAAATTTTCAAAAATTTTTCAAAATTTTTGTAATAAGTCCGTTTTTTTAGCCATATTATATACGGGAGGAAGGTGGCTGAATGTCAAATGTTAACTCAACTCCGATGGATACATCGGAAAAGATGAAGGCACTCGAAGCAGCAAGACTGCAGATCGAAAAACAGTTTGGTCAGGGTGCTTTGATGAAGCTCGGCGATAAAGCAGATGCAACAGGAATTGATGTAATTCCATCCGGTTCAATTCTGCTCGACGAAGCTCTTGGGATCGGCGGATATCCGCGCGGTCGTGTAATCGAAATGTACGGACCAGAAAGTTCGGGTAAAACAACTCTTGCACTGCACGCAATTGCAGAAGCTCAAAAGCTTGGTGGTGTTGCAGCCTTTGTTGATGCAGAGCATGCGCTTGATCCTGTTTATGCAAAGAACCTTGGTGTAAACATTGATGAGCTTTGGGTGAGCCAGCCGGACACAGGTGAGCAGGCTCTTGAAATTACAGAGAACCTTGTTCGCAGTGGTGCCGTAGACATTGTTGTTGTAGACTCTGTTGCAGCCCTTACACCAGAAAAAGAAATCGAAGGTGAAATGGGTGATGCTGTAATGGGTATGCAGGCACGTCTTATGAGCCAGGCTTTGCGTAAGCTTACAGCAGTAATCGGTAAGTCAAACTGTATCGTAGTATTCATCAACCAGATCCGTATGAAAATTGGCGTAATGTTTGGAAACCCAGAAACAACAACTGGTGGACAGGCTCTTAAGTTCTATTCTTCTGTTCGTCTTGAAATCCGCCGTATAGAAACTATTGACGGTAAGGGTGATGAAGATGCTCTTGGAAACAGGGTTCGCGTAAAGGTTGTAAAGAACAAGGTTGCGCCTCCGTTCCGCAAGTGCGAAATTGACATCTACTTTGGTAAGGGTATTTCCAAGTCTGCAAGCTTGCTTGATTCTGCAGTTAAACACGGAATTATCGACAAGCGCGGCGCCTGGTACACAATGGGCGAAGAAAAGATTGGTCAGGGTAAAGAAAATGCAGTTGCTTACATCGAAGGAAACGAGCAGCTTGCCAAAGATATCGAAGCCAAGATTCGCGCCGAAGTTTTCCCGGGCCAGGTGCTTAAGGACAAAGAAGGCAAGCCTGTAGAGGCTCCGGCCGAGTAATGTATGCAGAGAGTTCTTTTAGGTCTAGGTTCAAACAAAGCGTTTCATGGCAAAAGTCCGTTAGAGCTTCTGCAGTGTGCTTGTCATGAACTTGCCGGTCTTCTGGGCTCTCCGCGCTTTTCGTCGGTGTATAAAACCCGCGCCATGTATGTAGAAGATCAGGATGATTTTTACAACATGGCAGCTGTTGGTTTTGTACCCGACACAATGACTGCCTTTGATTTATTAAAAAAAGTAAACGAAATAGAAGCAAAGTGGGGACGAGACCGTTCACAAGAAATCCGTTTTGGTCCGCGCCCGCTTGATATTGATATAGAACTTTTTGGCGACATCACGCTAGATACCCCGGAGCTTACAATTCCTCATCCGCGCATGCACGAAAGAGCCTTTGTTCTTGTTCCAAGCCTTGAGATTTTAACCGATTCTGCCGATATTCAAATAAGAGAAAAATATACTGCTTATTTGAATTCCCTTGATTTACGGGATGGCAGTGGTCAAATTGAACAGGTGGCGGTTATGAGCGACAATTTTGAAATTAAAGAAAAAGAAAATACAGGAGCTGCAGTTACTGCAACAGCCGAAGCAGACAAAAAAGGTCATGCATACAGAGCAGGGGAGTTTGAAGGTCCTCTTGATTTGCTCTGGTCTTTAATTCGCGAAAGTAAGGTAAATATTTACGATATCCCAATCGCTCAGATTACCGAGCAGTATCTTGAATATCTGGATTACGCTGTTCAGACAGATCTTGGCGACCTTTCAGAATTTTACAGCTGGGCCGCAAAGCTCATTTATATTAAGAGCCGTATGCTGCTTCCTGTTGAATTTAACTATGATGATGACGAAGACGAAGATCCACGCCA
>JAEEGJ010014083.1_pt1 | contig 19122 bp, 18 predicted proteins | sample 8958761 | NCBI WGS metagenome assembly JAEEGJ01 (sample SAMN16246546, study PRJNA631951) | gut metagenome | biome: gut microbiome; feature: rumen; material: RS-attached | host: Bos | place: Iran: Karaj | collected 2018-10 | reverse complement strand
CGGCCCCTTCGGCCTTTGCCTCGGGTGCCTTCGCGTTGTCTTCGTCGACGAGTGCGGCGTCGTTCTTGTCGGTGCGGCCGGCAGCGGGTGCGGCCACGGAATAGCATGCCAACAAGCCCACGAGCAGGGCGATGGCGGAAAGAGTCGAAAATCTAGACGTATTCATGCGCAGAATCCTCTGTACCTATATAACATAATTTAACACCTTTTGCGCGCTAGCGTACCGGATAATTCGCGTTTTTCCCTATTACCCGGCTTTTTTTGACAAAATTTCGGTATAAAACGATAAAATAATGCATTCGTCGGGAATTTTTCGGCCAATTTCCAAAGCGACATTATTTGTCGCAGTTGGATGATATATTATGCACAGGACGCTATTATGGTTAATAAGAACAAGGACCGTTCTTTTGAACGGATTGCGTACAGGTATTGGGAAAAGCTGGTTGGCGGGATTCTTGTCCCCGGTGAGCGGGGGTATGTGCCTTCCGAAGGGGAGGTGCTTTGCGCTTATAACGAGCTGAAGGAACGGCACCTTGAATGTGATTGCATTGTACTTAGGACTGGTACACATTCGGGGGAATTCTACCAGCAAGGCGATAAAATCGCTGGTGTCAGAATTGTCCGGCAGCTTGATTCGGTCGGTACTATCGAATTCCGTTTGTCGACCGATTTCCATGTGCGCCTTGATATCGAAGGGCTTTCACCATTATCCCGGACGGAAGCGAATTGCGATCTGACGCAGACAATAAGCAACTTCGAGGAATTCATCGACAATTTCCCGCGGTACATGGAAGGGCTCGAACGAAAGAAACTTGAATTCGAGAAAAATAAGAAGCTGGAGGAGATGGCGAAGGGCAGTATCCGGACGACCGTATCGCAGATTCTTCCGCCGCTGGGGTACCGTTGGGACCTGGTAGAACGGGGCAGGGATTACCTGCTCAAGGTTGGAGGGCATGGAACCTGGATGGAGTTTACGCTCAACCGCAGGAACTTTTCCAAGCGTCTGGCGGAGTTGCCCGATGTGCTCGGGCAGATAGAAGCCCTGAGCAAGAACATGACGTTTCCGATGAATATAGAGATAATAAAATAGACAAGAGGATTGTATGGCGGTACGTATAAATGCGCGGGAACTGGAAAGCCTTTTGGCGGCGACACCCGCATCGCAGAACATAATGCTCACGGGCAAGCACGGGATTGGCAAGTCGCAGATCCTGGAGAGGTTCTTCACGTCGCGCGGAGAACGCGTGGTGATTCTGTTCCTCGGGCAGATGAGCGACCCGGGCGATTTGATTGGGCTTCCGCGGCTCGACGAGGTCGCAGGCAAGACCATTTTTATACCGCCGTACTGGTTCCCGACGGACGGCAAGCCCGTGGTACTTTTTTTGGACGAACTGAACCGCGCCCGCCCGGAAGTTTTGCAGACCATCATGGACCTGACGCTCAACCGGACTCTTGCGGGCCGCAAGTTGCCCGAGGGCTCCCGCGTGATTAGCGCGGTGAACGATGGCGAGGAATACCAGCTCACGGACTTGGACCCGGCGCTCGTGAGCCGCTTCAACATCTACGAATTCAAGCCCACCGCGCAGGAATGGCTCCTGTGGGCGGCAAAGGCGGGGCTTGATTCCCGCGTCATCGACTTCATCTCGGAAAACCCGGATATGCTCGACGGTGCCGCCTTTACCCGCGAGGACCAGGGGCTCGAGAAGTCGCCCGACAGGCGCGGGTGGGAACGCGTCTCGAAGGTGTTACAGACAAACGAAGTGACGGCGCTCTTAAAGACCGTAATTGCGGGCATCATCGGGATGCCTGCCGCATCGAAGTTCTTCGCGACTATCAACCAGAAGAGGCTCCCCAGCGCGAAGGATATACTGCTCGGCGATTTCGCAAAGCAGAAGTCGGCAATCAAGAAGTGCACCACGCCGGAACTTGCCTCCGTGAACGAGTCCGTGTTCCGCTTTATCGAGACGAAGGGCTACGACGCAAAGGACGAGGCGAAGGTTATAGAGAACTTCGCCGCATACTTTGAATTCCTTTCGGACGAAAAATTCCGCGAGGCGCAGGCGCATTTCGCGAACCTGTATTCCTCCTCGGTGTACCCGGCCGCCATGACGCTTGTCATCATGAAGTGCCCCGAGCTGTACAAGAAAATCACGCAGTTTGTCCAGTCAATATGAATGCTATAGACCGCATCAAGAAAATCGGCGAACGGTGGTTCCTGACGGAGCCGCTGCTGTTTGCGGTTTACTGCAGTCACGAATTCGTGGAGAACAGTGCGATTGAAGTGCCGATGAGAACCGGCAACATGAAGATTGAATTTGCCCCGAAAATCCTGGACAAGATTGCAGACGACGTGCTGGCGGAATACATGAAAATCGAGATGTTCCGCATATTGCTCAAGCACCCCTACCAGCGACAGCCCTCTTTCGCCGCGAAGGCGCTGCTGACCATGGCGAGCAATATAACGATTGCGGACGTGTACGATGTATCGCGCGAAGTGAAGAAGCAGATGAGCGGCACGGAGCAGAAGTTCCCTAGCGGGCTGTGTTTCGAGGAATACTACAATCTGCTCCTGCAAAATACGACCCCGAATTCGGGAAAGTCTGGTGGCGAGTCGCAGAAAACGGATAGTGGCTCCGGCCGGGGCGACAAGTCTGAACAGGGAGAAGATACGCAGGGCGAAGGGGGGCAAGGTGGCGAATCTGGGCAACAGGGGAACAACGACTCCGGCGCAGATTCTGGTGAAGGTTCGCAGGGAGGCGACGCTTCCAGTGACTCGCGGGGCAATGATAACGGCAACGGTTCAAAAGGCAATTCGCAGGAACAGCGCGATTCGCAAATCTCGGAACTCTGGGAAGACAACGAGGCGGCCTGTTGCGAGATAAATGGCTTTATCGAAGTTGCGCAGGCAAGCAACAACTGGGGCACCGTTGCGGGCAAGTTGCAGGGGCTCATCAAGGCAAGCCTGAAAGTCGACATGGACTACCGTAAGATGCTTAGTTTGTTCAAGACCTCGGTCATCTCGAGCAGGCGCCGCCTCACGCGCATGCGGCCCAACCGCCGCTCCGGTTTCGACGCGATGGGCAGCCGCTACGAACTCTCGACGAACTTGCTTATCGCGGTAGATGTAAGCGGGTCCGTTACCGACAGGAGCCTGCAGTTTTTCTTCTCGGTCATCAACCGCCTTTTCAAATACGGAGTCGAGAAGTTGGACGTATTGCAGTTCGACGCCCAAATTCAGGGCGAAATTGAGCCGCTCAAGAAGGCGCGCAAGACCGTGAAGATTATGGGCCGCGGCGGTACGAGTTTCCAGCCCGCTGCCGACTATTACTGCGAACACCCCGAATACGACGGGCTCATCTACTTTACCGATGGCTACGCCCCGCCTCCGGTATTCAACACCAAACGCCCCATTGACGTGCTGTGGGTGATATGCAGCAGGCAGTGCTACACGGCGAATTCCGCGTGGATCCGCAAAATCAAGCGCAACCGCGTCACCTTTATTCCGAGGAGTGAATGATGCCTGCCAAGAAAACTCAAAACAAAAACTTGGTGAATCTGCTAGAAGATTACTGGCGCGAAATTGTCAAGGGCATTCCCAAGACGGATGACTCGGGTTCTGCCGCAAATCTCAAGGATGGAGATTCACTCGTTTACAAGTGGAAAAACTTCGGCCAGACGCTGGATAACTTCTCTTGTGAAATCTCGAATTTGTCCAAGGCCAATTCGCCAAAACTCCTTTCTGCACTTTTCAGGTCTAAGGTCGGGCAAAAAATTTCGGTCGTTCAAATGAAATTGACACCCAAGGCGGTCAAGGATCGGGCAAAGCTGAACATATCTCTGTCCGTAAACCAGGAAACGGGCAAGGCCAATGTCTTTCTTAATAGTAAAATCGGCCTGCAATGGCACAATTTTACTCATGTGTCGGTTGAAAACATTGTCAACCTAGACATGGACGGTACGCTGGAAAACATTCGCGCGTTTACCGAGAAATACCGTGAGTACAAGGAAGGTGCCGAAACAATCGTCGAACAGAAAAAGATCGAGATGGAGAAGCAGAAGAAGCTTGCGGAAATGGCCTCAAAGAGTATCGAGGCCATTGTCCCGCAAATGATGGCGCAGTCCGGCTACGAGTGGAACCTGGAAAGCGAATACAAGAATTTTGGTACCGGCGGTGTGCCGGAACGCTACATTCTGCGCATCAAGACAAAAAAGCACAAGATGATAGAGATTACCCTGAACCAGAACAATTTCGCAGAGAAGATTCCCGAAATTTTGAATGTGGTCAAACAGATCGAGCAGTTGCTGGAGCAGACGCCCTTCGCCGTAAACATCGTCAATTACGGCCCGGGTACTCGCTGGATCAAGGGGACGGAATACGTGAAGTAGGGGAAATTTATTTAGTTATTTTGTGGTATTTCAAAAAAGTAGTATCTATAGCTAGTCGATTCATAATCTGGGATCGTTTCCCATTTGATACTATATTCATTAGCTAGTGAAATCTCTTTTTCTTTGATCCCTGTAGGTTTTGGTATAACTACGTTTTTTTCTATCTGACGTATTGGTTTATCTCCTTCTTTTTTTTGTCTAAAATACCAATATATAAGTTTTTCATTGTCTTTCTCCTTTTTTTCTCTTCCCGTTTCTTGATAAAAATTTTTATCGTCAACAAGCGTCAAAACGAAAGTTCTAGCGTTCGCTTTCTCGCGAACCTGCTCCATAAATTTAATGTCTTTTATAAACGAATACATTTGCTCTGGATATTGTCCGTTTTGGGGAAACTTCAATTCTATTGCATACTTATTGCCGGAATCTTTTTCTATGAAAATATCCATCTCTTTTTTTTCCCAGTATTTTTCATCTTCGTTTTCTCCCCATTTTTCATCTATCACATTACGCTCAAATCGAATTTGATATTCTTTTCCCAATTTTTCTCGAAGATATATTCCCAACTCATGCTGCAACGAAAATTCATTGTAGATAAAATCTTTATCTATTAGTTCGGCAAGACTTTCATCAATAAATTTTTGAATAGCACTTCCAACAATCGTTTCTTGTTTGTTATTCATCTTTTTCTCCTTTAGCTTTTTTAGGCGATTTAAATCCAGTTTCCATAAATATACACTCAAATTTCGGAAAAGAACATTCCTTCTCTTTTTTTTTGATTTAAAGCAACCAACGCAATATGCGTCATTAGTTGTCGTATTTCAGTTGTATATTATGCCTTATAAGTCAAAGGCTCATTATGAAAAAACAAACAAAAAGCATTTTCGTCCTGGAAGTTTACGAGTTCGCGCCCTGTGAAAGGCGTGCTTACCAGGTCTACAAAGAAAGATGGAGCCGCTGCGCTGGCCCCTGTGCCCTCACTTGGCAAACGAAAGTCGGGTATTTCGAGACATTGCGTGATGCCGAAAAGAACATCAAGAAAATCTTCCGTAGAAAATGTGATGACATTCATGGATTTGTCATCAAGGAAATGCCGCGAGACTGCGTTGTCAACGCGTATGCGCTCCTTTCGATTCGTCGTTACCTGAATGACGGATCGCTATGGTGCTCTGGCAGCGACAAGACCGCAAAACTCATGGAAAGCGATTTTGTCGAAATTGTCTATGATGATTATGTTGAACTTGGGATTGTTCAAGGCTTTGACAATGCCGACGGCTACTACACTGTGGTTGCATGCAACATCGACGAAAAAGGCAACACTGAATTTTGCACTCGCCTTTGCGATGCGACTTGCGTGCTTCCGCCCTCGTTCCCTGTCCAGAAAAAGTATGCCGCGGCACTCCACCGTGGACTCAAGCAGGCGGAGAAGGAATCTGCGGATGAACTTCCGTTTTAGGGAAAAATATATATCGTAACCATAAAAGTACAGTAAAGGAATCTCTATGGAAATAGACAAGAACTTTCCCACAATCTGCCTGCAAGACGTGGATGTTACATGTTCCGAATGCGGGGAGGCTTGCGTAGTTGATGGGCGCTTCAACGAAGTTGCTGGTGATGAGCGCTTGAACTTCTATAAGGTGACGTCGAGTTTTGCTTGCGAGGGAACCTGTCCACATTGCGGAAACGAGATGGAGCTGGACGTTGCTTATTGGAAGCGTGAGTTCATGGGCGTGCGTCCTGACGGCAGGGAGGTTTGCCGAGTCTTTACCATGTGGGAGCGCGATGAGAGCCCGGGCTGTTCGGCAGAATCTCTTTTTGGGTATTTCGAGACGTGCGGTCCCGAAATACATTCCGATGACCTCGCGCTCGACACTTCCAGCGCCCGGGAACTTGTCGATCTGCTCTACAAAACGACCCGCAACGAGGCCTTGCTCGCTGTCGGCGAATCGCTAAAGAACGGGAACTCCGTGGAATCCGTGATTCCCGAACTCAAGCGGATTATCGACTCGCACGATGACGTGCTGAAAGATAAATACCTGGGCGATTTTTTGCCGTAAATGGCCATGTAAAAGGCCAAAATCCCCTAAAAATTACCTAAAAACGACAAAATCGAGACAGTATTTGTCGCATGGGGTTTGTATATTGCTTTTTAGATTTATGCGTATATTTACATTTATGCATAAATAAGCGATAATATAATGCAGAGGGCAAGGCGGCCTTGCTGCGCAAACTCAGTGCCTTTGACAGGAGGTCATTTATGGCGACAATACATTCGGACGACAATCGCGAAAGTTTCGTTGATTTTTGCAAGCGGGAGGCGGACGGTCTCAAGCTCGCGAGCGACGAGATGCAACAGGAAAACAGGGAGCAGGAGGAACTGAAGGCCCTGCAGAAAAAAAGTTCTGAACGCAAGTGCGCGTTGCTTTACAATAACCTGGACCTGATTCTGCGTCACAGGGACGAAATTATCGCTAACCCGCGTTACGCGAATATCGATGTACAATACGCAATCAAGGGTGGCGGGCTTTATGTGGGACACCTGTCCGCTGTAAGGCATTTTAACTTCGCCGGCACCCTCGTCAGCATCGGCCTCAAGCTTTCCTCGCTCCTCGAAATCTGGGACAACGAACAGTTCAAGGTGGAATGCAAGTGCGGCGACACGGCGGTCATCCGCTCGTTTTCGGGTTCGCCCCTTTCGGGAGGATCGATGGCGACTGCGGTTTGCCCCAAGTGCAAAAAAGAAATCCTCGTCAAGAACCGTAGCTTTGGCGGTTATTGTGGCCTGATGAGCATAGGGCACGAGAGGGATATCGAAAAGGTCGTAAAAAGCATTATCGCCAAGTGGACCCTTGCCGAGGTTGCATACGAAAAGAATGCTGCCGAAGGGAAAGATGCGAAATGGAGAAAAGCGGGGCTCAAATTGCGTGACGATGGAGAACCCTGCAATCTTGAAACTATGCTCAACGAACTGAAGCTGAAGGAATTCCAGCTTGCTTCACGATGATGAAATATAAGGAGGATAAAATGGAACAATGCAAAATCAAACCGTGGAATATCCGCAAGCTGCACTTTGCAATCGACCAACTGCAGGGTGCGGGGAAACGCAGGGACCGGAAGGAAATGCACCGTGAGCTGGATGTCATGACGCACCTGCTCTGCGAATCGCACAAGATGACCTTGCCCGACTATGGCCAGGCAGGCGGAGCGCCCATTTCGGGTAGCGGCCTGAACATGGCGGTGTTTACCGTCAAGAAGGGAATGTTCCCGCAAGAGATTGAAATGCAGGAGACTTTCTTCCCGTGCAGGCTTGTTGAAGGTGAACACGGCGATTGCCTTGTTTGTGTTGTCGCATCGGCAGAAATTGCCAAGTCGTTGGCTGCGAAATTGGAGGTGGATGGCTACATCTTCATGGAGCGCGCGACCGCCCGTGCGCCCGAATTCTCGCAATACTCCAAGACGACGGATGACACCGGATATTACTATCTGGTCCAAGTGAATTCGAGCCTTCCGCTTCAGGAACCGTCGGCGGTATTCGATGCCATCGCTCAGATCGATACGCTTGTGGAAGGGCTGGACGAAAAAACGCGGAAGATGCTTTCTGAAGAGAACGTGGATGAATTCCTGAAATTCCGGAAGCGTGCGTACTATATGCACAATGGCCTCGGAAAAAACGAAACCTACGAGGCGACTCTTGATTGGCTCAGGGTACAGCAGTTCGCGTTGGTGGAGTTGCCTGAATCGGAAAAGAAGCTTACCCCCATGTTCAACCTTACCCGTTTTGAACTCTGCATGAACCATCTGGGGTATGCCGTAAAGAAGATTGCAGGGGATTGCTGTTACGTTGTATTCAATACGCATGAATCGGCGACCTTCGAGCAGAATATGCAAACGGTCGCGGAGCGCATGCACGCCGTAAAAATCCAGATGTCGCCGGAAGAGTGCTGCCCCTCGATTGCAGAAAACCTTTGTAACGAAGTGCTCTGCTACGACAAGGATAAATACTACAGCGTAGAGGCCCTGAACGAGAAGGAGTATTTCCCTATAAACGCGAGCGCTCCGAAGCGGCTGGGGAGCTTTATGCGTGCCGTGTACTATTGGGGCGCAGCGCTCCGCCCTGTCCTGGACTTGAAATGAAATTTTTTTTTGCGGCAGTATTTGTCGCATGTGCGATTTATATTTACGGGAAAAGGATATTGATATGATTAAGTTCAAGGACTTGCCCATAGCGACGGGCAAAAGCAAAACATACGCCGGAATCGGTCACCGCGACTTGGGCGGTTTTTGCGAACCGAACACCAATGAGCCCGTAGAAAATGTGATGGCATGGATTGCGGGCGAACTTGAAAAGTTCGGTTACACGCTGAACAGTGGCGGCGCCAAGGGGGCCGATGCGGCATTTGAATATGGTGTAAAGTCGCCTGCCCATAAGAACATCTTCACTCCCGCAGATGCGACGGAAACGACCCGCTCCATCGCGCAGGAACTGCACCCCGCACATGAGCGCTTGCAGGGGCATGCGCTTGATTTGTACGCACGAAACACGAACCAGGTTTTCGGAAGAAACCTTGACTGCACCATCGATTTTGTGGTGTGCTACACCAAGGACGGCTGCGAGACTGCCGCGACGCGCTCGCGCGATTCGGGCGGCACGGGCCAGGCAATCGAAATGGCCGACTGCAAGGGTGCGAAGGTGTTCAACATGAAAAACCGCGACTGGTTCGAGCGGCTCAAAAAGTATCTGGTGAACGAGGCGGGTATAGTTGCTGCAGATGCGCTGGATTTCCCGAAGACATTTGCGAAGGTGCCCCGCAACCTTGTGGACTTTACTCCGCAAAAGCCTGCGGCTAGCGCCAAGCCCGCACCCAAAATGAGCGACAAGCAAATCCGTAGCCTTATGAAAGCGATGAAAAGGTGAATTTATGAAATACGAAGACCGCAGAAGCCCTGAATACGTGAACGGCATAATCGACCTTTTAATTGATGATTCTCGTTGGATAAAGGCCCAGAAGGAAACCGAGATGGAATGCAGACTCCACCAGGAGATGCAACTTCTGGCGCGCAAAGTCAAGGCCAACGCACGATTCGAACACAGCAAGGAAAATATCGAAAAACTGTTGCGGCTGAACCGGCGACTTCACGAACTCCAGGACGAATGCGCCAAAACCGCATTTAATATGTACAAGGATTTGACTGCGCTTATGGAGCAGGGCAAGGCCTACTACAAGACTTTTTGCATAGAGAGTAAAATCATTTACGAATCCGAAGAAGATTGGGAAAGCGAGGTTGGCGGTCTGTACGATTCCTACGACCGGGGGAACCGTTTTGAAGTCCATATTAGGGATGCTCCTGAAAAGGTCCCTGCCGACTACAAGGAGTTGAATGCCTGGCACGAGGAACAGAGCTGGAACATCGAGTGCCTGGAACTTCCTGAATTCAAGAATGAATATATCTGTTTTGCCATGCACAAGTTCTTCGCCGATGGTTGCTATTCCCTAGAAGATGCCATGCGCATGAAGCCGGAAGATTTTTATGTGCACACGGAGATTTATATATAGAGACTTACTATGACAAAACGATCTAAACCCAAGTTCGAAAGCAACTTTGTTCTGCGTGTATACACGTATGGGACCTATGGTGAGAAACCCTCCTACCAGATTGACGAGGACGAATTGAAACGTGCCGGTTCTGCCCGCCCGGGCGTTGACATCTGGTGTGTGGAAACGGGCTATTTTCGGACATTGCGCGAGGCCGAAATGCGAGTTAGGCGAATTGCGGGCGAGGTTAATACCGAAAGGTGGTGCAAACTTTACAGTTTTGTCGTGGAGGAAAAGCCATTGGGCTGTATGATAGGCAAGGGTGACTATCTTACGGTCCGGCGCTACCTGAAAGACGGATCTCTTTGGCAGGTGAGCAAGGTTTCGTGCATTCGTCGGCATGATGACCATGGTGAGGACCTGGGAAACACCGGCTTTTATGGACGCGACTTGAACTCGATTCCTATTAAGGAAGGCAATATTGTGGAGACTGCTGGTGAACGCTTTGTCGAATTGGGTATTGTGTGGCAAATGCCTCCGACAAAGGAACGTATGAAGGTGATCTGGAAACGGTATCGCAAGACATTCGGAAAAATTCCGCGGGTTCATCCGGACGATACCGACGACAGCTATTCTATCGTTTATTACGGTATGGATAAAGATGGCGAAATCGGCTATTCACATTACCACCCCGCCGTGGTTAACGAGATGCCCCCTTCGCTCCCAGTGCCCAAGAAATATGCTCTACAGCTCCGCAAGTGCCTGAAAACTTTGCAAAAAGAGGCGGAAGAATATGCACGGAATTGGGAAAAGGAACAGCAGAAAAAAGGCTACATAAAGTGAGGCTTAATGAAAAAGAATTATGTTTACCAGCTTGTAGCGACGATTCTCCCGAATGGCATGGGTGGCGAGACGGTCCAACATGATTTGGGGGTATTCTCGACCTTGAAAAATGCAAAAAAATGCCTAGGTGAATTTGTAAAGGACAGCGATTTCTTTTGCCCGATTTACAGTTATTCCATTGCCTTTTTGCCCTTCGATGATGACTGGGATTACGAATGCATGCGTTACATCAATATCTACTCTCCTGACGGAAAATTGCAAATAAAGGAATTCAACTTTTTTACTTGTGGCGGGGGGTGGAGCGAAGAGCTAAATTTTCATATTCGCGCCTATATCGATGTGGGGCCACAAAAGAAGGCCTACTTTGTCTTGTTTAATCACTGGCGCCTAGGCCTTGCGACCAAATGCGCGCGAATCTCTTTTTTGGAACCGAAATACGAATTGGGCACATCGTTCAATAAATCGGTTTGGTTCTTGAGCGAACAGGAAAAGAGTGACTTGTGCGCTTTTCTGAATCAGCCGAAGCATAGCTACGATAGTATATGGCGTTCGATTATAGCCGCTTTCAACAATGAAGTCCAGGCCGATGACGACAGCCGCATGCTACCCGAAGACTTGCCCATGCCGGATTACAGGAGACTGAGCAATGGTTAGAAAGTCTCAAAAATACGCAATGCAATACTCCAAAAATACGTGACACAATCCGGCGTGGCACAGAAGGATGCACTTTTTCGGTGGAAAAAGTGCAGTCAAGTGTCAATAATTCGGTAGGAAAAGTGCGTCCATGTTAAAAAACACACTTTTTAACGTTTTTCGTAGAATAAATCACACATTTATAAAAAAAATGTGCGTTTGGATTGAATTCTAGAAATTTCGTTAAAATTGGCGGTTTTGCGCTTTTTCGGTGGGAAATGCTTCCGTGAATTAAAGAAAAGCTGCAAAATATGCAAAAATAATTCCTAAAAGAGGGTCTAGGAAATTAGACCCTTCAAGACGGTTCGGGATTCGTTCAAGAAAATCGTCGTCACAAAGGATTTTGTGCCGGCCTTCTATGACGAAAATGGAATTTTAACCATGAACGTCATTGATTTCTTGATGGAACCGAATAGTTTGGTTTCCTTGGGGTGACATTGTCATCCCCGCGAAGGCGGGGATCTCCTTTCGTCTTTTACTATCCTTTCGAGCGGGGGCTCAGGTGCCGCCACCGCATCGCTTGGGCTTACTCAAAGCTCTTCAAAAAGGCTTCCTCAGAAAGTGTCGTTTCGTCGCCATTGATAAATCTTGTGATTTGCCATTTATCATCCTTCAATACTGGCAGATAGAAAATATGCCCTGTTACCTCGGAACAATACTGATAACAAAGTTTTAATGCTCGAATTTTTTCTTTATACTCTTCCGTGTCAAATGTTGCCTTGTTAGATACGTTGACACTCTTAACCTCGAAAAGATGAATTTGCCCTTTATCATCTTTTAGAACGAAGTCTGGGTAAGATTGATGGATTCCGTTTAAATAGTATTCATAACGCATCTCCGAACCGGATAAAAAGTTCTTGCCCCAAAGTTTTTTTCGTTCGGCATATTTGCGTTCAGGCTCAACAGTGTTATCAGTTCTCATTTGTCCCGCCTGAGCGTTTCTCGCTCCCGTTTCTTGCGTTGAGAAATGGCCGGAAACATCTTTCAAGATTGACACCCATTCTTTTTCGGCATTACTGTCAAATGCGAACTTTACCTGTCCATCATTACGTTTCCATACCCAATCCGTGATGCGCTCGTTATAGGCTTCATCATCGAGATATTCCGACATGATTGGAAAAGACACCTCGCGAGGGACTCCGCCTTCCATATTGAGTTCCATGCTTTCTGCGTAATTGCAAATATGATTGTTATACTCTTTTTTTATTTCATCGGAATTCTCTGCAAATTTCCACCATTTTTGAATATCATTCTTTGCATAATCATAGCAAAGGTCGCTTATGTCATTGCCATTCCTCTGCAAATCATTATAAAGCGTAAAAATGTCGGTATGAGCGATGTTTTCTTTTTTAACTTCCAGGAATTTTGCGATATTGAATTTTTTTCGTTTAGTCGGAGGAACGAGATGCGTTGTCTTGACTTTTATTGCCTGAGGAATGTCGTTGACATCTCCAAAAAGGCTTACTTGTCTTGTTTTCTTCCCGTCTTTAGGCTTGATTCCCCAAATCCATGCAGTCAAAGCGAGTTTTTGAGCTTCTGGTGAAAGGTTTTCAAAATCAAGCAATCTTGGATTACGACGAACACGCCCCATCACCTGTTCATCCAGCTGTTTGCTTTGTGTGTCGCGCACCTGGTAAAGCATACACGCTCTCGGTATGTCCCATCCTTCGCTAATGACCATTTTGAAAACGATGATGTCTATAAGCGAGTGCTTATCCTTGGCGTAATCCTTCCAGCGGTCAACACCCAGTTTGCAAAGTTTGTCATTGGTTTCGCACTTTGCCTTTTTATCTACGATGGACATCCATTTTAGACCTTGAAATTCAGTTTCATTCAAGATTCGCTTGATGTTCGCCCACTCCTGTTCTGCCTTGTCTTTGTTTGATATTTGGATAATGAGGCAAGGATTCACTCCCAACAAGTTTCTGTACTGTTCCTTGATTTCTAGAAACTTTTTGATAGCGGTTTCTGGATGATGCCCTTGTTCAGCAAAATCTAAATTTTCTTCTTCATTGAAATCTACATGCTTGATTAACTTTACATCCTCAGCCTCTTTGTCTGTAATATTCACATCTACATGCTGCTTGCGAGACAAATTGGGCGTGGCGGAAAAATTGATAACCTTTGTGAAAAAGTTTTTTTTCAAGTCGTCCAGATTATTTGTTGCTTGGTGGCATTCATCTTTAATAAGCCATATTTTCTTGCAATTTCCTTTGCCGAAAAGTGGCAGAGTCATCTGTTGCAAAAAATTCAGTAAGACTCCTCCGTCCTTCAATTTGGATTTATCCTTATACAGATCGCGGGGCAGAACATAGACATTGTAATCTTCAGGAATAAACAATCGTTCTTCGTTGCTAGATTCCGAGGAAACCATGTAAGGGTTTAAATTTGGAAATATGTTTCCGTCAGAACATTCTTTGAACTGTTTGTAGTTTTGTTCAGCAAGGTCTCCCTTGGAAAGACTTGAAACAAGGAACACGACATCGCTATTTTGTGCGAGAATGCGGTTCATAAAATCCGCCATCATGCGGGTCTTGCCACTTCCCGTGGGGGCCCGGAATGTGACTTCGTCTTTTTCATTTATAATACGGACTAGTTCGGAAACTTTGCCCTGCTGTAAGTCAATGGCTTCTTGTAACATTGCTAAGCCTCCTTACAGGTGTTTACGGGCATTGGAAAAATTTTCGCAAACCCATTGGACTTTTTCCCTGAGCGACTTAAATTTTTCCTTGCCGTACAGAGTCTCGTCAATGACCTCAAAAGGGGTCTTGCCTTTTGAAGTCTCGCTGTCGAGAACCTTTGCAATTTCATATACGTCAAGATTGCCTCCATAGGGCTTATTGTCCTTAAGCCATGGAAAATCCTGGGTTCCATCGTAGCATTTGCCGGTCATAATGCGACGGAGACGTTCGGCCGTGATTTCTGAAAGTTCGTGGGGTCGGTTGTATTTGTTGCAAAGTTCAATTTGATTTTTGATTGTTTGAATTGCATTTCCCGATGCTTTATTAAGCGCATTGTCAAGGTTTTCATTCAATTGACAAATGATAAATGTGCGTTTACATTCTGGCAAACCTTCATTTAGAAGATCTTTTTCTACTTCATTCTTTTTATTCATTTCCAAAACAGCATGACCAGTTGATCCACTTCCTGCAAAGAAGTCTAGGATTGTTATTTCGGGCTTCTCTTGTGGTAGTAAATTTATGCACCATTCAATTAGTGATATCGGCTTTGGATTGTTAAATACATTTTTCCCAAGAATACTATCAACCAACGTGGTTCCGTTTGCATTTCTGAATTCACTGCCGTCTATCCATGATTTTTCAACTTGATATTTATTTTGATCTGCGTTTTCGTCATAGTAGGTTTTTCTATGAATTGTTTTACCATCATAGTGAATAAAGCGTTCTTTATCTTGTTCAAACTTTTCAGGTTTCCACATCCATCGACCATCAACCCCTTTTATTTTCTGAGGAAGGATTTCTTTTTCATATTCAGTTGGTTTTACTGTTGTCAATGAGCCGTCTTTCAATAGGTAAATGGGATAGTATAGCTTTGGACGAGCATCTTTTGTTGCGTCCGAACCGCTAGCTTGAAATTGGTCAAGTTTGTAATCGCCAAATTCATCGTGATAATTGTATTCCTTTTGGCCAACAACTTTCTTTTGTAGAACAGCGTCGTTTCCTTTCTTATAGATTAATAAATAATCAAAAGGTTTTCTTAATTCTGACGATGAACGCGTGGCAGCATCTCCGGCCCCTGTTTTTCTAGGAGCGCATGCAATAAAATTTTTTTCCTCCATTATTTCATCGAACAAACATTTCACATAAGCCTGGTTTTTATCGTCAATAGAACAGAAAATTAATCCTTCTGGGGAAAGCAAGTGCTTTGCCAGTTGTAACCTCGGATAAAGCATGGAGAGTAGGTTGTCACGGGTAATGGCGTTATGGTAATTTGTCTCGGCGAATTCGCCCATGCTATCCTTGCCGTAGGGCGGGTCGATGTAAATGACATCCACTTGCCCCTTATACTGAATCAGGAGATTTTGCAACGCTTCGTAATTGTCGCCGATAATCAGTTTGTGCGTGGGTTTGCTGTCGTCCGTGTGAAAACTGAGTTTCTGATTTTTTTTGAAATACCGAATGTCATTGGACTTATTTCCTTCCAGTCGGGGTTCGAAATAGAGACCGGTATTCTTGTATGCGGTTCCCAACTCGGCAATCATTATGGCCTCGTTATCGTTATCCGCATTGTTGATAAGTTTCTTTAACAACTCAGCATTAGTCGGTTCAAGAATCTTGTCCGCTACTCGACGATCAAGTTCTTCAATCAGTCCTTTTTTTATTTCGGTTCCCATTTTTGGCTCCTTATGCAAAAGCATCTTCGGCACTTATTCAGGAGCACAAAAACTTTAGCCAAACAAAAAAGGCGTGGAATCGCTGCGCTTATCATCGCTGCGGGCTACCACACCCTTACCAATCAATAAGCTCAAACGACCCACGCCCCGATTGGGACGTGAGCGTTCGTCTTATTCTCGATTGGTTTGAAAGTGGTAGTTTCAGCGATGAGAATAAGAGACGAATCTCAAAATTTCCGGTCGCTCCGCACCGTTCGGTACGGGGCTATGTCAATCTCAAAATAGCATAAATTTGCGACAAATATATCCGCATCCGCATTTTTTTGAAAAATTTTGCTTTTTTTCTCTTGACGACAGTTTGAAATTAGTGTATATTTGTGCAGTAGTTTCTGTTTTTTCTTGCTTGTAAACAGAGGTGTATGATATGAATAAGCGAAATGCAGTCGTGCAAAAGAGCGGATCGCCCGCACCCGAAAGGCCACAATTTTCCCTGATAGACGAAGAGTTGCTAAAATCGCGTATTTACACGATTCGCGGACTCAAGGTGATGCTGAACGCCGACTTGGCGGAGATTTACGGATATAGCACCAGTGCTTTTAATCAGCATGTCAAAAACAATATTGAAAAGTTTGACGACGATTTCCGCTTTCAGATAACGCCAACGGAATTCGCAGGTTTGATATCAAAATTTTTGATATCCAGTTGGGGCGGCACGAGAAAACTGCCTTACGCCTTTACGGAATAAGGCATCAAGTAGCCTCGCCTTATTCAATTTTTTTAAGTGTACTTATTGACAAGTAATAAAAAGTAATATATATTTATTATGTACAATGTTTTAATGTCAAGAAGAGTCTCTAGGGCTGTTTCAACGATGCCAATAGCGCAACAAGAAAAACTTGCTTTGCTTGTCGATGATATTAGGCTGAATGGACCCGTTAGGACAAATTGGCCGAATTACGGAATTCTGGCAGGAACATCAACTCATCATTGTCACCTTTCCCACAAATGGGTGGCATGTTGGATTGAAACAGAAAAAGGTATAACAGTTGAGGTAACATATGCTGGCAGTCGTGGAAGCGCCCCCTATGCAGAACACTGATGAACCCGTGTCGTTCAGAGTTTCGGGCAAGAACATCCCGAAGCCCGTCATCGCCTTTTTGGATGCACTTTTCCCTGATTCCGTCCGTATCGATGAAGACGACGATGCGCTTGAGCCGGTGGAAGAATTGGGTTGGTACAAAAAAGCGAAGAAGAGGATGAATCCCGCAAAAGTGCTGAAAATAATGCGGATAAATGCAGGGCTTACCCAGGCGCAATTGGCCAAAAAGGTTGGTCTCGCAAAACAGAATTACAATTCGCTTGAACGTGGCGCCAGACCCATTTCTATGCTCATGTCAAAGAAATTAGCCGATGCCCTCGGGACATCTTATTTGATGTTTTTCCGCGAAAATAAAAGCAAGTTATAGTCTGTCGTAATCCAGCTAATTTCATTCTCTCGTCGTTACAGGATATACGTGCCTGATTTCTTGCTTGTGCGGAGAGCGCCCTTTATACGTACTTTCGATTCGATATTTGTCAAACGAATTGCGCTTAGGCAAACATTCCATTTCGGCGAGTTCAAGTAGCGCTTTAAGCCAAGTGGTTGCGCAAGTGCACGCGATGCCGTTCATTTCCCAGCGGATTAAAGGTGGATGGGCGACGTCGGGACTTGACCCATTTCCCCAACTTGCATCATGTTTCCAGTATGTGAGTTTGCCGATTTGTTCCGTTAGCGTTTCTGGGATTTCCTCAAATACGATATACCCATTACCAAATCTGCCGGGATGCCCTGAACAGCAATAACGAGTCCTGCAGCCATCCATGCTGTTAAGCCGCATAATGGTATCCGCCAGCGCCGTATCAATGGCTCTGTAACCGTCCTTGTGCAGAAAATCAAGTTCCTGAACGTTTATCGGGGTTTCACTGATATAGCGACGCTTTTCAAAGTTTACGAAGGTTATATCGGACTGTAACATGTTGCTGATTTTCGGGCTCTCCATATCCCTAACGAATGTAATTTCTGTCTTTTTCATATTCGGTTCCTGTTGGATTTCTAAAAATATCTTTTATATGCGTCAATAATTGTCGCGTTCTCAATCTATATTAAAAGTGTTAAAAAAAAAGTCGCGGGGGACTTTACGTTTTTGGCTTTCGCGACGATATATAGGTGAGGATTGTATGAAGAAGAATTATTTTAAGGGTGTACTGGGCTCGCTCAAGGCCGGCCGCTATGACAAGAAGATTTCACACGACTTCGTGACGCTCAAGAGTTACGAGTACTGGATTCGCATGATGCGCGCGTCCAAGAGCATGCCGGATGCGGATGACTGCATCGCGATTTTCACGAAGGAGGCTGCCTCGCGCGTGCTGAAGGACCTCTCGGAGCACTTCGAGAAGCTCAACGCCGAAGAGGACTGCATCACCGGCGCCGCCAGGAAGCGGTTCGTGAAGGAGGTGAACGGGAGTTACGCCGGAAAGAGGCTCCGCTGCGACGAAAGCAGCGAGGAGACGAGCGTTGCTTACCAGAGGCGCCAAATGGCGGTGGTGCGCTTTAACGATGTAATCGACAGGTCGTGTTCCGTCAAGGAGATTGCCGATTTCGTGCGCAACTACCTGTGCGGCGAGGGCATTTTCGACACCTCCTCGCAGAAGGTGTTTTACGAGAGCGTTGCCCGCGAGCTCGAGAAGGTTCTCGAGGAGAATTGCAGCGTGGACGACGGATATTTCCGCCGCCTGAACATTGTGCAGAACGCGTTCAACCTGAGCGACGCCGAGATGGAAATCGTGCTGTTCTCGTGGATTTTCTTCAACAAGGAACAGTGCAGTTCGCTCCTGGACATGATCGGTTCCCGCAGGTTCCGCGGGGCGGCGCTCCCGGATGTTTTCCCGCAGCTTTACCCGGATGTGGATTTCGAGAACCTGGTTTCGAACAAGGGGACTCTCAAGCAGATGGGTATCCTGGACGAGGACCTCGATATTTCCAAGCGAATCGGGATGTTCCTGGACGGGCATTCGGGTAATGACCTGGACAGCCTCTACTTCAGGGTTTACGAGGGCGGCTGCGTGCCGTACAAGAAACTCTGCCGCAAGGATCCGAAGGTGGAAATGGCTTTCGACATGATCAAGCACGCGAAGGTGGGCGAGGGTCTGAACATTTTCTTCTACGGGGTCGAGGGTACCGGCAAGACTGAACTCGCGAAGGCGATTGCGAAGGAACTCAAGCGCCCGCTGGTGCTCACCAACATCAGCACCGAGGGCGTGCACCGCGACAGCAAG
>JAEEGJ010014082.1_pt1 | contig 19124 bp, 16 predicted proteins | sample 8958761 | NCBI WGS metagenome assembly JAEEGJ01 (sample SAMN16246546, study PRJNA631951) | gut metagenome | biome: gut microbiome; feature: rumen; material: RS-attached | host: Bos | place: Iran: Karaj | collected 2018-10 | reverse complement strand
CACGCCGCAGGGTCGCTCGGGTCGGATGCCCTTCTTCAGCGCGATGTCGCAGATGATGGGCATGAGCGTGTAGACGACGTGTCCCGTTCCCACGAGGACGGTGAGGAAGAAGGTGGTGAGCGGTGCGAGGAAGGTGATGCGGTCGGGATGGCGGCGCAGCATCTTTTCAGCTATCTGAATCATCCAGTCCATACCGCCCGATGCCTGCAGCACGCCTGCGCAGGTGACGGCTGCGATGATGATGTAGATGACGTCGGTGGGAGGAGTGCCGGGCTTGAGTCCGAAACAGAAGACGAGGATAGCCAGTCCGATGCCGGAGATGGCTCCGAGTGCCAGGCTGCCGTAGCGCGAGCCTATCCAAAGTGCCAGCAGAACGATGAGTAGCTGGATAATCATCATGAATGTCATAGTCGCTTATTTTTAGGTTTCTTTGTTCTTATGGGTGCAAAGGTACGAATTAGTGCGCAAAAAACCAAATTTATTTGGGTTTTTCTAGCGGAAATACCTTCGGTATAGCCAGAGACATGAAAAAAAACGGGTAATAAGGCGCGTTTCCATTTTTTTTTGCTAATTTTGCACCAAATTTTCTAGTAAGCCATGCGAAAGGTAATTGGAATAGGGGAGACAGTCCTCGATATCATCTTCAAAAACGACCAGCCCATAGGCGCAGTGCCGGGCGGTTCGGTGTTCAACGCACTCATCTCGCTGGGTCGCTCAGGCATCCCTGCGGCCTTCATCAGCGAGACGGGCAACGACCGTGTGGGTCGCTGCATCATCGACTTCCTGCGCAAGAACGGCGTCGACGGCTCGTGTGTGTATGTCTATCCCGACTCGAAGTCGCCCATCTCGCTGGCTTTCCTCAACGAGCAGAACGACGCGGAGTACATCTTCTACAAGGATCATCCCAACGACCGGCTGGAGTTTACCTATCCTGACGTGCAGCCCGACGATGTGGTGCTCTTCGGCTCGTACTATGCCGTCAATCCGGTCATCCGTCCGCAGGTGGTGGGATTTCTGGAATATGCCCGCCAGCATGGGGCTATCCTCTACTATGACGTCAATTTCCGTGCGTCGCACAAGAACGAGGTGCTGCGGCTGACGCCCAACATCCTGGAGAACCTGGAGTATGCCGACATCGTCAGAGGATCGACCGAGGACTTCGAGGTGATGTTCCGCAAGAGCGATCCTGACACCATCTACCGCACTCAGATCGCCTTCTACACCCATAAGTTCATCTGCACCCAGGGAGCGAAGCCCATTGAGCTGCGAGCCGAGGGCGGACTGAAGAAGCAGTATGCCGTAGAGCGGACCGACACGGTGAGTACCATCGGTGCAGGCGACAACTTCAACGCCGGCTTCGTCTTCGGGCTCATCAAATACGGCATCACCCGCAAGGAGATAGAGCAGGGCCTGAGCGAAGAGCAGTGGGACAAGATCATCGCCTGTGCGCAGCAGTTCTCGGCCAACGTCTGCAAGAGCATCGACAACTACGTCAGCCTGGAGTTCGGGCAGCAGATGGCCGCATCAATGAAATGAAGTATTTTTGGAGCAGCGAACGCCAAGCATGATTGGCTGAGTCGCGATGAATCAAAAAATGAGAATTATGAAACAGATAACAAATAACATTTATTACGTCGGTGTCAACGACCGCAACAAGAACTTATTTGAAGGACTCTGGCCCTTGCCGGCTGGAGTCAGTTATAATGCCTATCTCATCGACGACGAGAAGACTTGTCTGATCGATACCGTCGAGGTGGATTTCTTCATGCCTTTCATCGAGAATGTCCGTCAGGTGCTGGGCGACCGAGAGCTGGACTACCTCGTGGTGAACCACATGGAGCCCGACCACAGCGGCTCGCTGGCCCTCATCCGCAAGTACTATCCCGGCGTGCAGATCATAGGCAACAAGAAGACTTTCGACATGCTGCGCGGCTTCTATCAGCTGGAAGAAGGGCTGCTGGAAGTGAAGAACGGCGACACGCTGAGCCTGGGTGCCCAGCAGTTGCAGTTCGTGCTGACGCCTATGGTGCACTGGCCCGAGACGATGATGACCGTCTGCGCCCCGTCTGTTGCGTTGCCAACGCAGCAAACAGTCCTCTTCAGCGGCGATGCCTTCGGATGCTTCGGAGCCCTGAACGGCGCCGTCATCGACGAGCAGATGAATTGCGACGACTTCTGGCCGGAGATGGAGCGCTACTACTCGAACATCGTGGGTAAGTATGGCACTCCCGTGCAGATGGCGCTGAAGAAGCTGGCCGGCGTGAAGGTCGACTATATCTGCTCCACTCACGGTCCCGTCTGGCATGAGCACGTAGCCAAAGTCATCGGCATCTACGACCGACTGAGCAAATACGAGGCTGAGCCAGGCCTGGTCATCTGCTACGGCACGATGTACGGCAATACTGAGCGCGCTGCAGAGGTCATCGCCACCGCTGCTGCCGAGGCCGGCGTGAAGAACATCATCGTGCACAACGTATCGAAGACACACCACTCCTACATCATCCGCGACGTGTTCCGCTATCGTGGACTCATCGTGGGAGCACCCACCTACAATACTGGACTCTATCACGAGATGAACGTGCTGCTCGACGAGCTGTCGCAGAAGGACATCAAGGGACGCCTGCTGGGATTCTTCGGCTCGTTCGGATGGGCCAGCAAGGCCGTCGCCGAGATTGCCCGCTGGAACGACGAGAAGCTGCACTTCGAGCAGGTGGGCACGCCCGTGGAGATACGTCAGTCGCTCACCGCCGAAACGACGGCTCAGTGTGAGGCCCTGGGCCGTGCAATGGCCGAGCGCCTGAAAGAACTATAAACTCCCCAAGAATCAAATCATAATCAGTAATCATAAAAGATGAGAAAAAATTTTGTTGAAGAACTCCGCTGGCGCGGAATGCTGGCACAGATGATGCCAGGAACGGAAGAACTATTACAGAAAGAAATGGTGACGGCCTATCTGGGTACCGACCCTACGGCCGACTCCCTACATATTGGTCACCTCTGCGGTATCATGATGCTGCGCCACCTGCAGCGCTGCGGACACAGACCCGTGATCCTCGTCGGTGGTGCTACGGGCATGATTGGCGACCCCTCAGGAAAGAGCCAGGAGCGCAACCTGCTCAACGACGAGACACTGCGCCACAATCAGGAGTGCATCAAGGCACAGGTGGCTAAGTTCCTCGATTTCGAGGCAGAAGGCCCCAATGCCGCATTGATGGTGAACAACTACGACTGGATGAAGGACTTCACGTTCCTCGACTTTGCACGTGAGGTGGGCAAGCATATCACCGTGAACTACATGATGGCCAAGGAGAGCGTGCAGCAGCGCCTGAACGGTACGGCTCGCGACGGACTCAGCTTCACCGAGTTCACCTACCAGCTCTTGCAGGGCTATGACTTCCTCTACCTCTACCAGCACTACGGCGTGAAACTGCAGCTGGGCGGCAACGACCAGTGGGGCAACATGACCACCGGTACGGAGCTCATCCGCCGCACCCTGGGCAATGAGGTGGAGACCTTCGCCCTCACCTGTCCGCTCATCACCAAGAGCGACGGCAAGAAGTTCGGCAAGACCGAGAGCGGCAATATCTGGCTCGACCCCAAGCGCACGACGCCCTACCGCTTCTATCAGTTCTGGCTGAACGTCAGCGACGACGATGCCGAGCGCTACATCAAGATCTTCACATCACTCGAGAAAGACGTCATCGACGCTCTCGTCGAGGAGCACAAGCAGGATCCCGGCCGCCGCGTGCTGCAGAAGCGCCTGGCCGAGGAGGTCACCATCATGGTGCACTCGCAGGAAGCCCTCGATATGGCTATCGAAGCCTCAAACATCCTCTTTGGCAAGGCCACAAAGGAAGCACTGGAAAAGCTCGACGAGCAGACATTCCTCGATGTCTTCGACGGTGTGCCGCAGTTTGCCATTGCGAAGGATCAGCTGGGTCAGGTGGCCAGTGAGCTCTTCACACAGACCGCCAACGTCTTCAGCAGCAAGCGCGAGATTCGTGAGTTCCTCAAGAGCGGTGCCCTCAGCCTCAACAAGGAGAAACTGAGCGACGACCGCCCCATCACCGCCGACGACCTCATCGACGGCAAGTACCTGCTGGTGCAGCGTGGCAAGAAGAACTATTACCTCGTCACAGTGGGATAGCACTTATCATTGAACTATTGAACGCACATTAATAAAACATTACGTTATGGCTGAACAATTGGAAGTGAAAGAGCTCGACCAGGTGGTCGTGCGCTTTTCTGGTGACTCCGGCGACGGAATGCAACTTGCCGGAAACATTTTCTCTACTGTCAGTGCTACTGTCGGTAACGGCATCTCAACCTTCCCCGACTATCCTGCTGACATTCGCGCCCCGCAAGGCTCACTGACTGGTGTGTCGGGATTTCAGGTGCACATTGGCTCCGGCAAGGTGTACACTCCCGGTGATCTCTGCGACGTGCTCGTGGCTATGAATGCGGCTGCGCTGAAGACTCAGTATCGCTATGCCAAGCCTCAGGCCACCATCATCATCGACACCGACTCATTCGGACCGAAGGACCTGGAGAAGGCTCAGTTCAAGACTGCCGACTACCTCGGTGAGATGGAAATCGACCCTGACCGCGTCGTGGCCTGCCCGATGACACAGATGGTGAAGGACTGCCTGAAGGATTCGGGTATGGACAACAAGGCTATGCTCAAGTGCCGCAACATGTTTGCACTGGGCTTGGTGTGCTGGCTCTTCAACCGCGACCTGGAGCTGGTGAACAATTTCCTCCGCGAGAAATTCGCCAAGAAACCTGCTATTGCTGAAGCCAACATCCAGGTGATACAGGCCGGCTATGACTATGGTCACAACACCCACGCTTCGGTGCCCGCCACCTATCGCATTGAGTCTAGAGAGAAAGTGCCCGGACGCTATATGGACATCACCGGCAACAAAGCCACTTCCTATGGTCTTATCGCTGCTGCCGAGAAGGCAGGGCTGCGGCTGTTCCTGGGCTCTTATCCCATCACCCCAGCCACCGATATCCTCCACGAACTGTCGAAGCACAAGTCATGCGGAGTCATCACCGTGCAGTGCGAGGATGAGATCAGCGGTGCAGCATCAGCCATCGGAGCTTCCTTCGCTGGAGCGCTTGCTGCCACCAGCACTTCCGGCCCGGGTATCTGTCTGAAGAGCGAGGCTATGAACCTTGCCGTCATCGACGAGCTGCCATTGGTCGTGATCGACGTACAGCGCGGAGGACCCTCCACAGGACTGCCCACCAAGAGCGAACAGACCGATCTGCTGCAAGCCCTCTATGGACGCAACGGCGAGAGCCCCATGCCTGTCATCGCCGCTACCAGCCCCACTGACTGCTTCTATGCAGCCTACGACGCTGCCCGCATAGCACTTGAGCATCTCACGCCCGTCGTCCTGCTCACCGATGCTTTCGTCGCCAATGGATCCGGAGCCTTCAAGCTGCCTGCCAGCATGGACGAGCTGCCCGATATCCATCCGCATTATGTCACTCCGGAGTTGAAAGGCCACTACACCCCTTACTTCCGCGATGAGGAGACGAAGGTGCGCTACTGGGCTATCCCGGGACAGGAGGGCTACACCCATATCCTGGGAGGACTGGAGAAGGACGGACGCACAGGAGCTATCAGTACTGATCCTGAGAATCACGACTTCATGTGCCGTGAGCGCGCAGAGAAAGTGGCACGCATACCTGTGCCCGACCTTGAGGTGGAGGGCGACGCTCGTGCCGACCTGCTCATCGTGGGCTTCGGCTCGACCTATGGCCATCTCTACAGCGCTATGCAGGAGCTGAGGAAGAAAGGCCACCGCGTGGCTCTCGCTCAGTTCCGCTATATCAACCCGCTGCCCAAGAATACCGCCCGCGTGCTGCGTAAGTACAAGAATGTGGTGGTGGCCGAGCAGAACCTGGGTCAGCTGGCTGCCTATCTCCGCTCTAAGGTCGACGAATTCGTGCCCTATCAGTTCAATCAGGTGAAGGGTCAGCCTTTCGTCGTCAGCGAGCTCGTGGAAGCCTTCGAGGAGATCCTTGAACCCAGGCGCACTCATATTGCTGAAGTTAACTTATCGTTTGGCGAATAAACAGATGACAACAATGGAATATACATTCAATGATTATAAGAAGGGACAGCCCCGCTGGTGTCCGGGCTGCGGCGACCACTTCTTCCTCGCTTCCCTCCATAAGGCTATGGCCGAGACAGGCGTGGCTCCTCATGAGATGGCCGTCATATCAGGTATCGGATGCTCTAGCCGACTGCCCTACTACGTGAACACCTACGCCATGCAGACCATCCACGGACGTGCAGCAGCCATAGCCACAGGTGCTAAGGTGGCCAACCCCAAACTCTGCGTCTGGCAGATCTCGGGCGACGGCGACGGCCTGGCCATCGGCGGCAACCACTTCATCCATGCTATGCGTCGCAACATCGACCTCAACATGGTGCTGCTCAACAACCGCATCTACGGTCTCACCAAGGGACAGTACTCGCCTACCTCGCCGCGAGGCTTCGTGTCGAAGTCGAGTCCTTATGGAACGGTGGAAGATCCCTTCCGTCCTGCTGAGCTCTGCTTCGGTGCCCGCGGACGTTTCTTTGCCCGTTGCGTGGCTACCGATGCCAAGGGCAGCATCGAGGTGCTGAAAGCTGCTTATCTGCATAAAGGTGCCAGCGTCACTGAGGTGCTGCAGAACTGCGTCATCTTCAACGACCACTGTCATGATATCGTATATAATAATGAGGGACGCCGCAAGAACGCCATCTACGTACGTCACGGCGAGAAGCTCATCTTCGGCGAAAACAACGAGTTTGGACTCGTGCAGCAGGGATTCGGACTGAAGGTGGTGGAGATAGGTAAGGACGGCTACACCATCGACGATGTGCTCGTGCATGATGCACACTGCGAGGACAACACCCTCCAGCTGAAGCTCGCTATGATGAGTCCTGAGGACGGCTTCCCCATTGCTCTCGGCGTTATCCGCGATGTTGAGGCTCCCACCTACGATCAGGCCGTTCACGAACAGCTGGCACAGGTCTTGGCACAGAAGAAGTACCACAACTTCATGGAGCTGCTTGAGACGAACGACACCTGGGAAGTGAAATAAGCAGTAAGCTACAACCTCATCCCTCCACAAGGAATCATGGCAAGAAAGCTGCGAACCGTAGAGATGGAACGGCTGACGGTGGAGGAATTTCACCAAGCCGAGAAGATGCCGCTGACGGTGGTGCTCGACGATGTCCGTTCGATGCACAACGTGGGATCGGTACTTCGCACGGCTGATGCCTTCCGTGTGGAGGAGGTGGTGTTGTGCGGCATCACAGGCGCCCCTCCTCACCCCGAGATTCACAAGACGGCACTAGGTGCTGAGGACAGTGTGACGTGGCATCATTGCCCATCGGCTCTTGAAGCGGTGGAGGCACTGAAAGCTCAGGATGTGGTGGTGATGAGTGTGGAGCAGGCCGAAGGCTCGACCCTGCTGCCCGATTTCCAGCCCGAGCGTGGCCGCCGCTATGCGATCGTGCTGGGCAACGAAGTGAAGGGTGTGCATCAGGAGGTGATTGACGCCAGCGACGGTTGTCTGGAGATACCACAAAGGGGCACGAAGCACTCGCTGAATGTCTCTGTCACGGCCGGCATCGTCGTTTGGCATTTCGCCCGCCATCTATTGCTATAGCCAGAATCATTCACTCAGATAATCAATTTACGACAATGAAAAAGCTTTTCTGTTTTGCTATCGCAGCTATGACGCTAGTAGCATGTGGCAACAAGACTGCCACAAACAATGAGCCGGAAGGCGACAACGATGCAGTAGAAGAGACTGTGCAGGAAGCCGAGGAGACTACCACGAAGGACAAATCCGGACGCGACGGCTACAAGTTTCAGACATCGTTCAGGAAGAATGACGACGGCCAGTGTGATGCGCTGATCCTCAACTGTAAGTCGGGCGAGAAGAGTCAGGAGTTCGTCTGTGAGTTCAACTGGCCTAAGAGCGAGGAGTTTCTTGGTGATGCTGGAGATCTGTCGGAGGTAGACATTAATTTCGACGGCACACCCGATGTGCTGGTCAGCCTGGGCGAATTTGGCATCGACCCTTCAAGCTCTCTTTGCTTCTATGCGGCTTTCGTTTGGAACGACGACAAACAGTGCTTTGAGCGGGTCGACGAGATCAACGATATCGCTAATATTGATATCTTTGAGGAATTTGAATCCATTGAAAGCAACTATCAAGGTGTTGACGGAGCTACTATCTGGGAACAATACAAATGGAAAGACGGCAAACTGGTGATGACCGACAGCCGCCGTGTAGAGCTAAACGAGTAAGACGAATAAGACTCACAAAAAAAGGCGCTCAACTCAATGAGCGTCTTTTTTGTTTGCTTCATCCAGAGGTTTATTCCTCAGGTGAGAAGTCGTCCTTGGTCACTCCGCAGATGGGGCACACCCAGTCGGCCGGAATGTCTTCAAAGGCAGTGCCTGCAGCGATGCCGCTGTCAGGATCGCCCACTTCGGGATCGTAGACGTATCCGCATACGTCGCATACATACTTCTTCATTTGTCCGATTCGTTTTTGGGGGTTAATATTCGGTTGATTCTCTCTACGATAACTTCAGGCATGATGCCGTTAAGACAAGCGTAATCGCCGCGGTGGCAGCTCTTCTGCCCATAGATGCTGCAGGGCCGGCAGTCGAGGTCGAGCCCGATGGCATTGTCGGCCGGCTGTCGCCACCCCATGAAGCCGGCATGCGGATGAGTGGCTCCCCAAACGGAGACGACGGGCGTAGCAGTGAGCGAGGCGAGGTGCATATTGGCTGAATCCATCGACAGCATGACGTCGAGGTGGCTCATGAGGATGAGCTCCTGATGCATGGTCTCGAGACAGCGTGCTACGTCGACACACTGGGGCATCAGCTGTACCCACTGATGGAAGAGCCGCTCCTCCTGTCGTCCTCTTCCGAAGAGGAAGATGCGTGCATGAGGATGCTGCGCGATGAGTTGCGCGATGACCTGCTGCATCTTGTCGACGGGGTAGACCTTACCCTTGTGGGCAGCCAGGGGAGCTACGCCTATCCACTGTTCCCACGACCGCTTAGGACCAATGCAGGCCGGCAGCATGTTGAGGTTGCCGCCTTCAGCAGGAAAGAGCGAATGGAACGACAGATCGCTGATGGGGAATCCCAGTCGGCTGAACACGTCGAGATAGTTGTCGAAGGAAGTGGGCAGCGGCTTGCTGTTCTTTGCATGGTGAGCCACAAGCTTCCGTCGCTGTTTGCGGTGCTTATTGATATGTTCCACGCGGAAGCGCCCCATGTTGAAGCGCATGCGCAGATACTCCGAGCGAAGCACATTATGCAGGTCAGCCACATGGGTGAACTGCTTGGCCACCAGTCGGCGGTAGAGCGAGTTGAGTCCTTTCACCCCGTGGTACTCACCCTTGATGTCTGCCTCCATGAAGCTGATATTAGGTGCGAGGTCTTCGAACAGCGATCTGGCGTTAGCCCGACTGAGAATGGTGATGCGCACATCAGGATACTGCATAGCAAGCGAGTAGACCACGGGTACAATCATGGCCACGTCGCCCAGGGCGGAAAAGCGTATGACGAGGATGTGCTGACGTTTCACCTCTTCTTATTATAAAGAACGGGATTGGTGGAGGGGTCGTTGTACATCTTCATCTGCCGGTATACCTTCATATACTTGCGTCCCTGCTCGATATCCTCCAGGAGCTGGTCGATGGCAGTGGAGAGGTCTACCTGCTGCTCGAGGAGCACGTTGAGCTTGGCCTGGCATTTGGCCCGATGCTCGTCGGAGGCATCCTGCCGCTCCACTTGTTCACGCATGTGGTAGATCTTCAGGGCGAGGATCGACAGGCGGTCGACGGCCCAAGCGGGACTCTCAGTGTTGAGGCGCGCGTCGGGCAGGGGCGTCACGTTGCTGTATGTCTGGCGGAAGTAGGAGTCGATGTCCTCCACCAAGTCTGTGCGATCCTGATTTGAGCGGTCGATGCGACGTTTCATGGAGAGAGCGTCCTGCGGATTGATGTGAGGATCGCGGATGATGTCCTCGAGGTGCCACTGCACAGTGTCGATCCAGCACTTCAGGTAGAGGCTGTACTCGATGGAGTCGCGATCATAGGGGTTGCGGATGGTGGTGTCGACATTGTCCGTCAGATGATAGTCATTGATGGCCTGTCGGAAGATTTTGTTGGCTTGTTCAGTAAAACTCATTATGATATATGGTGTGTAGGGTTATGCATCTTTCTGTCGTGTTCCCATGCGGGCCTCGACGACGTTGACAACGTAGTCGCCCAGCTTCTCGCACTCGTTGATGAGATCCATGTAGACAGTACCCTCGGCGTAGGTGTACTCGTGATTGTTGATGTCGACGATGTTCTGTGCCTTGAGCTGGTTGCGGTAGTTGTTAATCTCGTTCTCGATGTTGAACGTGCGGTTCACGTCGAAGCTCTCCTTGCGGCCGCCCATGAGCTGGTTCATCTGCGTGAGTGAGTTGTCGGTGAGCGACATCATCTGATAGATGTGGTCGTACTGCTTCTCAGTGAAGTGATCCTGCTTCTGCGTGTACTTGCGGTTGATGGTGCGAGCCATGTTGAAGCAGGCATCGCCAATCGACTCCAGCTCGCTGATCTCACGGAGCATAGCGCGTATCTTGGCTTTCGTCTCGTCGCTGAGATGGGCGTCGGACACCTGCTCCAGGTATTTGGCTATCTCCAGCTCCATGTTGTCGGAGATGCCCTCATACTTCTCTATGCGCGAGTAAAGCTTGTTGAAGGCTTGGTCGTCCTGTTTCTTACCAGTGATTGACGATGACTCGCTGAGCAGCTCCTGCACCATTCCGAACATACGCTGCATACGTTCGCTGAACGACTGTATCTCCTTCTGAGCCTCAAGCACCGAGAGCTCGGGGGTCTTCATGAAGCCGGCAGTAATGAAGTGCAGGCGGAAATCCTCCTCCTCCTCAGTCTTCTTCGACTTGATGACCCAGCACACGAACTTCTCAATCTGCGGAATGAACCAGATGAGGATGCTGGCATTGATGACGTTGAAGCCCGTGTGGAAGGCTGCCAGCGTGAATGTCAGCTTCGACTGTATATTGGCTTCAGCCTGTCCCATCACGTTGTCGACAACATATATCACACCGTCGATGAACCAGCGGAACACGATCAGTATCCAGATCACGCCGAACACGTTGAAGAACATGTGGGCCAAAGCGGCTCGACGGGCCTGTGTGTTAGCCGAGAGTGCTGCGAGGTTCGAGGTGATCGTGGTGCCGATGTTCTCGCCCAGCACCAGTGCGATACCCTGATAGATAGGCATAGCGCCACTGCCGCAGAGCAGCATGGTGATGGCCATCACTGCCGCCGACGACTGCACGCAGAATGTCAGCACACCGCCGAGGAACAGGAAGATCAGCGTGGTCCAGAACGAGTCGGGATCAAACGACTGGAAGAAACTCAGCACCGTAGGATTATGTCCCAGGTCCATTTCGTTTCCTGTCATACGCAGCGTGGTGAGTCCCAGGAGCAGCAGTCCCAAGCCAAAGAGGAAGTCGCCGATGTAGCGGTGCTTCTTCATATAGATGAGAATGATGCCCACAAAGAAGCCTACGTAGCTGACGATGCTGATGTCGAACGACGCTCCCAGGGCCATGATCCAGGCAGTGAGCGTGGTGCCTATGTTGGCACCCATGATGACCGAGATGGCCTGTGCCAGCGTGAGCAAGCCTGCGTTGACAAACGAGACGGTCATCACCGTAGTGGCCGTCGATGACTGTACTGATGCCGTGACGACAGTACCCGTCAACATACCAGTGAAGCGGTTGGTGGTCATAGCTCCGAGTACGTGGCGCAGCTGTGGACCGGCCATCTTCTGCAGAGCGTCGCTCATTGACTTCATACCGAACATCAACAGGGCGAGGGAACCAAGGAGTTTAAAGATAATTAACATCAGGCGAATTTAGATTTATGATTTGCTTTCTGATTTGGGTGCAAAGATACGAAAAAAAACTCAATATCGGAAAGAAAAAACAGATTTTCTTCCCGACATTGAAATCAATATTTAAAGGATGAGCCTCCCAGGAACTCGCGGAGCAATGATGTGGGGGGTATATGAGCTTCTGGAATGGGCTTGATATAGTGCAGGAATTTCAGCAGCCGGTAGGCCTCAGCATACTCCACGCAGTTCTCGGGCACCAGCTCCAGCAGTGGCTCGGCCTGTCCCTTGATGACTGCCAGCTCAAAGAGCATAGCCGTGTTGAACATAGCGTCGGCATGCTCCTGATAGGGGAAGATCCAGCGGTTCTCGCCTTTTCTCACCGATGGCCATCGACGTATGGTGTCGACGGCAGAGACCGAGCGATATTTATGGTCGCGAATGATGCGTCGCAGCAGTCGGTTGTCGGTGTTGGGCACGTAGTTGTGGTTGTCGAGCAGCAGGGTGGTCAGCGCCGAGGCATAGACACGATAGATGTACTCCGGCAGGATCTGGGACGTCAGCTCAGGATTCAGGGCGTGAATGCCTTCGATCACGAGCACACCGTCATCTGGCAGCCGCAGCTTCTTGCCGCTCTTCATGCTGCGTCCTGTGGGGAAGTCATAGCGTGGCAGCTCTATCTCCTCGCCCCGGAAGAGGGCGTTGAGCTGCTCGTTGAAGAGCTCGAGGTTCAGGGCATGCAGGTGCTCGAAGTCGTAGTCGCCCGACTCATCGCGCGGGGTGAGCTCACGGTCAATGAAGTAGTCGTCGAGCGAGATGTTGACGGGTCTGATACTATTCACGGCCAGTTGCACGCTCAGACGCTTGCAGGTGGTGGTCTTTCCGCTTGACGAAGGACCGGCTATGAGCACCAGACGAGTGCCTCGCCTGCGGGCGATATCGTCGGCTATCTGTGCGATTTTCTTCTCCTGCAGGGCTTCGCTTACCTGTATCAGCTGCGAGGAGTAGCCCTTGCTGATGGCATCATTGAGATCGCCCACGGTGCGCAGCTGCAGGATGTTCTGCCAGCGGTGATGCTCCTTGAAGATGCCGAACATCCTGTCCTGCATCACCATCTCGCCCAGCTCACTGGGGTGCTCGCTGGAGGGCAGCCGCAGCAGCAGCCCGTCATTGAACTTCTCCAGTCCGAAGAGGTAGAGCTGGCTGGTGTTGGTCAGCATGGCGCCATAATAGTAGTCCTTGTAGCCGTCGAGATTGTAGTAGGTGGTATAGAGGGCTCCCTGACTCTGCAGCAGCTTCACTTTCGACATCGAGCCACTTTCTGTGAACATGCGGATGGCCTCCTCAGTGGTGGTCTCGTGGCGATGGATGGGCAGCGCAGCATCGATGATCTCCTGCATGCGATGCCGCAGCAGTCCTGCGTCCTCGAGCGTCACGGGACGATTGAGCTGCAGGTCGACGTAATAGCCGTTGCTGACAGGCACGTCGATTGACACACGGCAGTCCTTCCACAGCTCGTGGGCAGCCTTGCACAGCACAAAGAACAGCGAGCGGGTGTAGGTACGCATGCCGCTGGCCGACGTGATGTCGAGATATTCCACGTCCTTCTGCTTGTAGACCTTGAAGTGCAGGCCTTCCACCTTGTTATTCACTCGAGCGATGACAGGCGGGTTCTTCATCTCCAACCCCAGCAGCCCGTAGATTTCCTCCAGCGAGCTGCCCATAGGCACCTCCACTGTCTGACCGTTGTTCTTGCAGCGTATTTCAATGGTCGTTTCCATGTTCGTCGCTTTTAATGTTAGTCGTAATATGCTGCAAAGATAGCGATTTTTAGCCTTTCTGCCAAGCATGAACGAAAAAAAATTCCCTTTTTTGCCGTTTTTTAGCAAAAAAGTGCTAACTTTGCCCATTGAATAGAAACCTTGCTGAAAAAGATGGAAGAACAAGACATCATCGGACTACCTGAGAATCCTGTTGACTACAACGACGACAACATACGCACCCTCAGTGGTACGGAGCACATCAGGCTGCGTCCTGGCATGTATATCGGGCGCCTGGGCGACGGCTCACTGGCCGAAGACGGCATTTATGTGCTGCTGAAGGAAGTGATCGACAACTCTATCGACGAATTCAAGATGAAGGCGGGCGACCGCATCGAGGTCAACGTCGACGACAGCCTGCGTGTGTCGGTGCGCGACTATGGTCGCGGCATACCCCAGGGAAAGTTGATCGAGGCCGTCAGCGTGCTCAATACGGGCGGCAAATACGACTCGAAGGCCTTCAAGAAGTCGATTGGACTGAATGGTGTGGGCGTGAAGGCCGTCAATGCGCTGAGCTCCCACTTTGAGGTGCACTCCTATCGCGAAGGAAAGGTCAGGAAAGCCGTCTTCGAATGTGGCAAGCTGGTCAGCGACATTACCGAGGCCAGCAACGACGAGAACGGCACCTACATCTTCTTCGAGCCCGATGCCTCGCTCTTCCAGAACTATCAGTTCCACGACGAGATCGTGGAGACCATGCTGCGCAACTATACCTACCTGAATACTGGTCTGGCCATCATGTACAACGGGCGCCGCATCCTTTCGCGACGCGGCTTGGAGGACTTGCTGAAGGACCGCATGAGCGCCGATGCCCTCTATCCCATCATCCATCTGCAGGGCGACGACATCGAGATAGCCTTCACCCATGCCAATCAATATGGCGAGGAGTACTACTCCTTCGTCAATGGACAGCACACCACGCAGGGCGGCACCCACCAGAGTGCCTTCAAGGAGCATATCGCCAAGACCATCAAGGAGTTCTTCCAGAAGAACTTCGAGTATGGAGATATCCGCACGGGTATCGTCGCAGCCATCGCCCTCAACGTCGAGGAGCCGATGTTCGAGAGCCAGACCAAGATCAAGCTAGGCTCGCTGACGATGGCCCCTGTGCCGGCCACCGTCGATGCCGACCACCCCATGCCTCCCTCGATCAATAAATACGTGGGCGACTTCATCAAGCAGGAGGTCGACAATTATCTCCACAAGAATCCTGATACTGCCGACGTCATGCTACAGAAGATTCAGGAGAGCGAGAAGGAGCGCAAGGCGATGGCGGGCATCACCAAGATAGCCCGTGAGCGCGCCAAGAAGGCCAACCTGCACAATCGCAAACTGCGCGACTGCCGCATCCACTACAGCGACGTGAAGAACGACCGCAAGGAAGAGTCCTCCATATTCATCACCGAGGGCGACTCGGCCAGCGGAAGCATCACCAAGAGCCGCGATGTCAACACGCAGGCCGTGTTCTCCCTACGCGGAAAGCCCCTCAACACCTTCGGACTCACCAAGAAGGTGGTCTACGAGAACGAGGAGTTCAACCTCCTCCAGGCTGCCCTCGACATTGAGGACGGACTCGACACCCTGCGCTACAACAAGGTGATCGTAGCCACCGATGCCGATGTCGACGGCATGCACATCCGCCTGCTCATCATCACCTTCTTCCTGCAGTTCTTCCCCGAGCTCATCCGCAAGGGCCACGTCTACGTGCTGCAGACGCCTCTCTTCCGCGTCAGAAACAGGCGCACGAAGATCAAGAACAAGCGAGTAATAGCCGACGAGGACGAGCGGCAGGCCAACATTAGATCTCAAAACTCAAATCTCAAACCTCAAACCAAGTCCGACTTCATCGTGCGCTATTGCTACAGCGAGGAGGAGCGGCTGAAAGCCATCAGCGACCTGGGGCCCGACCCTGAGATCACCCGGTTCAAGGGACTGGGCGAGATCTCGCCCGACGAGTTCGCAGGATTCATAGGGCCCGACATCCGCCTCGAGCAGGTCACGCTCCACAAGACCGACCAGGTGCAGAAGCTGCTCGAATACTACATGGGCAAGAACACGATGGAGCGCCAGCTCTTCATCATCGACAATCTCGTCATCGAGGAAGACCGTCCGGAGGAAGAGGAGGAATAAACTGACATTCTGACAATATGAAAATTCTCATTATCAACGGCCCGAACCTCAACCTGCTGGGACGACGCGAGCCCGGCATCTACGGCAGCATGTCGTTCGAGGACTACCTGCCACAGCTGCGCGAGCACTATCCTATGGTGGAGCTGAGCTACTACCAGAGCAACGTCGAGGGCGAGCTCATCAACAAGCTGCAGGAGGAAGGATTCACCTGCGACGGCATCGTGCTCAACGCAGGAGCCTACACCCACACCAGCATCGCACTGCACGACTGCATCCGCTCGATCACCTCACCCGTCATCGAGGTGCACATCAGCAACGTACACCAGCGCGAGCCCTTCCGCCATCACAGCATGATCAGCAGCGCCTGCCGAGGTGTCATCTGCGGATTCGGACTCGACTCCTACCGCCTGGCCATCGAGGCACTATGCAACGGCTAGACGACTACATCCTGAGCCATATCGACCCAGAGCCAGAGCACCTCTACCGGCTCTGGCGAGCCACCAATCTCGAACTGCTCAACGGACGTATGGCCAGCGGTCACCTGCAGGGGCGGCTGCTGAAGATGCTCGTCGAGATGATCCGCCCACGGCGCATCCTCGAGGTAGGCACCTTCAGCGGCTACAGCGCCCTCTGCCTGGCCGAGGGACTGGCCGATGACGACTGTGCCGTCTACACCTTCGAAGTGAACGACGAGGTGGAGGACTTCGCCCGCCGATGGATCGATGCATCACCCTATGCCTCGCGCGTACATCTTATTATTGGTGATGCACTTACTGAGGCGCCACGCCTGGGGCTCTCGTTCGACTTGGTTTTCATCGACGGCGACAAGCGCACCTATGTCGACATCTACGAGATGGCTCTCTCCCTGATTCCCTCCGGAGCCTTCATCCTCGCCGACAACACCCTCTGGGACGGTCATGTAGTAGACACAGCCTACGACCGCGACCATCAGACACAGGGCATCAGGCACTTCAACGACCACCTCGCCCGCGACACCCGCGTGGAAAAAGTCATCCTCCCCCTTCGCGACGGCCTGACCCTCATTCGGAAGAAATAAGGGTTTCTTTACTTCTCCGCCGCAATCTCCATCAGCTTCAGCAGCTGGGAGCGATAGCCGTGAGGATCGTAGCTGAGACCTCCGCTCACCAGTTCCTTGGCCAGCGCGTAGCTGGCATCACCTTTATAGGGCGACTTGCGCAGCAGCATGCCATAGGCAGCCACACCGGCAGCGAAGCGGAAGTCCGGCGAACAATTCTCGCTGGTGGTGAGCACATCGCCTGTCGTCATCGTTTTCTGCAGGGGGATGCTCTCAGCGCTGAGCGACGGCTTGTAGCGGCAGTCGAAGGTGACCAGCGGCAGGTCGCCAGCCTGGCTCTCGACGAGGCTCGTCTCGACCTCATAAAGGGCGGTGATGGTCTGCCCGGCACCAATCTCGGCGGCATCCTTCTCGTCGTTCTCGAAGTCCTCGTTCTCCATCACGCGGTTCTCGTAGCCTATCAGACGATAGCTCTCCACCACGTCGGCATTGAACGTCACCTGGCACTTCACGTCGTTGGCCACGCTGACGAAGCGCTCACGCTCATGCACGAACACCTTCATAATCTCGTCCTCGCAGTCGATGTAGTGGTAGGTGCCGTTGCCCTTATTGCTGATCTGCTCCATCATCGCGTCGTTCAGGTTGCCCATACCGAAGCCCAGGCACGTCAGGTAGATGCCCTTCCTGGCATAGCTCTCCACCATCTCCACCAGTGCCTCCTTGCTGGTCACGCCCACGTTGAAGTCGCCGTCAGTGCCCATGATGATACGGTTGTTCTTCCCGGGGTCGTAGTTGGCCAGCGCCTCCTCGTAGGCCATCTCCAGCGCCTTGCCGCCAGCCGTACTGCCACTGGCACTGAGCCTGTCGATGGCATCACGTATCTTGTCTGCCTCGCTGACGGGTGTCGACTCCAGCAGCTTCTTCACCGTGCCCGAGTACGTGATGATCGAGATGCGGTCCGCAGGACTCAGCTGAAAGAGCAGCTCCTTCAGTCCCTTCTTCAGCAGGTCCAGACGGTCGCGGCCGTCCATCGAGCCACTCACGTCGACGAGGAACACATAGTTGGCCTGCGGCACCTCGCTCTCCTTCAGCTCCTTGCCCTTGATGCCCAGACGCAGCAGGTGGTGGCTCGCATTCCAGGGGCACGGCCCCACCTCAGCATTGATGGCGATGGCGTTGCCGTCCGAGGGCGAGGGATAGTCGAATGTGAAGTAGTTGAGAAACTCCTCGATGCGCACGCTCGACGGGCTGAGGTCCCAGTAGCCGCTGCTCAGGTAGTTGCGCATGATGCCGTACGAAGCACCGTCGGCATCCACCGAGAATGTGCTCACCGGCTGTTCGCTCGCCTTCACAAACGGGTTGTCCTTAAAGGCGTCAAACTTGCCGCCCTCGCCCCCAGGCATGATCATACCCGAGAGATCACCATTTTTATAAACCGACTCATACATGTAGTCCGCTACCATCCCGTCGTTGTTGGTCGCGCATCCTGTTGCCAGCAGTCCCAGTGCTACAGGCAGCCATTTCAAAACGTTCTTTTTCATGTTCATTCTATTCATTTTTAATGTTATTCAAGTATAGCATGCTCCACTTTTCTCTCATAAATGCTCCCCCGCCCCAAATCTTGCACCGAGAGCTGCAAAAAAAAGTTAAGGGCGATTCCTTCGCCCTTAGTCTGAAATGTCACTCACCTGCACCTTGGCACCATCATCTGATTTCTAAGTCTTTTACGATATCATCGTATCTTTGTCCCTTTACATATCCACGCTTCACCTTATTAAAGGCAATCTCATCAAGTAAACCACGCTTCAATAAGCCCACAATATCACTTTTAGCAGTCGTTGGAGTCACCATAAACTTGTTCTGCAGATCCTTAACCGTAACAACCTCTTTCGGATTCTCCATAAACATGTGAATGATTTGAGCCTGACGCTCGTTGATGTCACCCAACTGCAAGAAAGTATTAGCAAGTACCTTTTCCTCCTGTTTTTTCTTGATATAGTTCTGTAATTGCTTGAAAGATTGGTCAAGCACTTTAAGATTGTAGGCAATGAAATAGCCTAAATCATTGTAATCTGCCTCTACATATTGGTAGGCTTTCTCATACGATTTCTTAGTGGCGGCAATAACACGGGAAATAGACAGATATTCTGTCAGCCAATAGCCCCGCTTCAGCATATACCAATAGAACAAA
>JAEEGJ010014081.1_pt1 | contig 19125 bp, 11 predicted proteins | sample 8958761 | NCBI WGS metagenome assembly JAEEGJ01 (sample SAMN16246546, study PRJNA631951) | gut metagenome | biome: gut microbiome; feature: rumen; material: RS-attached | host: Bos | place: Iran: Karaj | collected 2018-10 | reverse complement strand
AAGGAGCAAACAACATGACGTCATTGCGAGGAGCGAAGCGACGTGGCAATCCATCATGGAGAATAAATTATGACATTTGAATCACTTAGAAACGAAGCTTATGAAGCTAATATGAAAATCCCTGAGAATCATCTTGCTCTTTATACATGGGGCAATGTTTCTGCTTTTGATAAGGACAAGGGAGTTTTCGCAATTAAACCTTCTGGAGTTCCTTACCCTGAACTCACACCAGAATCAATGGTAATTATTGATCTGGATGGAAAGAAAGTAGATGGTTCTTTGAATCCTTCAAGCGACACCCCTACTCACGCAGTTCTCTACAAAGAGTTTGCTGTAAATAAGGGCGGCGAAGTTGGTGGAATCATTCATACACACTCAACATGTGCTGTTGCATGGGCTCAGGCAGTTCGCTCTGTACCTCTTTTCGGTACTACACACGCTGATCATATTCAGAAATCAGTTCCTTGTACTCCATACCTTAGCCGTGAAGCTGTTGAACGCGACTACGAAAAAGAAACTGGACTTCTGATTGTAAAACACTTTGAAGAGCTCGGCCTTAATCCTAGCGAAGTAAACATGGTTCTCTGCGGAGGCCACGGACCATTTGCCTGGGGCAAGAACGCAGACAAGGCTGTTTATAACGGAACTGTTCTTGAAGAAATCTGTAAGATGGCAATGTATACTCTTCAGATTCGTCCTGATGCAACAGAGCTTCCAGATTATATTATAAATAAACACTATATGAGAAAGCACGGTCCTAACGCATACTACGGACAGGGCAAGTAAGAACATCAATAAATGAACCGTTCATCTTCTACAGATGCAATTGTTCTCTCATTACGGCCTCTGGGCGAGAATAACTCTTCGGTTACTCTTCTTACCCCGGAGGCCGGACTTGTTTATGCCGTACTTTACGGCGGACCTAAAAGCCGTATGCGTTCTCTGGTTGCTCAGTGGAACAGCGGTAAGGTATGGCTTTACGAAAATCCTGAAAAAAATCAAATCAAAATAAGCGACTTTGAAGTTTCGAATTATCACACGAGCTTCAGTCAAAATCTTTTTAAATCTTATGCGGCATCTTTAGCTGCAGAGCTTGCCATTAAAACCCGTTGTGGTGGAAGCAGTCAGCAATGTTTCCGTCTTCTTTCCGGCTTTTTTGATGGAATGGAACTCTGTGATGAAGAACAAAGCCGCGTAGGTCTCATCCGTTTCTTATGGCGCTATCTTGAACTTCTTGGAATTCAGCCAGTTTCTCATGCGTGCAGCAGCTGTGGTAAAACTTTTTTTGATACACAGTTTGCACCTGACGCTGTTTCCTATTATAATAGTATGGAAAACAGTTTTATCTGTCCTGATTGTGCCGGACATCTTCCGGGCGAAAACATGCTCAGTGTAAAAAATAATGCAGTTCAATATCTTTCTGCACTGACGGTTCTTTCTCCTTCAGAAGCCCGTAAGCTTACAATCGACGAAGAGATTTACGGACAGATTCGACAGCTCGTTTTCTTCTTAATCGAAAACAGCATTGACCAGAAACTGAACTCGATCGAAACTGGGATGGGGATTTTGTGAGAGCCGACAATTCAATTTCTAATGATACTTCAAGATGGGTTAAAAAGCCCGTCTCTAAGCAGCAGATTGAGCCGCTTTGCAATTCATTCAATATTTCACCGCTTCTTGCATCTGTATTTATCCGCAGAGGAATAACAGAGGGAAAAGATATCTTATATTATCTTGAAGATGATCTTCGCTTTCAGCATAATCCTTTTTTATTTTCGGGAATGGAAGATGCTGTTGAGCGCATTATGCAGGCAAAAGAAGAAGGCGAAAAAGTTTTAATTTTCGGTGACAGCGATGTTGACGGTGTTTCCAGCACTGCCATTTTATATGAAGAACTTGTACGCCTTGGAATTGATGTACAGTGGCGTCTTCCTCTTGAAGCAGACGGCTATGGGCTTTCCATTGCAGCTATTGATGATTTTGCGGCACAGGATGGAACTCTGATTATTACCGTAGACTGTGGCATTTCAAACAATGAAGAAATTGCTCATGCCAGCGATCTTGGAATTGAAGTAATTGTTACAGACCATCATAATCCACCGGAAGAGCTTCCTCAGGCTATCATCTTTATTAATCCAAAAATGGAAGATTCGCTCTACCCGTTCGACGGAATCTCCGGAGCGGCTGTTGCCTACAAGCTTGTAAGCGCACTTCGTTTTGCTCAGTCAGATTTTTACAATGCAGAAATCAGTATTCTTGAGCTTTCTCAAAATCAGCAGGAACAGTGTTTTTACGCAGACTGTATTAAAATCAGAAATCTTGTGAAAATCAAAGAGCTTCATGAAAAAATAATTCCGGGACAGACATCAATTTATGATTTAAAGCTTCCATACTTTTTACAGGGACAGCTAATTTATTCCTGGGATTCACGCACAACCTTAAATCTTTTAAGTCAGATTTTTGGAAGCGGCATTGAGTTTAATCTGAATGACCTTCGCTCTGAAATTGGCGCTGTGATTCCATCTGTAAAAAATAAAACTGCAGCGCAGATTAAAGCACTTTCTCAGATTGCAAAATACACTGGCAGTGAAGCTTCTGAAATAGAAAGCATATATAATTTATATGTTACTTACTGTAAAAAACTGATTGCTGATAAAAAGCCTCAGCAGGTTCAGGATGAACAGAAAGATCTTCAGCTGGTTGCACTTGCGGCTCTGGCAGATATCATGCCGATGAAAAACGAAAACCGCATCTTTGTAAAAAACGGAATCAGTTCAATTAAGAAAAACAGACCTCGACAGGGGCTTGCAGAACTTTTCAATAAACTGAATATCAATCTTGACGGGCTTTCTTCAACAGATCTTTCGTGGTCTGTAATTCCTGCACTTAACGCTGCGGGCAGAATGGGTCACTCAGACATTGCCCTAAAGCTTTTGATTTCAAATGATGCACGGGAGCGCGAACAGCTTGCCGTAACAATCAACAAAATGAACGAAGAGCGAAAGGATCTTGTTTCCAACGCTTACTATAAGATTCACGATACAGCCCAGCAGAGTATTCAGCTGCATTCCAACAAGCTTTGCGTTTCTGTAGATGAATGTATTAACAAAGGCGTTACTGGAATTCTCGCGGCCCGCCTTATGCAGGACTTCAACGTTCCAACCATAACCCTTACTTATGAAAATGATATCTGCATTGGTTCTATGAGAAGCTGCCGCGGCTTTATTGCCACAAGCTTCCTCGACAGTCTTGGCGACATCTATATTAATCACGGCGGCCACAATTTTGCCGCAGGCTTCAGCTTCCATAAATCAAACCTTGAGCTGTTCTTAAAACGTGTTCAGGAATGCTCAAACTCAGTTACTCTTGATGCCGAGACTGCCTGCATTGATATTGATGCAGAGCTTCCGCTTGAACATCTTACTCCGGAAAACTTCAACCTTCTTGATATTTTTGATCCTTTTGGAGCAGAGAGCCCGGAACTAATTCTTATGACCCGGGGCCTTAAACTCATAGACACAATGGTACTCGGAAAAAAAGAGCCTCATCATCTTAAAATGATTTTTGAAACCGGAACTTATAAAATTCCTGCAATGTTCTGGGGTCAGGCAGAAAGACTTAAAAAAGATATTATAATCGGAAAAAAATATGATGTGCTTTATAATATGAGCCGAAATTATTATAACGGTACAAAAACAAATCAACTGATTGTAAAAGAGATTGTACTGGCACAATAAAATGTCGGTGGTTTAGTAGGCCGAAGGCCGTATCGAAACCATAATAAATGAGAGGAAAAATGAAAAAAATACTACTTATTGTAACCTGCCTGCTTCAGTTCAGCCTTATCTTTGCCGCAAGTGCTAAATACGAATCTGAAAACTACAATCTTAATTTAAGGTACAATGATGTAATTACTCCCGGAGATGCAATTTTTGTACGCATGAATATCTCCGTTCCAAAAAATCATAAAAAAGCAAAAAATGAGCCGGAGAAAAAAGCAACTCTCCAGCTTTTGCAGGATAAGAAAGTAATTGAGTCGGCTCCTTTCTATCATCTGAAAAATAAGAAAACCGGAACTACTGAAATGCTTGGCGGTATTCCAGTTTCGCTCTGGCTTAAAGACGGAAACTACAGCATTAAGGTGATTTATGCAGATTCTGATGAAGACGTAAAAGAGTTCATTCTTCCATCCCGTCTTGTTATGAGAACCTTCCCCGAAGAAGTTCTTCAGCTGGATGATCGCAACACAAGTATTAAAACTGACAACAGCCCTGAGCGTGCGGCACAGATTGATAAGCTGAACAATATTCTTTTTACAACTATGCCTGCAGATGTCTTTTCATTAAAGAAGTTCACAACTCCAACGGAGTCTCAGCGTTATACGGCTTATTGTGGAGACCGCCGTACTTACGTTTACACAAACGGAAAATCTTCTACAAGCCTTCATTACGGAAACGACTATGGAGTTCCAACAGGAACAGAAGTTCATTCCTGCGCAGCCGGAAAAGTTGTAATGGCAGAAAGCCGTATTTCAACCGGCTGGAGTGTAGTTGTTGAACATCTTCCAGGTCTTTACAGCCTTTACTATCATATGAGTGAACTTTCTGTAAAAGAAGGAGACATGGTAAATCAGGGACAGCTTCTTGGAAAATCAGGAGCAACCGGTCTTGCAACAGGCCCTCACCTTCACTGGGAAATTCGTCTTAACGGAAGCGCAGTTCGCCCAGAGTTCTTTTTGAACGACTTTGCTTTTGATGATGATTGAGGGGTGATAATGTAATTTCACCCCTCAAAACGACTTTGTCAAGGCTTTAAGCGAAGCGTGCCTTGACGAAGTCGTACAACACGGATTTTTGTGGCGAAGCCACCTACGACTACAATTCTTCCACAACATAACTGCCGTCTTCTGTAAAACTAATCGAATAATATTTATCGGGGCGACAGCTTGAAAGATCAATTGAAAATCTTGTGACTAATCCAAATGTTGGAACAAGATATTTTCCTGTAGCAAATCTTGCAATCTTATAAAGTTTCTTACGCTGATCAAGGCTTGAACCATATCCCAAAAGCATACATTGGCCATAATCATCATAATATTTTTCAAGAAGAGTTCCATGTGATCTTTCACGGCGCTCTTCAATAATTCTGTTTTTTCCATAAATGCGCGACGGGAAAATAAAGTATTTTCCATCAACACTAACTCTTGCAAATTCTACCGAAAGGTAGGAACCACTCCATGATCTTTCAATAACTGCAATTTCATTTCCATTTGAATCGATAATAGAAAAAGTGCCGCTCACTGTTCCGCTGTTTTCTGAACCGGAAGAACCGTAAATCTTAATTCTCAAAAACTCCTGCGGAACATTCTGATAAAGACTCACTGCAGAGTTCCAGCATGCAAGGTAACTCCAGCAGGTAAAGATAACGTAGGCAATGACTGCCAGTGTAAAAAGCGGGGAAAAAATCTTTACAAGGTAATTTGTTTTTTTCAAATAAGCTCCAGAAATTGCTTCTCATCAATTACAGGAATGCCAAGTTTGGCTGCCTTTACATTTTTAGAAGAACCGCTGGTTGTATCATTTGTAACAAGATAAGACAAATCCTTAGTAACCGATGACTTGATTGTTCCACCGTTTTTCTTTACAAGCTGTTCTGCATCTGCACGTTTCATTGTAACAAGTTCACCTGTAAAACAGAAAGACTTACCGGCAAGAAGTCCACCGCCAGCTGCTTCAAGTTCAATTGTTCCGGATTCAACCAGCTGACGCATTTCTTCTGCATTTTCTGCAAGACCTTCAACAATAATATGTGCCATAATTTCAGCAAAGCCATATACTGCTGCAATCTGATCTTCTGTTGCAGTAAGAAGTTTTTCGAGTGTATCAAAACCAGCTCCAATAAGTTTTTCTGCTGAAGTTTCGCCTACACCTTCAATATCAAAAGCACCAACAAAAGTTGCAAGTCTCATGCGTCGGTGATTTTGAATTGAATTATATACTTTCTGTGCTCCAAGAGATTTTTTATCTGCTTCCATACTTTCTTCGTTTAAGAAATATGGAACTAAGTCTTCTACCTGAAGACTATAAATGTCTGAAATTGATTTTAGACGCTTGTCATTAAAAAGCGAAGTAATAAGAGTTTCACCAAGGTCGCGGATATCTACTACCTGCTGATACTTCAAAAGCTGATGAAGCACACGTTTAGCACACTCTTTATTCGGACAAAAAAGTCTGCTTCCTTCATCTACAAGTGGAGTTCCACAAACTTCGCAAACCTTTGGAAATTCTATTTCAGTTGTAACAAGATCTTTTTCTTCTACAACACTTTCAATCTTTGGAATAATTTCGCCACGTTTTACAACAACTACGTGGCTTCCAATACGAACGCCAAGTTTACGAAGTGTATCTGGGTTTGCTAGACTTGCACGCTGTACCTTTGTTCCGTTTAATTCAACTTCATCAAAAATTGCAACCGGTGTATAAGTACCACCGCTTATGCTCCATTCAACTTCACGCAAAGTAGAAACTGCTTCTTCCAGGCTGAACTTAAACGCAATCTGATGATCCGGGCGGTCGCGGCTTGCATCTGCAAGATTAATAACACGCTCTTTAATCACAAGACCATCAATATCATAATCAAGGCTCTTACGTTCTTCCATTATTTTTGCGCGGTAGGCAATAACTCTGTCCGGGTTTTTACAAATTACAAGACGAACTACATTAAAACCGCAGTCCATAAGCCAGCGGATTTTTTCTTCTTCATTTGAAAAATAAGAAACTCCGTTTGTAGAAAGAGCATCATAAACAATGAGATTAAGATATTCACTGCCCTTTCCGTCTTTTCTTTTCATAAGACCGTTGGCAGCGTTACGGCAGTTTGCTTTGTCCGGGAAATGAGTTTTGTGAACTTCGTGGGTCATAATTACTTCGCCACGAATACCGCCGGTAAAAGGAACAAGCTGCCCGTCTTTATAAATAGCGGCATTTACACCGCCCATCTTTTTTGCATTGGCAGTAATGTCATCTCCAATTGAACCGTCTCCACGTGTTACAGCACGCTTAAGGTAACCGTTTTCATACTGCAATTCGAGGGAAGCACCGTCAAGTTTGTATTCAACAAGATAAGCATCATATTTATGCTTTTCGGCCCAGGCTAAAAACTGCTCAGGATTTGCAGCCTTTTCCTGGCTGCCCATTGGCATTACATGCTGAACTTTTGCAAAGTTTCCGGAATCTGCACCAACCTTGTGTAAAATTGGGTTTGCCGGGTCAAGCGCTTTGAGTTCATCCCAAAGTGCATCAAACTCAGCATCACTGATTTCACCTTCTCCATCGTAGTAAGATTTCTGATAACGGGTTATGAGTTGTTCAAGTTCTGCGATTCGTGATGATGCCATTCTGATTCCTTATGACGGTAGTTTCGACAAGCTCAACCACCGTCATACTTTTATTGTTTTACAAAATACAGTTCTGTTATGCTTCTGTCTGCTTTTAAGCCCTTGCGTTCAAACTTTGTCTGGGCACGCCATGGCTGAGGTTCTGCAAAACCTTCGTATTTGTTTTTGAGATGCTCAGTCTGGTTTAATTCTTCAAGAGCAAATTCTGCGTATTCAATAATATCAGTTACAAAATACAGATACCCGCCAGGAGCAAGCTTCTGAGCAAAAAGATTTGTGCGTGGACGCTGAACCATACGGCGTTTATGATGACGCTTTTTTGGCCATGGATCCGGGAAGAAAATATGAAAGCCATTTACAGAATTATCGCCAATCATATATTCAAGAACTTCCAGAGCATCATATTCAATAATGAAAAGATTTTTTAAGTTGCGTTTCTGAATCTCGGAAAGAACTTTTCCAACACCAGGAGTGTGAACTTCAATTCCAAGATAGTTGATGTCAGGATTTGCTTCAGCAAGGGCAACAGTTGCATCACCCATTCCAAAACCGATTTCAATTACAATCGGATTAGTGTTTCCAAACACATCTACAAAATTAAGCTTTTTGTGTTCAAAAGGAATACACCATGAAGGAGCAAGCTCGTTATAAGCTCTTTCCTGTGCGGCAGTCATACGTCCCGCACGAAGTACATAAGTTTTTACCTCTCTGCGAATGCCCGAGGGAGGAACCGCTTCCGCCTGATCTGCGGATTCAATTGTTTGAACAGTATTATTATTTTCCATCATAATCCTTATAAATATTTATTCGTTTTAGTTAGTTTCACTAATATTCTGTGGTTCAGGAACAACTGGTTTTTCTGGAGTAATACAGATTACATTACCGTTGCGAGAATACCAGATTACCTGATATGTAGAAGCTTCTCTGTAATGATTCCAGATGTCTCGTGTTGTAATAAACTCTTCTGTTCTGTCACCAAAGTAAATCAGAATATGTTCTTTATCATAAACTGCAATTTTTTCAATTGCATGCTGTTTTGACATAAACTCAGGAAGTGCTGGCAAAAGTATATCATAAAACTCTAAATCATATCTAACATCTAAAGTCAAAGTATATTCTTTTTCATCAGCATTAAAATAAGTTACTTCGTAAGTGCCAACCGGAAGTTTTTCATTTTCCGGAGCAACAAGATTTGTACAGCCGGCCCACTGCTCATCATCTGCCTGCAGGCGCGAAAGCACTTCTGTATCCCAGCACCAGCCGGTTTCAAGTGAAGTAATTTTTATTCTTTCGTAACGGCGAACATCTGAACCAGAAGACGCAAAAACTGTGAGTCTTGCAGAAGGAGGTGTTTCATCATTTGTATAATCAAAAACAACTGAATAGTCTGCAGTATAAAGTTCCGGGGTATTCTGTGAGCAGGACATTAAAAGCCCGGCACACGCTGCAAGAACAAGAGATATCAGAATGTAGATTTTGGAGTGATGCTGCATAAAAGTATCAGAAGTTAAAGTTCAGGTTGATGACTGTAAGATCTGACGCAGAGAACTGATTTACAAGAGATTCAAATTTAACATTAACCTTCTTGCAGGCATCATCAAGATAAGAAAGATAGTAGAGTCCAAGGTCTGTTCCTTCCTGACCTTCCGGCAGCTCGCGGTAGAAGTCAATGAGGGATTTTTTGTTTGTATTTGAATTCTTGGCAGACTCAATGTTGTCTTTCATTTCCTGGAATTCGTCATCTTTGTTATAAAGAGTAATTGAAAGGCGGCCCTGTTTACCAATAGATGTTGAACCACCACCAAGCTTCCATGAAAGGAATACAAGCTCGTGTTTACGCTGAAGTTCCTGAACAATCTTTGCACGTACTTCAGGGTCAAAAATCAGGGCATCAATATCATCAATTCCATGATACATGGTCTTTGCTTCTTTACGAATGTTTGTATTTTCGTTGTTGAGAGCAAGCTCCATTACCATTACCGAAATGTATTCTGCAACCTTTGATTTATCCATGTAAGAGCTCAAAAGATTACGGATTGCTACATACATTTCTGAAGCACCATCGTTTTTAGCAAACAAGGTGATGATATACCAGTTCATAAGACCAAGACGGTTCATAAACTTTTCTGACATAAGAAGGTAGATATTCTTTTCTTCTGAAGAATAATCCTTGTTTGTCATAATAGATTTCCAGATTGGATCCAGAATTGTACGTCTTGTATTTTGAATTGTAGCTTCTTTATTCTGTAAGATTGAGCGAAGCTGGCGCTCAGACATATTTGTTCTTTCATCAATAAGATGAGAAGGATTAGCACGGTTATGTTTGCGTACACATTCACACTGAATAAGAGCAGCGTAAACATCACGGTCAAACTGTTTGTAAAGCAGTGAATATACAATAACTTTTGAAAGATCCATTACTTCCTGACGGGAAGAAACGAATTCTGACATAGAAATTTCGATTTTAGAGATATAATCAAGAAGAATCATGCTCTGGATAGACTGTGGAGAAAATTTTTCCAGGGAGATTCCATATTCTTCTACGTTATCTGCAAGACGGAAACGCAAGAGTTTCTTGTTATGACTTATGAAATTAGAAGCACCATCTTCGGTTAACACAACTTTTAGCGGCAGTTCCAATATGAATTTCTTATCTGATCCCATACACCCTGCTAAATGCAAATCTTTTTTTATTTATTCTATTATACACGATAGGACTTGCATTGTAAACAATAAAAATTTAAACTGAAAGAGATGAAACTACGCCGAACTTTATTCTACATCCTGATTTTTCTTTTCTGCTCGCTGGCAAGTGCTCAAAATAAACGGCCTTCAGGTATAGAACTGTGCAGTGAAGTTCATTCTTTCCTCAAAAAAAACGGATTCTCACCCTCTTCTCAAAGCCTGGTTGTATCTGGTGAAAATACATTTCCTTATAATATTATCGTCACATTTACCCCAGAACAGAACACTTCACCCGAAAATTTGTTACTAGTTTTTTTTCAGGAAGATATTCCGAATAATCAGAAAATTGTAAGCGAAGCCTTAAAACAGATAAGAGAAGCAAAGTATCCTTTTACAATTACAGCTCTTTTTGCCTATGGTGAAAAGCAGAAAATTGAAAAAGCAGATATGATTTACGGTACAGACGTGTTTATCTCAAGTCTGAATACCAATCTTGCCTATTCTGCCGTAATTTTTGATCTGGAAGGCAGTAAAAACGAGATTGAAACTACTGCAAAGGGACTTTCTTCTCCTCCTCTTCTGATAAAAAACTCAATGAATCTTTATACCAGTAATGGAATTGGAAACGAACTTCCTCCCTTCATTCTAAGTCAGCTTTCTTCTTACAAGTTTATTTCCAGCCGTATTCTGGAAGGCTTTTTTGATTTTGATATTCCGGCAATTAAGCTTACGATGGGAAATATTAATGCAGAACAGAAGGAATCAACCTGCGTTAATATTATTACAGATTTTATTGAGCTTTTCTCTAAAACTTCAGATTTCAGCTGGGAACATCACTTTTTGATTATCAGAATGTTTGGAACTTACCATATTGTTTCTGAACGAATGATTTTGCGCATAGTCACTCCGACAATCTTTTTGTGGATTATATTCATCTTTATGCTTATTTTTGTAAACCGCCGTCTTCAAAGACACACCTGGTCTACAATTGGAAAAATCTGGTGGTCTGTTCCACTCACCTATTTACTTTTAGTCGCCTGTTTTGCAACTTCTTCGTTCTTTTACAACAACATCTTCCAGAATTTCAGTTATGCAGGAAAAATCTACGGGCAACTGATTTTCCAGATTTCGTATTCGCTTTTTGTAGTTCTTGCGTTTTATATTCTTATTCTCACGCTGAATTATCATTTTGATGAAAGGGCTGTTGATTACCTGCTTGTTATAAGCTGCTTTGTAAATCAGTCGCTTTTTATTCTTGCAGATATTTCCTTGAGTCCGATTTTTATTGTTATCTGTCTTCTTTCGCTTGTTGCTCTTACGGTAAAAAATAATTATCTTCACGTAGCAATTTTTCTTTTGATGATTCTGCCTCTGATCCCTTATGGAAACAGGATGATAAGTGCTGCAGAACTCCGTGAACTTTCAGACTTCCTTGCCAAAAGTAAAAACATAAATATCATAATTCCGCTTGTTTTGTACCCGGTTTACATTGTTCTATTCAGAATCATAACCTCAGTTAGAACAAACAGAAAGAAAATCAGATATGTAATTATTTCCTCTGTTTCTGCCTTTATTCTGATTTCCGGAGCACTCACAACTTTCGGCTTAATCCGCTGTTCACGTCTTAATAAAAATCAGATAAAGAGTCCTGAAATTCAATTCAGCGCTCTTGGTAATGAACTTATAAGTCTTTCTGCATCAGACAAAGATATTTTTGATGATACAATCCGCACTGTGAATGTTTCAATTAACAAAGACTGTTTATTGTGTGATTTTCTGATTACTACAGAAGACATTAATCCGGTTCTGTATTCAGATAATGATTACACAAATCCTTCAAGCAATACTGCCCGTTTCCGCATTCCGGATAATCCGCCACGGGAAATGACTTTCAGATATGGCGCAGCAAAAACACCTTGCCGCATAACCGTTTCTGCTATAATAAACGGCCAGACAGAAGATGACTTTCTTTTTATAACCAAGTCTCTTGAAATTGGAGAGAACTGATGGATAAGGTTACTCACTGGTATCTTCATGTTGATCTGGACGCTTTTTTTGCTTCTGTGGAGCAGCTGGATAATCCTGATTTACGCGGAAAGCCTGTAATTGTAGGCGGCAAACCTGAAGACCGGCGCAGTGTAGTTTCCACAGCTTCTTATGAAGCCCGTGCTTTTGGCGTTCATTCTGCAATGCCAACTTTTCAGGCATATAAGCTTTGTCCGCAGGGAATCTTTGTTCACGGCCGTATGCACCGCTATGCAGAGCTTTCGCATCAGATAATGAATATTTTCCGTGACTATTCTCCTGATGTAGACCAGATGTCTATTGATGAAGCCTTTATTGATTTAACGGGAACGGAAAAACTTTTCGGCCCGCCTGAAGAAACTGCAAGGGCAATTAAAGCCCGTGTAAAAAAAGAGACTGGGCTTACAGTTTCCGTAGGTCTTGCAACTACAAAATACCTTGCAAAAATCTGTTCAGGACTTTCTAAGCCGGATGGCTTTTATCAGATTAAGGCGGGCACAGAAGAAACCTTTATGCTGAACCTTCCGCTCAATAAGGTATGGGGGCTTGGTCCAAAATCTCTTGAACTAATCAGAAAAAAAGGCTTTAACTCTACCCGCGATATTTATGAAAAAGATTACGACACGCTGGAATTTCTTTTTGGTAAAAACATGGCAACGTTTCTTTATAATGTTGTTCGTGGAATTGAAAAAGAATCTTTCAGCCGTGAATCAAAAACTCATTCTATCAGCGCAGAAACAACCTTCCCTTTTGACCTTACCGACATCTACACAATAGAAACTGAACTTCTAGAGCTTGCGCACGGAGTATTTTTCCGACTTCTTAAAGAAGAAAGTTTTTCCCGTACTGCCTTTGTAAAAATCCGTTATGAAGATTTTTCAACCAGCACCGTACAGGAAACTGTTGAACGCAACATCATAACTCTGGATTCTTATTTTGAAATCATAAAAAGACTTTTTGAAAAGCGCTATGAAAACGGCCGTGGTATAAGACTTCTTGGCGTTGGCTTTGAAAATGTAGTAAAAGAAGAAAAACCTTATCAGCAGGAACTGTTTTCAACTAATAATGATGAAAAAAAGCAGGCAGTTGAAAAAGCAATCTTAAATCTTTCAAAAAAACATCCTGAAATAAAAGTGAGCAAAGCAAGAACGCTTAAGGCTGTTTTGTTTGCCGCTTTAATTGGTTGGGCACCCGCTCAGCTCAAAGCTCAGGAAAACACTCTTCCTCCTTCTGAAGATGAAGAACCGCCTGTATATCTTTTTGATTATGATATCAACGACAAAAATCATGTTGATTTTTCTGCAAGCGGTTTATGGAAAATGGAGTTTACAAGCGGAGTTGATATAACCTTTGGAAATGATACAGAAACAGCTGCATCTCCAACGCTCCCAGTATTCAAACAGGAAACTGATATTTCTGCCCTGCTTACCCTCAACAGACACTGGTATTTTGAAGCAGCCTTTGCAGATGAGTTTACAAGAAATACCTTTGCGTTCGGCTACAACGGAGATGGTCTTGTAAGACACTTCCGCATGGCAAACAGAGGAATTACCATGGTAGAAGGTTACTCGGCAGAGCATTTTGGTTATGCACTGCGAGGTGGAAGCAACCAGGCACCAGGTCTTTCTCTTCAGCTTGTTTCTCCATCGGAAAAAATCCAGGCAGATTTTCTTGTTCGTTATGATATGACAGAAACTAAAAGTGAAATCTATTACGGCATGAATAAAGTTTCTGACATTAAGATTCGAGCAGAAGATTTTGCCTATGGCCGTGAGTTTCATTTTCCACAGGAAGCTAGCCAAAGACTTTCAGAAATAAATGCTGTTTACGTAGAAGACAGTGCCGGCTCATACACCGACGCCCGTTCCAGAAAATACCGCAAACTGCGCAGCGACGAATACGCCGTAGTAAAATCCACCGCCACAGCCAGTGCAGACCCGCGGCTTTTTATAGCCCGCGAGGCCGGCGGCGGTAAAACTTCCAGCAGCGACATCCCCTCAATCCTCGTCACCTTCAATTTTCCGCAGGGGGTCGCCCAGGTTATCACTGCCGCGGGAGCCTGGAACAACGACACCACCTTCCTCGGAAAAATCCAGAAAGAACTCGGGGGCGACGGCAAATATAACCTAAACGAATATAGTTATGAGCTTCTCACAACTCTCGAAGGAGAGCCTGCCCTCATAATCCAGAACTACGAAGGCTTTTCTCCATTTTTGTGTCCTTCGGTTTACGATGTCGGAAGCAAAAAAGAAGCTGACTATCTTGTAATTGCAGACAAATCCGAAATGCCTGTTTCTAAATACAAAGCCTTTGAAGCAGATGAAACCTACACACAGCTTTACGAAAACTTTTTTGCAACAAACCAGAACTATGTAAGAGTTTCGAATACAGAATACACACAAAGCGTTTATCCTTTTGCTCAGGACTGCCCGGAAATCTATCTTGGACATCCTCAAAAAACAGACCTGGCAATACGCGCCAGAACTTATTCTCCTGTAACTGAACTCATTGTTTCAAAGAAAGCCGCAGCAGGTACCGTTCAGGTTTATAAAAACGGAATCCTTCTCACAAGTACCACCTTTAATGAAAACACCGGTGTTATTGAATTAAACACTCCGGTTTCCGACACAGACCAGCTTCTCATTACCTGGCAGGAAGAAACTTCTGATATAACACAGGGTGCTGTTGCCGCAGCCGCCGGTCTTAAAATTAATTTCCTTCCGGAGCTTTACGGAGACGTTTCGGTTACCGCACGTATACCTGTAAATCAAAATAATGACTTTATACAAAACGGCTCTCAGAAAAACAGCTTTGCTGCCCTTTCCACAGGACTCACTTTTGAAAAAGCCGGTTTTAAAATTACAGACAAAGCAGCAGTTTCTCTTTTAAATGACAACACTGCAGAAGGTCTTTTAATTTATTGCTGGCAGGATTTATGGGATGATTACCAGAAAGAAAAAGAAAGCTCTCCTGATTCAAAAATCCAGCCGCCAGAGAAAAAAGCTTCTGTAAGTTTTTACGAACAGGATTTTTCTCCATATAACATAATCTCAGTAGAAGTAGAATTTATAAATGAAAATCAGACAGTTTTTACGAGCCCTCTCATCCTCAGTTTTGATCAGGACACAGGAACTGCAGATAAAGGCGAACAAGCAATAAACCTTGAAATAAAAAATCTTTCTTTTATTACTCAAAAAGAAAGCACTCATACAATTACAATTTTGACTGATGGAAGTCAGGTTCTTTTTGATGATTCTGCACTTTCTGAAAATGAGTATGCATTAACTATTAACAGCGAGATAATTCCGTCGCGGCTCACACTGAAACTGTCAGAGAACTCGAACCTCACCCAGCAGGCTATTATTAAAAAGCTCACTTTCAACGAAGCACAAAATTATGGCACAGTAAGAAATTACACAGCCGCAGAATATAAAAAAGACGGCCCGCTCGTAAAGATAAATGATTTTGCATTAATTAAAGATTTATTTATTTCCGCAGAATCTGATCAGGGAAGCGGAAACCTTGCAAAACCGGAACCTTTCGTAAGCGCAAAGTCACAGGGAAAAATTACCCTTAGTGCAGTTCAGTTCGCAGGCGATGCTGCAATCCAGAACACACTAAATTCCTTTGATTTATCAGAAGCGGGTCACAGTGTAAAAACTGATGATTCAGTTCTTTTGTTTAAGATTATCAGCGCCCAAGATTCGTACAGATATAAACCATCTTACTCAGAGCTCAAAAAAGAAAATGCCTTTGGCCTTAATCTTGGTCCTGTAAAAGTTCCGTTTAAGGCAGGCTTTAAAACTTCAGCATCAAAGGCATTATACAGTGCAAAACAAAACGCAGAAATTAACGCAGGCTATACACAAAAGATTTTTGATGGCGAAGCAGGATTAAATGCAAAACTTACAGTTTCGCAAAAGTATGTTCCAGCAGATTCTTTTGAGTACAACTACGCTGAAGGCTGGCTTAATATTTCAGACCTGCAATTTTCTACAGGAAAGGAAGAAGCACAAAACAGAAATCAGTTATGGTCATACAGTCTCAATGGTGCAATTCCTTTTAATACAAAGAAAAAGGCCATCACCTTAAAACCAAAACTCACATATGAACTTTCTGATGATTATAAAATCAACAATTCAGAAAATGAAAATTCACCTGTCTTTACTGACAAAGAATTCCTTCAGTTATTACTGCCATTTACTTCAGACAAAAAAGCTATAAGTTTCGAAATCTCACGAACCGGCGGCGGCACTACAAACACAGCCACAGGCGGAGACTACAAAACCGACGCAGACAAACTCTACACTCTCCAGAATGACAGAGACTGGTTTTACACAAGCATTCCTTTCTACGAACTTTTTGACCAGAATCTGAAAAATACAATCACACCTGCTTCCGGTTATGCAGCAAAATACGAAGGTATCTTCAAACGAAGTCTTTATAATTCCATAAAAGATTTATACGTTCCATCTTCTTTAAGCCTGGCCCTCACCCGTGAAATAAACACTCAGCCTCCACTTTCTGATTTATATCAGATTAAACTTGTGGTTACTAATAATTCTGTAAACAATTTTGGAAGTAACAGCAGCAGAAAATATTTTACCTGGTTTAAGCAGGAAGAGCTTTCTACAAGCCTTACAACAATTATGAAAATCCCGGCAGAAGAGCCAGATAACTTTAAACTGAATATTCAAACCTATGCACAGCTTCTGCTTTTCATAACTGATAAATCTGTAATTACAGAGCAGCTGGATTTTGCAATTGATAACAGCGCAAACTGGAATGCAAGAAATACCATTGCATGGTCACGGCCTTCTCCAACAAGTCTTATTACGTCTCTTGTATACATAGTAGTTCCGGCTGCTAAATCAACAGATTTTGCAATTTCAAGAAAAGACAGTCTTACAGTTGAAGTTGGAAAAATTGAAGCCGAGCTTCAGCAGAAATATTCTTATAACCATACACTGGGAATCGACTTCCTGGAATACTACAATGTAAATGCCGGCCTTGGCGGAACCCTCATCCTAAATCAGAAAAAAGCAAATAAAATTAATCTGAACTTTTCAATTGGTGCGAAGGCAGAGTTTTAGGAAAGCGAAACTTTTAGAAGTTGAATCTACTGAAGCGGTGCGAAATATCCGGTTTCATCACGGCCGCTTCGGTTCAAAAGATAAACCTCAGCTTCGAGTGGAAGATAGTTTGTACCAAAGTTTGTAGACATTGCAGAAGTATAAGACAACTGATAGATTCCCTGTGGAAGTTCAATTATATCTTTAACAACATCACCTAAGCCCTGTGGGCGGAATACATAATATGTATCTCCGGTGGTACTGTCTGCAACGTAAGCAAGCTCTTCTCCCATTGCTCCCTGATCCAGCTGAATTACAGAGAACGAAATTGAGTTATTATTCATGTAAGAAGAAAGCTCTGCAAGGTTATACTTTTCAAAGGTAAGAGCATTATCGGTTCCCGCTGTAATCAAAACAATACCACGTTTCTTTGCTGCATTGATAAGATCATTTGAAGCAAGGCGAAGTGCAAGATCACAGGCAGCAGAAGATGTCTGTTTTGTTTTCAAAGCTGCAAGGCTGAAATCCCCAAGTGCATCCGGCCGGCCAACATACTCCACCGCAGGGATCGCTCCGGCCGCAACAATGCGCAGCGTGCCGTTCCCGTTCATCGAGGCGGCAACCTCTTTGACACTGCTTTCAATTTCCTGACCATAAAGGCTGGTGTTAACCGAACGGTCGATAATAATGGTAATGTCAGCATCCGTATTATTAGAAGCCGCGCCAAGCATCTTGAGAGACGATACCGGCCTCATATTTTCTGTAAGGTAAAAGTTCTGTTCCTGAAGGCCAACCACAGGCTGGCGGTGACGGTTTTCAACACGAAGTTCAACAGTAACGTTCGGAAACCTTGAAGCATCAATCTGTTCAATCTGAACAAAAAGACCACCAACCAGTTCCTGTACCTTAGACATTACATAAACTTCGTTGGCAGTAAAATCAGTTACAATCACATTTCCGTTTACATCCGGACTCGCAGAAGTTACCCGCGACGGAGCATTACCGGTTCTTACATATTCAAAAAGAGCACCAGAATCTGAATCAACAGAAACTACACGGTTTGAGTCACAAACAATAAGACTGCCGTTCCAGTATTTAATAGCTTCCGGCTTTTTGAAAGTTCCAGGTTCTACCAGTTCACGGATAAAGTTTCCGGATCTGTCAAACTCATAAATATTTCCAATCTGGTCATCTGCTACATAAACACTTTCGTCTACAACAGCAATTCCAGTTGGTCCTTTTAAGCCCGCAAAATCTCCAGAGCTTCCGCCAAAGAAGAAAACAGGCTCGCCGTCCTTATCATAAACATCAATACGGCGGTTACCGTAATCAGTTACATAAATGCGTTCAAGATAATCCTGAGCAAGATAAAGAGGTCCAACCAGCTCTCCAAGCTTGCGGCCTTTAGTTCCAATATATTTTGTGAAACCACCTTTACTATTTAAAAGTGCAAGGCGGTCTCCGGCATGTTCACTTACAAGAAGATTTCCATCATGAAGGCGGATAATATCGCTCGGACGATCAAACCCATTGAGCGGACCTTCAATTCGGTTTACAACTTTTCCATTCTGATTTAAGAGAATAAGTTCGTTTGTGTTATAAGCGGCAACCCACATAGTTCCGTCGTAGTTCGGCTGAACTGAAACCGGGCCGCTGAAAATCAGATTTCCCTGGAAGGTTCCCGGAAAGGCACCTGCTTCTGAAAAACGCATAAGCTTGTCGGTTGAGTCACCTGTTACGCGGCGCTCACGTACAATCTCAATTTTATTTTCAAGCAGAAGTCCGCCATATCCGTTTTCACTTGCATTATTCCAGTAACTGAGAGCAGAACCTTCAAGACCTGCCTTATAGTAAGCTTTTCCAAGCCAGTCAAGAATAAGATTATCATCAGGCAGATATGCAAGAGCTTTTTCAAACTGAACGATTGCTTCGTTGAAAGCTCCCTTA
>JAEEGJ010014080.1_pt1 | contig 19125 bp, 17 predicted proteins | sample 8958761 | NCBI WGS metagenome assembly JAEEGJ01 (sample SAMN16246546, study PRJNA631951) | gut metagenome | biome: gut microbiome; feature: rumen; material: RS-attached | host: Bos | place: Iran: Karaj | collected 2018-10 | reverse complement strand
GTCATACTTTTACCCCGGTCAATGCTCCGGGGTCTGTTGTTTAAAGAAACCTAAAGAGAACATCTACAATGCGCACGTACAAAGATTTAGCCATTGCCGAAGAAGAACAAAAGCTCGTAGACGCAGTCAACAAGACGAACAACTTGCTCGTCGAAGCGCCCACCGGTAGCGGTAAGTCTTTGTACATCCCGTGGTTCTTGAGCAATCACTTTAGCGGTCGCATTGTCGTGTTGCAACCGAGACGCATCGCAGCCCTCGCCCTCGCGCAGTACTCAGCAAAGCTCCACAACGAGCCCTGCGGCAAGACCGTCGGTTACCAGTTCCGCCAAGACAGTTGCAAATCCAGCGCTACGAGAATCTTGTTCCAAACGTACGGTAACTTTTTGCAGGAGCTTCTGCACGGCAAGATGAATGCGGAATGGGTCATCTTCGATGAATACCACGAACGCAAAGCGGACATGGACTTGCTCTTTGCGTACTTGCTCAAATTGCAAGCCGCAAACCGCGCATCAAATAGTGAAAGCACCAAAGCGCCGAGAATCGCCGTCATGAGTGCAAAGCTCAACCGCGAAGAAATGGAACAAGCGCTCGGCGTCAAATGCCTAGAACTCGGGCATCCGCTTTATCCCGTACAAATTCTTCACCAGAAGCCCGCCGCAGGCACAAACATCAGCGCAGGCCAAGGAATCGAAAGCGAAGTTGTCCGTGCTTTGCGCACTTTGTACCGCAATAACGTTTGGCAGACAACGCTTGTATTCTTGCCGGGTAAAGCCGAAATTGCCAAATGCCACACCGCCGCGAGCGAAGCTCTGGGCGACAATGTCGCCGAGTTCCTTGAACTCTACGGCGGTCAAGACCGCGAAACGCAAGACCGCATTTTCGAAGAGACGGAACGCCCACGTGTCATCTTTACGACCAACATTGCAGAAACGTCTATCACAGTTCCCAACGTCACAGGCGTTGTCGATAGCGGCATCGAGCGCGTCAGTGAATATGATGATAGTGAAAAAGTGAACGTTCTCCGCACGCTCCCGATTTCGTTGCAAAACGCCATCCAGCGCAGTGGCCGTAGCGGTCGTACACAGAACGGTTGCGCCATCCGCCTCTGGACAGAAGATGCCGAAAAGCACATGCCACAAGGCATCGTGCCCGAAGTCTTGCAAATCGAGCCCTCGGAATTTCTATTACAAAAAGCAGCGCTCGAAGATTCATGGGCCCTATCGCCTAACGGCTCCAGGGTGACAATTGATGATGACGTCATTGCGAGCCCCAAAGGGGCGAAGCAATCTCAAATAAAACTGCCTACGGCGATTCCAGAAGCGCGCGAAAAAGTCGCTACCGCGATGCTCGAAAAATTCGACATGCTGCAAGACGGCCGCATCACAGAACTTGGCAAGCGAGCCATCCAAACGCCAATTTCAAACATTCCGCTCGCATTGATTTTGGCAAAAGCCACTTGCGCAGCAGACCTCCCCGACCTGCTCCTCGCCGCCATGGCTTGGATTCATTCCGGCACAGAATTTGTACAGAAATCTAAAAACACGCTCAACTTGCTCACGCTCGCAAGCGATACACTTTCAAAAGCAATTAACGTTCCGCGAGAAGTCTCGTTCACGCTAAAGCAACTGCGCGACTTCCGCGATACACTCAAGGAGACGTCCGCTCGTCCCTCCCCCAAAAAGAGCGAAGCTCTGTCCTCACATTTCATCGCGCAACAGCTTCTCGCCGCATTCCCGGATGCACTTGCCACTCCAAGCGGAAACGTTTACAAGTTGAGCAATGGCAACACCATCCGTTTGCAAGTTTCAGAGCCGCCTTACGCTTTACTCGCGCTCTCCATGCTCCGCACGGGTGGCGGTAGCAAATCCGAACTTCGCGTGAGCCTTTATGCGCCCGTGCCCAAAGAATTGCTCGGCGGAGAAAGCGATATCATTCGTTACGAACTGTTATGGCGTAGCGGTCAAGAACGCTTTATCGGCGTCGAGATTCACGAAAGCGAAAGCCCCAACGGCGACGTTCGCGAAACAAGCCGTAAAGAAATTCTCCCGCAAGAAGCCTCGCCCAAAATTCTCGAAAAACTCAAAGAGTTCACCGCCGAAGCTTGGCGCGACAAGCTCGAAAAAGAAAACTGGAGTGGTCGCTACCTCACAGAAAATTTGCAAACGCTCCTCATCAAGATGCGCCTTGCCGCAAAGCTTTACCCAGAATACGGGCTCCCAGAATTCAACGAAGAAGATATGGAACTTATCTTCAACGAGCTCACGGATGGCATATTCCTTTTGCGAGACATCAATGAAGACCGTTACCGCAACATCGTCGAAGATTACTTCGGAAAGTCCATGTTAGCCTGGTTGCAAAAGACATTCCCCGATCATTACGTACTGCCAAACGGCAAGCGAGCCCGCTATAGTTACCAAGCGGTCGCCACAGCCGATGAACAGAGCAGCGGCAAGATTGTACAAAGTGCAGACGGCGTTCTCGTTGAGATTTCTGCACGCATAGAAGACTTCATGCAACTCCGCGGCGAGCACAAAATCGCCGACGGCAAGCTCAAAGTGCGTTACGACATTCTCGCACCGAACTTCCGCACGATACAAAAGACATGGGACCTCACAAGCTTCTGGCAAAACACCTACGCCGAGGTCCGCAAGGAACTCCGCGGGCGCTATCCAAAGCACCCGTGGCCGGAAAGTGTAATGTAGCCATGGCGTCATGGCGGACCCAATCCGCCATCTAAGTTCTATTTCACGCTATATACAGCGAGTGTTTTGCTGTACTCAAAGCCTACAATTAAAAGCGGTTCGCCATTCGGGCTCTTTTCGGCAGGGATAAACAAGATGCCTTCAGGGCCGCGATCTTTCGGATTCAAGTAATAATCCACAATCTTCGGCGTATTTCCGTTTTCAACGCCCGCAATGTCAAACACGGCAACGACACTCGAGCGTTCCAGCCCGACAAATGCATAGCGCTTATCGCCCACGACACCCGTTGTCACGTTCTCCGGTTCGCAGCCCTTATCTTCGCTGCGGGCATCCATCTTGACTTTACCCTTCTTGGAATTCCAGTTAAAGTAATCAGGCGCCATCTGGGCCATCATCTGTTCAAAAGCGTCGCCCGAATCCCACATCAGGTGCCCTGTTTCGCCATCGAAAATGCTAATCGAGCGCGTTCCAAAGCTGAACATGTAAGGGCACATTCCATTTTCGGTCTTATCAGGCACGACATTGCAGCGTTCCAAATTGCTCACGGAGATGTTCTTCACATCTTCAAGCACTTGCGACGTAAACACACTCGGATCAATGACGCCATTCTGCAAGAGCATCATCGGAGTTGTCACATCCGTCCAGGCCTTGTAATCGTTGACCGGAGCGCCCTCGTTCGCCGTGAGCACAAACGTCTTTCCACCTGCGCTGAACGCCGAAATTCCATCGGGTTGGCGAAGGCCGCGCAGCGGATAATTCTTGATTTCAATTTTTTTGTTTTTCTTGATGTCCAGGCCAAATCCCGGCTTGGAATGGTCCACATAACCGAGCGGGAACACATCCAGGATTTTCTTCGCTTCGACATCAAACTTGACGATTGCATTGTTTTCCTGCAAGCTCACCCAAGCCGTCTTTCCATCACCAGAAACCGTAATGTATTCCGGTTCAAGTGACTGCGCAAAACTCTTCACGCCCGTCTTACGGATGCCTTTTGCCATCAATGCAAGCGAATCCAGTTCACCAAATCCGACAACCGTCTTTTGCGGCTTTTTCCAAGCCCTAGCTAAATCAGCCGCACTCGCCGACGCATTCACGCCTGCAATCGACAGAACGCCAATGCCGCCTTCCGGATCTTCCGAGAACGTCTCGTCCGGAGAGCCTTCGCAGGCCACGAGCAAATTTGTACCATCCGGCGTAAACGTAATCATATCGGGCATGTAGCACAGTTCATGCTTTCCAAGAACTTCGAGTTTCTTGTTGTAGCGCATCACCTGCACATGGCCCATTTTCCATTCGGGATTGTTCAAGAGACTTACGGCAACAAGGTCTCCATTGACCGTTACGCTAGAGGCGCCCCCCGGCAACTTGATTTCGCTTATCTTTTTCGGATTTGCGGGGTCAGCCAAATCGACCACTTCGAGAACATTTTCTCCGCCAACGACAAACAGCACCTTCTTTTCGGGCATAAACGCCGAAATTTCAGCAGTGGTCATCGGGATGGAAGCGATTTGCTTAAGCGTCGTTCCCCAATGGAACGGTCCCGTCGGAACATCAGACTTTTTAGCGATAGCAAGACCTGCGCCCAAAAGCAAGCTCAGGACAAATGTCGTTTTTTTCATTTCAATCCCTCAAAAAAAGTTAATCCAGAATCAGCCACATGATAAGCATGCCAAGTCCAAAGCTTGCCGCCATAGATGCAGACTGCATCACGACATCAGACTTTTCCTTTTCTTTTTCCTTGGCTTTTTGCTTTTCTGCCTGTTCCTGACTTGCCTGTACAGCAACGCTCAACGCCTTGGCGCAAGTTTCGTTGTTCTTCTTCAGTGTGTTATAGCTCTGTTCCCAGTTTTCGCACTTGGCCCTTTCGATTTCTAAGTCCGAACGGAGAGCATTCTTTTCAACGATGCAGACACTGTCGTGAATCGCCATCACGCTATCGCGCACGGCAAGTTCTGCGACAAGTTCAGCCTTCTCGGCATCACGACCAGCATCACTTACAGCAGCGTTTCCTGCCGCATTTGCAGCACCTGCAAAAGCAAGCACGATTAAGGCACTCAAAGCCCACGACTTCACAAAAGAACGAACAACAGAAACCATATACCCTCAATTACATCTGGGCGTAAATGCGCTGCCAGCCTTCTTCCGGAATTTGGGCGCCCATCACCTGGACCACTTCGTTCGAGACGATGCTACCGAGCTTGCCCGAGCGTTCCATATCCCAGCCGTTCATGTAACCATAGAGGAATCCCGATGCCCAGAGGTCACCGGCACCCGTCGTATCAATAGCCTTTGCCGCACCCGCAGATACGCGAGTCACCACGCCATCCTTAGCAATCAAGGCGCCACGCTTGCCAATCTTCACGACCGCAACCTTAGCCTTCTTGGCCAAGACTTCGAGGGCAGCTTCTTCCTTGACGCCTGCATAAGCGTAAGCTTCGTCTTCATTAGCGATGATGATATCAATCATCTTTTCTTCGAAAAGTTCATCGAACAATTTGCGGCAAGCTTCGACAACGCCGAACGAGCTAAAGTCAAGAGCCGTTTCTACACCGAGGCTGCGAGCCAGAGTAAACGACTTCTTGAAGCATTCACCGTTAAATGCGCGATAACCTTCTGCATAGAGGAGGCCCACACCATCATAGAGAGCCGGAGTAAAGTCATCCGAACCGAGGAAGTCCGAAGCGCCAAGGTAAGTCCACATGGAGCGCTGGGCATCCGGAGTCACGGCAGAGAACACGCAACCCGTAGCGACATCGCTCATTCCGAGCTTCGATTCCACGCCGTTATTCTTCAAGTGTTCCTGGAAAAGCTTGCCGAGTTCATCATCGCCAATCTTCGAAATAAAGGCAGCCTTGCCATGCAAGCGGGAAAGACCGACCATGGTATTACAAGTCGAGCCGCCCGGCACGCGAATCGGATTTTCGAGTGCGCCAAGGAACTTTTCCATCTGCGGCCAGTCGACCATGTTCATGCCGCCCTTCTGCACGCCCTGTGCAGCAATCCATTCATCGCTCACGTTTGCCAAAATATCAACAAGGGCAGCGCCCATACCAAGAACTTTCTTCATTAGAATCCTCCGCGACGGCGACGCAACTTGTCACCCGCTTTTAATAAAAAATCACGTTCCGATTCACTCAAGGACTGGAGGCCTCCGCGTTCCACCTTCTTGAGGATTTCGTCCATGCGCTTCTGTTCATTTACGTAGAACACTTCACCTTCGAGAACTTCCGGTTCTTCAACGCTATCGCTACGGGAAGAGCGCGAAGAACGGCCTCGATTATACTTTTCAGGATTGCTAGAGAACAGGCGGAAAATAGCCGAAAGCGGAGAGTTGTAAAGCACCTTCGGTCCGTTCTGGAAAACCGCCATGTAAAGGAAACCGGCCACGACACCGCCCAAGTGGGCAAAGTGTGCAATCATGTCCCCCGAATTTGCAAAGAGAATATCAAGCGCAATCATCACCCACATGGCGTTCTTGATTCGCATCGGGATGACAAAGAACATGAGGATGACACGATCCGGGAAGAACTTGTAGTAAGCGACAAAGACACCCATCAAGGCGCCCGACGCACCGATAATCGGATTGTTCGTGAGTCCGAGCAAGCACATGAAGAAGCTGAACAGCGCCGCAAAGATTCCACAGAAAAAATACATCGAGATAAAATGACGCGACCCCATCCATTCTGCCACTTCGGAACCGAACATCCAGAGCATCAGCATATTGAAGAAGAAATGCATAAAGTCAAAGTGGATGAACATGTACGTCACGTAGCGCCACAGTTCAAGCGGGACTCTCGGCATAAATGCGCCATAATAGCTGATGTAATCCGTAAGGCTCCCGTAACCGGCGCCCAGGTTGATTTCAAGTCCGCGTCCCAGGAATGCGATAATAAATACAGCGGCATTCGCAAGCAACAGCGTCTGCAACGCCTTGGGCAAATATTTAAATGGCTTCATAATTCTTCCTAAACTCTTTTAAAAGCATGGAGACCATGTTCTTTGGCACATATTTAGAGAGGAGCGTTTTCTGTTCGGATACGCTCTTAGCGGCACCGCACTTGAGGAGTTCACGCACGAGGGTGCTACTCACCACGAGGTGTTCCTGCGCACTGAGCAAAAGCACCGTCTCGACATCGCCATCCCCATAGATAACCTTATTGTTCCAGGCTACAGCCTGTTCGGCATCCAGGTCTGCGGAACTGCGAACGCCACGAACCAGGTAATGCGCCCCGACGGACTTCATAAAATCAACCGTCAAACCGCCATGGACAGCAACCTTCACATTTGAGAATTCAGAGACAGCCACCTCCACCATCGCCTTGCGCGTCTCGGCGTCAAACAAGTTTTTCTTGCTTGCATTCTGGGCGACAAGCACAACAAGGGTATCAAAGAGGCCTGCGGCACGCTTCACAAGGTCAAAGTGACCTACGGTAAACGGATCAAAGGAACCTGCAAACACCGCCACACGGCGTTCACGGCCTGCCTCCAAAATCGATTTCTTCTGTGCTTTTGATTTCCACACCATGTGGTATAATTTACAAAAATCACGCCCTGAAAATAATCAGCGACGACTCGCCATAGCGACGAACTTGCCCCTGAAAATCCTCCCCCTTGGCCCATTCGGGCAACTTGCGGCTCGGAGCCTCAAAAACGGCCACTCCACCAGGGTTAAGCCATTCGATAAACGGGCGCAAGTCCGGGTAATCCATGTCCTTGAACGGCGGATCCGCATAAATCAGGTCAAAACCGCCATCCGCACAGACAATTTCCTTTTTCAAAGTCAAAACGCTCGTTTCCAAAAGTCTGAGTCTGGAATCCATACCGACCGACTTGTACGAGCGTTCAATCATCTTCGCCTGCACACGAGCAAGTTCCACAGCTGTAACGCTTGCGGCCCCACGGCTCAACGCCTCGAGCCCCATAATGCCACTGCCGGCAAAAAGGTCCAGCATGCGGAACCCATCGACGCCCTGCAAAATGTTAAAGAGAGCTTCCCTAGTGCGGGAAGCCGTCGGACGCGTTTTCATAGTATCCGGGGACTCGATGTTGCGCCCCCGCAACGAACCGCCAGTAATACGAATCGGCATACTAACGGAGAACGAACATTTCGACACGCATGTTCGTAATCAAGAACTTCTTGGCGAACTTGAGTTCTGCCTTCGGGATACCCATGCGGATCGGGGAATTTGCAAATGTGTTCAAGAAATTCAGCAAGTCGGCAAAGTCCGCCGTCGACGAAACGTTGTACGCATAGCGCTTAAACACGCCAAAGTCTTCGACAACAGGCTTTTCGAGGCCCTTCAGCTGTACCTTATTCGTAGTCGCAAGAGACTTGAAAGCCTTGACTTCTGCACCAATTTCAGCTGTGGGGACAAAGCCACGCACGGCATCGAGGCGCACCTGCGGAACATTGAACTGGCCAAACGCAGCCACTTCGGTAGCCGCTTCAGAGGCAATCGGCGACTGGAACTGTTTACTCACAGTCTTGAGTCTATCCATGAGAGTATGCTGAGAAGAAGCCTTCATGGCAACACCGCGCAAGTAATAATAGTTCGGAGCCTGGAACACACATTCCGAGAACCCGATATCGTCCGGCACAGCCGTGTTCAAGAAAGAGAGGAACTGCGGAAGCGAAGTTTTCTGGAACGAGAGCTTTTCGAGAGGCAAGTAACTGCCGTAGCCTGTTCGTTTGTTATTAAACAGAGCCTGCGGCTGGATTTCGCCAACGATGTCCTTTACAGGCATGGCGGCACGAGCCTTTGCCAAGGCTTCCTTCTGTTTTGCAATCTCTTCGGCGGTCGGACCGGCAGAGGCCGTCTTAGACGTCGAAGCTGACTTAGCCCCAATCAAGTTGAGGTAAGAGTCCGGGAACACGCCTTCCAACGCCGCCGGAACGCCATTCATGCTCAAATAACCGCTTAAGCCAAGAACTGCAGCCACAACTATAGCGGCAACAGTCAAATACTTTCTCTTATACTGGCGTTCCACATCCGCGACATTCGTGACATGCAGATGCTGCGAAACGCTACCGATGGAGGAATTCTTTTCCGCCACCGCAATAAGGTTCATATGAATCATACACCCTCCATCTGATTGAGCGCAGCACCGACGGCACCGACACAGCAAATCATATCAACGGGGTTCACGCTTTCGTCACTCGGGAGCTGAGAGAACTCGGTCATCAACGAGACCTTGTAGTCGCCCAACTTTCCTAAGAGAATATTCACAAACTCTTCGTTCGAAGCCATTTCACCGCAAAGGCGCACATCTGTCACACCATTGACGGCGTTTTCGGACTGGACAAGCTTCATCTGTTCAACAATTTCATTGGCGAGAATCGGGTACGCCACATCTTCGGTCTTGCCGACCATCGAAAGCGTCGAGACGCAGCGCAGAGCGAGGAGTTCGTCACGGCGCATCCAGGCAAGCGTCACGCCAGCGAAGTCCGCCTTCACCACGCAAACCGCATCCTTGATCTTTTCGCCAACATCCATCACGTTCATAAGCGAGAGCACATCGACTTCCATCGACTTCGGCGAGAGGATACGGGAACGGAAACCCTTGCGCAGAGCTTCGACCCATTCCTTGCGGACAGCCATGATGAGTTCGTTATACCCCAAGGTATCGTCGCCACTTAACGTAATCGAGTCCACAACGTAGGCGCTCACATCGGCGTTCGAGAAAAGTTCCATATACCACTTGAGGTACTGATCCTTGTTCGCGACAGCCTCCTGCGGCACATAGACCTTGCGGATAATCGACATCGTCGCAGGCATCGTGACAGAAGTCGCCTCGATATCCTTGATCTGGTTCTCGTCCACCCACTGCTGGAGCATGCTTTCAAAAAGGAAAATATCGTAAATGGGGTTGCTCTCCGTCGGGAGAACAGCCGCCTTGACCACCTTCTTTGCAGAAGCGTCCACAAGGGCAACCTTCATGGAAGTATCACCAACTTCAACGCCTAGATATAACTTCGTATCGCTCATAAATATGCTTATGTAAAGTTTTATATCCTAAAACTAATCAAAAATTATCGATTGTAACATTGTTTCAAGCTTTTTCTTTCCAATTCCATGCACTTTTTTGAGGTCAGAAGGCCCCTTGAACGGCCCTGCAGCAGTCCTACGCTCGACAATTTTCTCGGCAAGCTTGGGTCCCACCCCTTTTATGGCGCACAGATCATCGGCGCTCGCCGTATTGATATTTAGCGGAAACGAGACTTTTTTCTTCGCTTTCCGGTGATGTTCGGGGGAATGCTCGGTCGATTTCGGGCCTGGATCCGCAAGGGGTATTACTTTGTCAGTATCGCTAGCCAGGACTGCACTAGTATCCGCAGAAGGAACTCCGTCAGTAATCGCCGGAGATGCATTTGCAACAATAATGGAGTCACCGACTTCGAACGTTTCGATAGACGGGAGTCCCCACGGGAGGTAGCGGACAGTTAAGCCAATGATAAAGAGGATGATTGCGAGTTTGAGAATTCTTTTTTCAGATGCGTTCATTGCCTTTTTTGAGAGGTTCATCAAAACAAGGATATAACAAGCGATCTAGCAAAATATTCTCGACGTGGGTCGCGTCCGCAGGGACGTCCACAGAGATGCTCGGGTATGCGCTCTGGACAATGCGGATGGGGCGGCGCCCTAAGATTCGCATCTGCTCTAACGAGCGTTCCAGCTCAATCTTGTTCTGCGGGAGCGATGCAAACTCGTCACGGGCTTCGCGGGAGTATGCGTAAATGCCTTGGTGCTGGAACCAGCGGTTTGCTTCTGCAGGGGCAACCGACCTTGTAAAGTCTATAGCCACACCGTCGCGCACGAGCACTTTCACGACAGTCTTGAGTTCAGCTTCTGCAGGGTTCAACGGGCATGCGACCGTCACCCAGCAGTCGGGGTGTTCCGAGAGGTCTTTCGCGACATCGCGGAGCACGGAAGGTTCAACGAGAGGCTCGTCGCCCTGGAGATTCACGACCAAGTCAAGGCCGAGCTTTTTAGCGGCCTCCGCCACGCGGTCGGAACCAGTTGCACATTCGCCAGTCATCACGCAGTCAAAGCCAGCCGCCTGGACCACAGCCTCGATTTCGGGACTGTCCGTTGCGCAGACAATGCGGTCAAAGCAATCCGCAAGGAGCGCTCGTTCCATGGTACGGACAATCATCTCCTTGCCATTGAGCTTCAGGAGAGGTTTCCCCGGGAATCTAGACGAGCCCATGCGGGCCGGAACAATACAACTGACCTTGTTCAAAGCGAAATGCTTAACGAAATGCGCGAAATTCGGCAAATGCGTCGGGCAAGTGCGCCGACTACATCACCTTCGGGATGGCGAAGTGGTCGTTTTCGACAGCCGGAGCATTTGCAAAAGCCTGGTCGAGCGTAAAGCCCTGCACCGGCACGTCTTCGCGGAGGATGGTTGCGCCGTTTTCGACAGCGGTCATCGGTTCCACGTTAGAAAGGTCCAAAGCCTTCAATGCTTCGAGATGGTCGAGCATCTTGTCCAAGTGACCCTTGATAGCCGGAATATCTTCTTCTGCAATGCTCAAGCGAGACAACTTCGCGAGCTTCAAAACTTCTTCACGTTCAAGCATGATTACCTCATTTTTCGAGAAATAAAATAGAATTTTTATAAGAGTTCTTAGTTATGAGTTACTAGTTACTAGATGATTTTTATTAAAAATTCTAATAACTACCAACTATTAACTAGTAACTGCAGCGGAGCCGCTATCCAATCACTTCCAATGCAGCGTATTTGAGGATGATGGTGCGGTTCATGTTCTCGCGGTCGAAGCGCACATCGACACGAGCGTTGTCGCCATTACCATAAGCCTTCATAATCACGCCCGTTCCATACCTGGAATGGCGAACGCGTGCACCCTCGTGGTACGGATTATCGTACTCGATAGTCGGGCCGGACGGAGCAGGAGCCTTTACAACCTTCACCGGATTGCGGTAAACAATGTGCTTATCGTTCTTCTTGATGGACGCCGGAACAGGTGCCGGGCGAGAACCAAACGAAGACCCGCCAAAACCGCTACGGGATCCGCCAAAGCTACTGCCGTGGGAGGCACCGCCAAACGAACGGTTGCCATACGAATTACCATAAGAATTGCCCGAGCCCGAATTGCCATAGGACGGACGAGAGCCATAGTTCGACGAGCCGTACGAACCGTAAGATGGCTTGGAGCGCGTATTGCCGACAAAATCAGGAACAGACGGACGCGTATTCAAGCACGGCGTAAAGTCGACAACAGACGGATCCAATTCCTTGAGGAAGCGCGACGGCGCAAACGGACGGATATTTCCTTGGAAGAACCTACGTTCCGCATGGTACAGATAAAGTTTCTTTTCGGCACGTGTACAGCCCACATAGAACAGGCGGCGTTCTTCTTCCATCTGCTCATTGATTTCAGCCATCGAGAGCATAGAAGTTCCACGCACGAGCGGGAAGATTTCATCATCGCAACCCGCCAAGTGAACCGTATTGAATTCCAAGCCCTTTGCCATGTGAATCGTCATGAGCGTCACAAGGCCCTTCGACGTATCGACCTTCTTGTCGCCATCCGTCAAAAGCGAAATATCCTGCAAGAACGCATCGAGCGTTGCGCCCGGATGTTCTTCGTCAAATTCACGGATAGCGTTGATCATTTCGTCCAAGTTCGCAATGCGTTCATCAGCCGTGACTTCGTCTTCCTTGCGCAAGAAATCCTTATAGCCCGTATCGTTGATGATGTGTTCAGCAAGAATCGGAAGCGGATACTCGCCAGAAGTCATCATGTTCTTCCAGTTCGTCACAAGGTCCGTAAAAACCTTAAGCTTCGGAGCGCCGCGCCCCGTGCCGTTCGCCTCGGCCAATAAATTGTCCCAGAACGACCCCTCGCCCGCTTTCACCTTGGCGAGCACGCCTTCGACTGTCGTCTTGCCGATGGCACGCGGCGGAGTGTTAATCACACGCAAGTAAGCCGCATCGTCTTTCTCGTTAGCGAGCACGCGCAAGTAGGCAAGCACATCCTTGATTTCCTTGCGGTCCCAGAATCTTGTTCCGCCAAAAATCACCGACGGGATGCGCAAATCGTTGAGCGCCTTTTCAAGCACTCGGGACTGCGCGTTCGTACGGTAGAAAATTGCCGTCTTGGCATAAAAATCAGGACCCGCCTGAGCCACCGTCTTTGCAATGTTCGATGCTTCGGCACGGTCATCTTCAAAATAGCGCACGTGAATGAGCTCGCCCGCTTCTTCCTTGGAGAACACGTTCTTCTGCATTTCGGCAGGGCGGACGTTATGCGCAATCACAGAACCAGCGCCTTTAACGATGTTCGCGGTCGAGCGGTAATTGCGTTCGAGCTTGACAATCGTCACCGGAGCAAAATCGCGGTGGAAGTTACGGATAATCTTGATGTTTGCACCACGCCAGCCGTAAATACTCTGGTCGTCATCACCCACCACCGTTACGTTTTTCGTATCCCTGTTGATGAGCAACTTCAAAAGTTCATACTGGACGTCATTCGTATCCTGGTATTCGTCCACGACAACGTATTGGAAACGTTCTCTCAGCTGTTCCGCCAAATTCGGGACCATCTGCAACATGCGAACCGTATTGAACAGCAGGTCGTCGAAGTCCATCGCGTTCGATTCCGCAAGCTTTTTCTGGTAAGCGGCGTAATAACGAGCCTTGCGTTCTTCATCAGCAAATTCAGCGTTCAAAGCAGCCACATCCGGCGTCTGCAAGACAGCCTTGTCATTCTTGTACAAGACCGTATTCTTGAAACGGGAAATCGCGCTATGGACCTTCTTCAGTTCATTCACATCGTAATCGTCGCCAAGATCGTCCTTCAAGATTTCCTTGAGAATGCGCTTCTGATCATCGTCATCGTAAATGGAAAAGTTTGCATCAAACCACTTGCCGCCAAGAGCCTTGATTACGGATTCCTTCGCCAAGCAGAGCTTCAAAAGCTTAAGGCAAACGGAGTGGAACGTGCCCATCCACGTGAACGGCTTACGGCAATTCAAAAGCTTCTGGATACGGTCCTTCATTTCGCGAGCGGCCTTGTTCGTAAAGGTCACCGCAAGCACGCGATTGGAATCGATATTGTGGTACGAAACCAGATGAGCAATCTTGTAAGTAATGCAACGAGTCTTTCCTGAACCTGCACCGGCCAAAATCAGCATCGGGCCGTTAATTTTCTTCGCGGCAGCGGCCTGTTCCGGGTTCAACTCTTTATCTAAAACACTATCATCAACAACATTGCATTCTACAAAATCGTCCATCTAGCACTCCTAGTCGATATACAGATGTGCAATATAGTAATTTGGTTATTGGTCAATGGTCATTAGTTATAAGTTTAGACTCTTACAAAAATAGGAGATCCCCGCTCGGAGGCGGGGATGACAAGATTAATAGTCCGAGGTGACAAGCGTCGAATTAATCGTCGGCGGTGGATGCGCCGATGGCCTGTTCCAACGTGGTCTGGCCCTGGAGCGCCTTGTTGATGCCGTCCATACGGAGCGTAATCATTTCGCAAGACTTGATTGCCTCGCGCTTGATTTCGTCACCGGATGCGCGCTTGATCACGAGGTTACGCACAGCTTCGTTCGGCACGAGGAACTCGTAAATACCGCAACGGCCCTTGAAGCCCGAACCATCGCACTTTTCGCAACCGCGGCCATGGTAGAACTGCATGTCCGGCGAGAGGTGGAGTTCTTCGCGAAGTTCCTGCGAGATTTCAACCGGCTCCTTGCAGTTTTTGCAAATGCGGCGCACAAGACGCTGGGCCAAGACACCCTTAATTGCAGTAGACACAAGGAACGGTTCCAGTCCCATTTCGAGCAAACGAGGGAATGCACCGGCAGCGTCGTTCGTATGGAGCGTACTGAAGACCAAGTGACCCGTCAAAGCAGCTTCGATAGCCATCGTCGAGGTTTCCTGGTCACGCATTTCACCGATCATAATCACGTCCGGGTCCTGACGGAGCAAGGCACGAATGCCCGCCGCAAAGGTAAAGCCTGCGGCATTGTTAATCTGGCCCTGGTTCACACCGTCAATATTCAATTCCACCGGGTCTTCCATCGTCGAGATGTTGATCGTGGAATCCAAAATTTCTCGAATAGAAGCGTAAAGCGTGGTAGACTTACCGGAACCCGTCGGACCGGTAACGAGCACAATGCCGTTCGGGGCATTAATCGCATCGATAAACTGCTTGAGCACGCGGGCGTCAAAGCCCATTTCCTTAAGCGGGAACTGACCCGAATTCGGGTCCAAAATACGCATAACGATCTTTTCGCAGACACCGCGCTTACGCAAAGAAATCGGGAATGAGCTCACACGAAGGTCAACTTCGGATCCCTTGTAACGCACCGTGAAACGGCCGTCCAACGGCTTACGCTTTTCAGCAATGTCCATCTTGGACAAAAGCTTGATACGCGAAAGAATCTGCGGCATGAGTCGTGCCGGAATCGGAGACATCACCTGCAAGTCACCATCAATACGGTAGCGCAACTTGAGGAACGTCTCTTGCGGTTCAAGGTGAATATCGGAGGCGTGACGGGCAATGGCTTCATGGATCAAGGTCGTCACAATCTTCACGACCTGGCGGCCTTCTTCGTCAGTCAGTTCCGGTTCATCGCTATTGCCATTTCCGCGTTCGACCGTTTCAAGTTCATCCTCGTTAGAACCTCCAATAAGTTCTGCAAGGGATTCTTCGGCCGGGCCGTGACCCGCAAAAAGGATATCGATAGTCTTCTTGATGTCCTGTTCAGACGCCATGACCACATCGACATTGCGCTTGACCTTAAACTTGATGGAGTCCCTGAGGCGCACATTTGTCGGGTCCGCCATGGCAACAACGAGAGCCTGGCGAGAGTCCTTCGTCACGTACAGAGGAACAATCTTGTTCGCCTTGCACTGGTCTTCGGCAATGAACTCATAAACTTTTTCATCGAGCTTGATGGCATCAAGCTTTACAAACGGGACTTCGAACTGGCAACAAAGAATGTCCGTGAGCTTCTTTTCGTCGATAAACTTCAAATCGACAAGCACACGGCCGAGGCGCTTGCCCCCAGACGTCTTCTGTTTTTCAAGAGCTTCGTTCAGCTGGTCTTGCGTGATGAAGCCCTGGTCCAAAAGCATTTCACCAATACGTTTCTTGGTGACACTCTGCATCTGGACACCAAGAATATCCGTCAGCTGTTCCTGCTTGACCATGCCAGCCTTCAAAAGAATCTGGACTAGGGTCACCTTTTTGCCCAACTGAGCCTGATATTTGACTTCGTCTTCGGCGTACTTCAACTGGTCTTCGTTAATCAGGTTAACGCGAACCAGCAACTGCCCTAAACTATTTGAATCTTTCATAGATGCGACCACGCCTGAGCATTCAGGAGTGTCTTAACTCCATCTTGCCTTTTCATATAAACACCACTCCCACGAGATACCAAACCGATATCGTGGATTTCGCCCTTTTGGGGCGCTCCTTCTAAATATATACTTTTTGTAAGATTAGAAGTGAACAGAAGTTCGTATTCTTCGCCACCATTTAGTGCAAATTGGAGGGGTGACAGGCCAAAATACCTGCACATTTCCAAAACATCGGGGTCAATCGGCAGTTTTTGCTCGTCAATTTCGATGGAAACGTCAGATGAAAGCGCAAGGTGGTTCAATTCGGAACTAAGGCCATCGCTAATGTCCATGCAGGCGCCTCGCACCCCCTGCTTGACCAGTTGGGCCCCTGCATCCTCGCAAATTTTGGGTGCCAGGTGGTATTCGACAAGCCTCGGGAAGCGTTTTGATTCTTCGGGATGGTTCATCAAAATCCAGAGTCCGGCGTCAGATTTGCCGAGAGTTCCCGCCACAAAAACGTGATCTCCCGGTTTTGCAGCGCTACGGAGGAGCGAAATTTCTCCATCGGTCGTGCCGAGGAGAGTTGTCGAAAACATCCCGACATCGCCAGAGACCGTATCTCCGCCAATCAACGTAATTCCTCTTCTCTCAAAGCCTTGCGCAACCGCTTTTGCAATTCTGTTTCGAGTTTCTTCGCTCCATTTTTTGTTTACGCAAAGTCCGAACAGCGCAATCTTGGGCCGACCGCCCATGGAAGACACATCCGAAACGTTGGACACAATATGCTTCTCGACCGCCTGTTCCGGACTCGACCAGTCCAGGCGGAAGTGAGTGTTCTCGACCGAGAGGTCCTTGGTCGCAAGCCAGCCGTCAAAGATGGCGCAGTCATCCCCGACGTTCAGCCAGCTGCGGTGTGCCGGCGGTTCGTTCTTCAAGGGGTGGGCCCCTTCCAAAATTTTGCTGACGAACCTAAATTCGCCAAGGTCTGGGAAATTCATATTTTTCTAGGGTAATTCAATTTTTTCTGCCAATAATTTAACAATAAACTTTCTATACTTTAGGCGTGGGACACATATTTTTTATAACGCCATCATCGCCAGGCAGCCTCGACAAGCTGAACCAGTGGACCTTCCGCTGGCTTTTAGAACATGGTAACATGGCGGAAGATTCCACCCTCTATACTTGCAATTCCATCGAAAGCGCCCAGAGCCTTTTGGAATCGGCACTCATCATCGGCCAGTCGCCATCGCTCATCATCTTTGACCATGCCGACCACGCGACCGAGAAGAACCTCGCCTTCAGCAAGGAACTCCACAACGGCATTCCCGAATCGTGGATTATCGAAATCATTCCGGACGACATGCCTCTCCCCGAAGATTCAAGGGACGACAGCACGTTCTGGATCAGGCGCCCCATCAACGAAGAAGAATGGTACGCCACGCTCGAAAATGTGCTGCACAAGAACTGCAGCCCGCAGTGGGCCAAGTGGACTCAGCACAAGAGCTTTAGAGGAATTTAAAACAGAGGTTTTCAACCGTGATTAAAGGCGTTAGCTACTTTGGTGTGCGCTCTCCGAAGCTCGCACGCATAGACCTTGTACAGATAAAAGAAGCAGGATACAACGCAGTGCTCCACACATGGAGCGAAGAAGACCAGCAATACTATTACGACACCATGAAGCAGATTGTGAACGAGTCCGCCGCCATGGGACTTTCCGTTTACGTGAACCCATGGGGTGTCGGTCGCGTATTTGGCGGTGAAGCGTATTCGGAACTCACTGCCAGGAATCACGACATGTGCCAAGTCGCCATAGACGGAAAGCCGAAGGTCGCCGCCTGCCCGAACCACCCAGAGTTCCGCGCCTACATGCGCAAGTGGATTGCAACAGTTTGCGAGACGGATGTCTCCACGATTTTCTGGGACGAGCCACACTTTTACTTTGAAAAGGGCGGGCTTAGCAACTGGAGTTGCCGCTGCGAGAAATGCCGCGAGAAGTTCCGTACAAAGTTCGGGTACGAGATGCCCGCCGAACTTACAGACGACGTAAAGCAGTTCCGCGAAGAAAGCCTCATTGATTTCTTGGACGAGATGACTCAAGATGTCAAAGCGCGCGGCAAACGCAACTGCGTTTGCATGCTCCCGCCGTGGTTCCCAGCGGGGCTCGACGACTGGGGTCGTGTCGCGCGCCTCGATGCCGTCGACGAAATTGCAAGCGATCCGTACTGGGAGCGCGGAGCAAGTGAAGAATGGGTCCGCGAAAAGTATCGCGAAACTGCAAACAAGCTCGTCGAAGTCGCGACCCGCTACGGGAAATCCGTACAGATGTGGGTCAAAGCGTACCAGATTGAAGCGGGCCGCGAAAATGACCTCGCCATCGCTGTCGCTGAAAGCCGTGCTGCAGGCATCAAGAACATTTTCGCCTGGAGCTACCGCGGTACCGAAACGTTAAGTTGGCTTAAAAGCGATAACCCGGACGAGGTCGCCCGGGTCTTTAGAAAAGCCATTCTTTAGAATCGCAAAAATTACTTCATCACGCGGATGGTCGCGGAACTGTTACGGGACTTCACGAGGTACGTGCCGTTCTGCTTCACGAGTGCGCGGAGTTTCTGCGAAACATCTTGAGAGGTTGTAGCCTCGATACGACCGACATGCGCTCCGAGCATATCGAACACATCGTAAGTTTGCGGACCTGATGACGCTACGAATTTCGGTTGAACGGCAAGTCTAGGATCGTAAACATTAATCCAGTCAATGTTCACGTAGTTGCCTGTAATCAAGAGTTTCAGTACGTGCTCGCCCTCAGTAAATTCAACCTCGCCCAATTCCAACACGTCATAACCATTCCAATCCTCGCCTGTTTTTGGAACCTTCGTAGACGGAACTATTTCCTTATCATCCAAGAGCAAGCTGAAGCTAGACGATTCCGTACCTGAAGCCACATTTGCGCAAATACCGTACTTGCGCGTTTCAGTCACGTTCACGGTGTATTCCAGCCATTCCCCTTCTTGCGTGTAACCGATAGCGTAATTATCGCCGCCCTTATAAATATCAACACCATCCTTGCGGTACTCACCGCCCTTGTTTTCAGAATCGTTGTCCG
>JAEEGJ010014078.1_pt1 | contig 19129 bp, 15 predicted proteins | sample 8958761 | NCBI WGS metagenome assembly JAEEGJ01 (sample SAMN16246546, study PRJNA631951) | gut metagenome | biome: gut microbiome; feature: rumen; material: RS-attached | host: Bos | place: Iran: Karaj | collected 2018-10 | reverse complement strand
TGATTATTACTATCTATTTGACACCTGATACCAAAACAAATAAAGAAACACAAAAGGGCGCGCGCCTCACGGCGCACGCCCCCTCAGATATCAAAAAATTAATGGACTGATAGATCTTTATAGAAGATAAACTTCCTACTTTTTTGCTTTTATTTCTACTATACTTTGATTAATACTAAACACCCAATCTATTTTCACGTGCAAAGGTAAGCATAAAACCGCAACTTAAAGACGAGTTTCCCGGAAATTTACATATTTTAAAAGATTTATTGACCAATATCATTAAATCGACACAATCACCACTTTTATCGTTTAAAATATTTTAAATCTACCTATAAAAAAATCCCAACCACCCGAAAGGGCAGTTGGGACCAACATATTTAACAACTAAGAACTGATGCTTAGATACCAGCGGCAGCAATCCACTCGTAAACGCAGCTTGCTACACCGAACAGAGCGATACCTGCAGTGCAGATGCCAAGAGCCAGCTTAGTGGCCCCGTCGCTCTGGAATGTGGGCAGAGGATTCTCTGTCTTAGTGATGTACATAGCCTTCACAATGAGCAGATAGTAGTAAAGTGATACTACGGTGTTAACCAAGGCGATGAACACCACGCCATAGGCCATAGGCTCGCCATTCTGCACACCTGCCATGAACACAAAGAACTTAGAGAACATACCTGCAAATGGAGGAATACCAGCCAACGAGAACAGAGCCAAAGTCATGAGGAAGCTCAGCTTGGGGTTGGTCTGATAGAATCCGTTGTAGGCAGCCATATCTGTGCGACCGTTATTATTCTGCTCAACCACGTTAATCACAGTGAATACAGCCATGTTAGCTACGATGTAAACCAGCACATAGTAAGTCAGTGCAGCCACACCCAGCTGACCATTGCCAACCACTGCCAGCATGATATAACCGGCCTGTGAGATTGAACTGAAGGCCATGAAGCGCTTCAACTCGTTCTGACGGATGGCAAACAGGTTAGCCACGGTGATTGAGAGTACAATCACGATATACAGCATGTAGTCCCAGTACTCAACCATAGGCGCGAAGGCCTTCATCAGGATGGTGCACAGTGTGATAGCGGCAGCACCCTTAGAGATTACGCTCAGGTAACCGGTAACAGGTGTAGGCGCACCCTGATAGGTATCGGCAGTCCAGAAGTGGAAAGGCACCAACGAAATCTTGAAGCCCAGACCACTGAAGAAGAATACCAGACCCATGATGCACAAGGGCGAGTTAGATACTGCAGCACAAACATCATCGAAGTACAGGGTACCTGTAGCAACGTAGATGAACGAGATACCGAACAGCATCACACCACTTGAGAAAGTAGCTACCAGGATATACTTGGCTGCACCCTCGGCACTCTCCTTACGATGGCGATCGAAAGCCACCATACAAGCCAGGGGCACTGAAGCCATCTCCAAGCCCAGGAAGAACAGCAGGAACGAGCCAGCCGACATCATCATGAACATACCCAGCAGGGTGCTCAGAATCAGCATATAGAACTCACCGGCAATGCGCTGCTGCTTGGCAGTCCACGACTCAGCCATAATCACTACGATGAATGTACCGAAGGTGAGCACCATCTTCATCACGTTAATAGCCTGAGTGGCTACATACATACCACCAAAGGCAGTAATGGTATCACCCTGGCGCATAGCGCTGAATACACCGAGACCAACAGTCATCAGCATGAAATAGGTAAGACGACCGATAGCCACATTGGGCTTTTCGCCACGCCACTCGCCAGTCTTGGTCATCGCGAAATCAACCGCAAATACCAGAATCAATGCTACAACCAGAGCACACTCTGGGAACATATATATAAATTGTCCGTAATTCATATTCTTTCGTCCTCCTTCTTTACATTACACCAATTGACTCCAGGATTGTACCTGCTGCAGGCGAAATCATATCGCTTACCCAGAATGGGAACGAACCCAGACCAGCAACGCAGAAAATCAGGCAGATAACAGCCACGCGCTCATCCCATGTTGCATCGGTGAGCTCCAGGAAGTGCTTGTTCTCAACCTCGCCATACAGAATCTTACCAACCACACGCAGGATGTAAACAGCTGTTACAACAATCGACATACAAGCGATGATGGTAGCCACCATGCGGAACGAGGCGTTGGGGTCGCCACTCAGTGGGTGTGCACCAAACGAACCTACAAAGATGGTCATCTCGGCAATGAATCCAGAGAAACCAGGCAATCCGAGGTTAGCCAAACCGGCAATCACATAACCTACAGCCAGGAAAGGCATAATCTTCATCAGTCCAGCCAGCTCGCGGATGTCACGGGTATGAGTACGACCGTAGATCATACCGATGAGGGCGAAGAACAGGGCTGTCATCAATCCGTGTGAGAGCATCTGCAGTACAGCACCTGTCACAGCAGTCTGACTCATCATCAGCAGAGCAAACAGTACCAGTCCGCAGTGCGAAACCGAAGAGTAAGCATTGATATACTTCAGGTCGGTCTGTACACAGGCTGAGAGTGCACCGTAAACTACCGAGATAGTAGTGAGGATGAGGAAGATCCACGAGAGATCCTGAGCAGCCTCAGGGAGCAGGTACATAGCTACACGGAAGCAGCCGTAACCTCCCAGCTTCATCAGTACACCAGCGTGCAGCATTGATACTGCTGTAGGGGCCGAAGCATGACCATCGGGGCTCCATGTGTGGAATGGGAACAATGCACCCAGCACACCGAATCCGATGAAGATGAATGGGAAGAAGATGTTCTGGATGTGACCAGGAATGCAGTGGTTAGCTGCGATTGTGGTCAACTCAAAGGTGTAGTTGCCGCTGTAGATACCATTAAAGTAGTAGATACCCAGCAGACCAAGGATCAACAGGGCCGAGCCTCCCATCAGCATCAGGGTCAGCTTCATGGCCGAGTACTCCTTGCGACCCGAACCCCATACACCAATCAGCAGGTACATAGGAATCAGAGCCACCTCGTAGAACATAAACATAGTAAACAGGTCGGTAGAGATAAAGAAGCCATACACACCTGTAGAGAGCAGGGTGAACCACAGGAAGTACTCCTTAGTAAGTGGCTTCAACTGCCATGAGGCAAAGGTACCGGTGAACACGATGATGCTCGAAAGCAACAGCATCACCACCGAGATACCGTCAACACCAACGCTGTAAGCGATATTCAAAGGCTTGAACCAAGGCGTGCTATAGGTCAGCAGCATCTCGGCTGTATTACCTGCTGCACGCTCCTGAATAAAGTAGATGGTTAACCAAACTGAGAGGGCCAACAAACACGAAGCTCCCGTTACCATCACACCACGCACCTGATTAACGTTCTTGGCCAACCAGAGACCAACCAGCATCAGGGCAGGAATTATTACGAAAATACTTAATATACTCATATCTTTAGATGCATAAAAGGATTAATGTAAGGGCCACACTACCCGTGATGAACCATACGGCATACTGGCGAACATCGCCACTCTGCCAGCTACGGATACTCTCACCAGCCTCGTTAGCACCCCATGCCAGGAAGTTAAAGGTGCCATCCACAACGTGACGGTCGAACCAGGCAATAGGTGTAGAAACCAGACGGAAGATGATGCGATGTGTCACATACTGCCAGATCTCGTCCTGATAGAAACGCTTGTAGGCTGCGCGATGCAGCTTGGGGAAGGTAGCATACAGGCGATCGGCAATAGGCTGCTGCTCACCCTTATAGATATAGGTGGCCAGGCAGATGCTCAGAATCGCAATCACAGTAGAGGTAGCAGCAATCTGCATGTTAAAGTGGATGGTGTAGTCAGTACCAGCAGCACTTACGAAGCTACCGAACGAACCACCCCACTCTGCAAATCCTGCAATCGTGGTGTAAACACCCACACCAACGGTAATCACTGTCAGTACAATCAAGGGGATTGTCATGGTCAGTGGTGCCTCGTGTGGTGTATGATGTGCATGAGCCTCCTTGTTCTCAGTACCCCAGAAGATACCGTAGTACAGGCGGAACATGTAGAAGGCTGTCATGGCAGCGATACCTGTCATAATCCAACCTACCACCGGACTGTACTCCATGCAGGCAGTGATAATCTCATCCTTTGAGCTGAAGCCCGAGAAGAAGGGGATACCAGCGATAGCCAGACACGAAATCAGGAAGGTGATATGTGTGATAGGCATATACTTGCGCAAGCCACCCATCAGCGCCATCTCGTTGCTGTGTACAGCGTGGATGATACATCCTGCACCCAGGAACAGACAAGCCTTGAACATAGCGTGAGTAAACAGGTGGAACATACCAGCCATGTAACCCAGCTGAGCGTGGTTGTCGAGGATAGCACCATGATGTCCGGGCAGTGATACACCCAGAGCCACCATCATAAAGGCAATCTGCGAGATGGTCGAGAAGGCCAGCACACGCTTGATATCGCTCTGGGCACAAGCCACAGCAGCTGCATAGAAAGCGGTGATCACACCCACCCAAACCACAATGCTCATAGCCTGTGGGGCATACTCAATCCACAAGGGGAACATACGTGCAATCTGGAACACACCAGCTACAACCATGGTAGCAGCGTGAATCAGAGCCGATACTGGTGTAGGACCCTCCATGGCATCTGGCAACCAGATGTGCAGTGGGAACATCGCACTCTTACCGGCACCACCGATAAACATCAGTACCAGTGCAGTAGGAATGATAAAGCCACCAGCAGCTACAGCCTTCGCCAGGTTGCCCTCGATGAAAGGTGTAGTACCCTGGCCCATCACGATGTCGCCAGCAAAGTTAAAGCTGAACGAATCCACGAAGTAACCGAATGTCAGGATACCTACCAGGAAGAACATATCGGCAAAACGTGTCACGATGAATGCCTTTTTAGAGGCTGCGATGGCAGGCTTCAAAGGATAGTAGAAGCCGATGAGCAGGTATGAGCTAACACCTACCAACTCCCAGAACATGTACATCTGGAAGATGTTGGTGGCCAGAACCAGACCCAGCATCGACATCGTAAACAGCGAGAGGAAAGCGTAGTAACGCTGGAATCCCTTCTCACCATGCATATAGCCGAATGAGTAGATATGAACCATCAGTGATACAGTCGAGATCACAATCAGCATCATCACGCTGATAGGATCCAACAGGATACCGAGGTCGAAATGCAGGTTACCCAGGGGCAACCAGGTAAAGTTATACGGAACAAAGGTCTGATACACGCCATTCACACGATCCAGTCCGAAGAAGTACTGGAAAGCGGTGATATAAGAGAGTATCGTAACCATTCCCAACGAGCAGGTACCGATCAGTCCGGCCACCTTATGCTGCATCTTCATGCCAGCCAGTCCAAGAACAATGAACGACAGCAGTGGCAGAAGCATGATAAAGATTGTATATCCAAACATAATGTTTATTGTTTAATCTTTAATGTTTAATGTTAAACTATCGTTTCATATTCTGGATAGCCTCAACACTATCACTCTTGAACTTGCGATACACATTGATGATGATAGCGATAGCCACAGCACTCTCAGCAGCAGCTACACCAATCACGAAGAGTGTCATGAACATGCCCTCCATACCGTTTGGATAAAGCAAGCGGTTGATAGCGGCAAAGTTGATATCCACGGCGTTCAGCACCAGCTCAACCGAGATGAGCATGGCAATCAGGTTGCGACGTGTAGTGAAACCATATACACCGATAAAGAACAACAGGGCACTCAGTGCGAAATAACATTCTACTGGAATCATGCTTTATCCTCCTTTCTTGCTACAACCAAGCCACCGATGATACATGCCAGCAGGAATACTGAGATGAACTCGAAAGGCAGTACATACTGATATTTACCCGAACCAACGAGAGCAGTACCAATCTCCTTCATAGGTACCTCTACGCCAGCAATCTCCTGTGTATAGAAACCAGTCTTAAGCAGAATCAGGCCTACTACCACCAGTCCGGCCAGGGCGGCCAGGGCGCCAGTAATCATCTTGCTACTCTTAACTCGCTCCTCCAAACCCTGAAGTGTGCGCTTGCTTACCAACTGGATGGCAAACACATAGATCATCGTAACGCCACCGGCATATACGCTAATCTGAGCGGCTCCAAGGAAGGTGTAATCCAGCAGGAAGTAGATACCTGCCACACCAAAGAGCACAAACAACATGAATGTTGCGGCTCGCATAATCTTCGTCGTGGTCACACACATCAGTGCCGAAGCAATGATGAATACCGCGAGAATGATAAACATAACTGTATTACCCATAATGCGTTACTTGGTTTTAGTGTTAAACTTACCGACCTGCCATTCGGCACCACCCTCAATCAGGTTAGGCAGAGAGCCACCAGCGTAAACCTCCTCGTTCAGGTGCAGCACCAGACGAGAGCGGTCGAACACAGCGTTCTCAAAGTCGTTTGTAAACTCGATGGCGTCAAAGTTGCAGGCGTTGGTACACAACTGGCAGAACATACAGTCGCCCAGGTCGTACGCATAATCGTCCAGCACCTTCTTTTTCTTGCCTGTCTCAGGATCCTCAGCCATGTGGGCAGTAATCTTGATGGTTCCGTTAGGACAGGCCTTTTCGCACAATGTGCAAGCGGTACACTTGTAGCTGCCATCCTCGTTGCGCTTAAAGGTCAAGCGACCACGGTGACGCTTTGATACGTGCAGTGTAGTCTTGCGGTTTTCGGGATACTGCTCTGTCGACTTATTGGTGAAGAAATCCTTGAAATACTCCTTCCAAGTAATCTTCATACCTGTAGCCAAAGTCTTCAGGCCGTGTCCGATTTCTCCGAAATATGTTTTGTTATCTTCCATTGCTATACCTTATTTAATATATAGGCCCAGGGCCACAACAACAGTCATAATTACCAGGTTGATAAGTCCCAGAGGCATCAAGTACTTCCACTCCAGCTTCAGGATCTGGTCGATACGCAAACGTGGGAAAGTCCACTTCACCCACATCAGCAACCAAACCACCAGCAGGGTCTTGCCAAAGAACCATACGATACCGGGGATGTAGTTCATCACGGTATCAAAGGCGTCCACACCAATGTTGATAGGCGCCCAACCACCCAGGAATACAGCCGAAGCCAGTCCAGCGATGATAAAGAGGTTCAGGAACTCAGCCAGATAGAAGAAACCGAAGCCCATACCCGAGTACTCAGTGTGGTGACCGGCAGTCAACTCACTCTCAGCCTCAGCCATATCAAACGGACCACGGTTTGCCTCGGCATTACCAGCAATCAGGAATACCACAAAGGCAATGATGGCAGGGATATGACCCTGGAAGATCAGCCACTTAAAGGCACCTGTCTGAGCCTCTACGATACCACTCATCTGCATGGTACCTGTCAGGATCACAGCGGTAATCAGACAGAGGCAGAGCGACATCTCGTACGAGATCATCTGAACAGCAGCACGCATGGCCGAAACCACCGAGTACTTGTTGTTCGAACCCCAACCAGCCAGGAAGATACCTACCACACCAATCGATGAGATGGCAGTTACCAGGAAGATACCTACATTAAAGTCAAGCACTTGGGCACCATTGTTCCAAGGCAGGAAGCTGAAGGTTCCTACCGAAGCAATGATTACCAGCAGTGGAGCTACAGCATACAGCAGCTTATCAGCACGATCCACAAAGAAGATCTCCTTCACGAGCATCTTCAGTACATCGGCAAAAATCTGCAGGGTACCGTGGAAACCTACACGGGTAGGTCCCAGTCGGCACTGGAAATAAGCGCATACCCAGCGCTCCATCATAATCATCAGCATGGCAATCAGCGCATATCCAGCCAGGATACCAGCGCCAACCAGCACGCATTCAATCAATATCGACCAGAAATCTCCCAAGCCAAGTGTATCGCGCAGGAGAGCGTCGAACCATGTTGTAAATATAGAAAAGTCGAACATAATCTTTACTTTTTACATTATTACATTTTTACATTTCGACTATCTGTCGATATCAGGAATTACAACGTCAATGGCAGCACAGGTGGCAATCAGGTCGGCAATCTTCTGACCACGCAGCATGGGGTCGAAAGCACCTACCAGCGAGAGTCCCATTGGGCGCATCTTCATGCGGTATGGACTCTTGTCGCCACGCGAGTCGAGATAAACACCAAACTCACCAGCCACACCCTCAACCGAGTAGTACCACTGACCCTCGGGCACCTTGATGATAGGCTTCTGCTTCACGTAGAAGTCACCCTCAGGGATATTGTCGATGAGCTGCTCGATAATGTTCAAGCTCTGGTACATCTCGTTGATGTGAACCAGGTAGCGGTCCATAGAGTCGCAACCAGTCAGTGTGCACTGCTCCCACTCTACCTTGTCGTACATATCATATGGGTGGTTCTTACGCACATCGCTCTTCCAACCCGAAGCACGTCCGGCAGGACCGGTCACTGCATACGAGATACAGTCCTCCAGGCTCATGGGTCCGCACTTCTCCAGTCGGTTGTGAGTAATCACGTTATCACCAAACACATCCATATACTCCTTGATCATGGGGCGCAGGTACTTCACCAGTGCCTTCACGTTCGATACAAAGTTAGGATCGATATCATCCTGCAGTCCACCTATTCTATAATAGTTCTGAATCAGGCGTCCACCGGTGGTCTCCTCCATACAGTTCAGCACATGCTCACGATCGCGCATACCATACAGGAAGGCAGTCAGAGCACCCAGGTCCTGAGCCACACACGAGGTGTACAGCAGGTGACTGTCCAAACGCTGCAGCTCATCCATAATGGTACGGATGTACTTAATGCGGTCGGTCAGCTCAACCTCCATGGCCTCCTCAATCACACCTACCAGTGCATGACGATGCTGCATGGCACCCAGGTAGTTCAGTCGGTCGGTCAGAGCCAGTGTCTGAGGATAGGTCATACCCTCCCACATCTTCTCGATACCACGATGGATATAACCAAAGTGAGGATAGATGCGCTTCACGGTCTCACCGTCCAGCACAGTCTGCAAACGCAGCACACCGTGGGTAGCAGGGTGCTGGGGACCAATGTTAATCACATAGTCGTCGGCCTCAAACAGCTTGTTCTGCTTGCACTGCAGCTTACCGTCCTTATCCAGGTAGTACTCCAGTCCGTAGTTAGGCTCTACGTCGTCCTCCAGGGTGTACTTGTCGTTAAACTCCCAGTCCTTACGGAAGGGGTGACCCTTAAAGTCGGTACGCAGGAACAGGCGACGCATATCCTTATGACCCAGGAACACGATGCCGAAGAAATCGTAAACCTCGCGCTCCAGCAGGTCGGCCACCTTCCAGATATCTGATACAGTAGGGATATAAGGAGTGTCGTTCTGAGTCTGCGCCAGCTGCTTCACAGCACAACGCTCGTGGGTGTTGGTATTCTCAAGGATATACACACAACCCAGACCTTCTTCTCCACCAAAATCCTCACCTACGATAGTTACAAGATAGTCAAAGCCTTTCTTGCTCTTCAAGTTCAGCATCTCCGAGGCGAACTTCTCAAAGTCGAATGATAAAAATTCTAATTTCATGCCTTGTCCTCCCCGTTGTTAGATTGAACATTGACCATTGAACATTGACCATTATTTGCAGCACCACTGACCTCCGAATGGTCAATGGTCAATGGTGAATGGTCAATGGAAAAATCTTCTGGAACCTCTGTTACCACGATGGGCTCTCTACGATGATCACCCAGGTTGTTACGGAATGTCAACTCCTCGTTCGATACACCCAGCTCACGCTCCTCAGCGTTCTGCTTGTGGTTAGCACCTCCAAAGAATTTCTCTACCTTCACCTTACGCTGCAGCTGCATCATACCATACATGATAGCCTCTGGACGTGGGGGACAGCCAGGGATGAACACATCCACGGGCACAATCTCCTCGATACCCTTTACCACATGGTAGCTCGACTTGAAAGGACCACCGCTGATGGCGCATCCACCAACAGCTACCACATACTTAGGCTCAGCCATCTGGTCGTACAAACGCTTCAGGGCTGGGGCCATCTTGTGGGTGATGGTACCTGCACACATAATCAGGTCGGCCTGTCGTGGTGAGTTACGTGTTACCTCGAAACCAAATCGGGCAAAGTCGTAACGTGAGCAACCACAAGCCATAAACTCAATACCACAGCACGATGTAGCAAAGGTCAGCGACCACAGCGAGTTACTACGTCCCCAGTTAATCAACTGGTCGAGCGAACCTGTCACCACGTTCACGCCACCCTCATGCAGCTCGTCGATAATCTTCTCCAACGACTCGTTGTCGTTCCACTCCTCGTAAGGAATGCTCTTGATGTGGGGCTTTCTTACTTCCATTCTAAGTCTCCTTTCCGCCAGGCATAAGCCAAGCCTAATACCAGAACTACTAAGAAGAAGCCGATGCTAAGCAGAGCCATTGCGCCGAACTCCTTCACTACCACAGCCCATGGATACAGAAACACCGTTTCCACATCGAACATGAGGAACAAGATGGCAAAGAGATAGAAACCTACCGAAACAGGCAACCATGAGCTGCCGCGGGTAGGAATACCGCTCTCATACGGCTCACCCTTGACCTTTGCGTAGGACCTTGGTCCCAACAGCTTGGCCATCACGTAAGCCGCTACCACCAATGTAATAGCCGTCACCAAGACGGTAATTAACAAAGTAAAGTTCATAAAAAGCTAACTATAATTATTTATTAATGTTTTAATTATTCCATTATCAAGTAGTTACTCACCCATCACCTCTGTAATAGGCTCACCCACACAGGCGTTTGGCTGCTGTATGTGCAGCTTGTGGCACACCGTTGGGGCAATGTCGGTAATGTGTACCTCTCTGCTGGTTTCGCCGTGCTTCACCTTCCAGCCGTAGAACAGCAGGGGTATGTGGGCATCGTAGGGGTTCCACTCGCCATGGGTGGTACCGATGGGCGACGAGCCCTTGCCAAATCCATACCAGCCAGGCTCCAGCATAAAGATGATATCACCCGAACGATCGTGATGATACCCCTTCAGGGCACGTTCTTTCAGCATCTCTGGCACGGGAGCTGTGGCAGCCTTCTTGAAATCAAAGGCGAAAGCAACATGTGGTGTCTTCAGCAACTCCTCTACCACCACCTCGCGCACTTTCTCCTCGTCGAGCCCCTGCTCACGGATAGCCTCCTTGTCCAGCACCAGACGGTAGTCCAGACAGTCTTTGATGATATTCTTGGTCAGGTGCAGTCGCTCTTTCAAGCGCTTAGCAGCCTCTCCACTATACATCTCGTCGAACATAAACGGTCCACCAGCCAACTGATGGTCCTGCATAAACTTAAAGTTATGCGCAGCGCCATGGTCGGCAGTCAGGAACACCAGATAGTTACCCTCGCCCACCTGCTCGTCGAAAGCCTTCAGCAGTTTGGCAATGTCCTTATCCAGTTCCAGATAAGCTTCGTCGGTATGCTCGCCACGGGTGCTGTACTCATGCCCGATCACATCTGTCTGCGAGAAGCTGATACACAGCATATCCGTCTCTTCGCCCTTACCAAGCTGTTCGCCTTTTAAAGCAGCAATGGCCATATCAGCAGTGATATGACCACACAATGGATACAGTCCTACGTTCTTACCCACCTTCTGCAACTCCTTGTTTTTCTTCAACTGGGCGTTGTATGCCTTGGCCCACTGTGGCAGTTCCTGCATATACCAGGTGCTGCTGATAAACTGGCCGGCTTTGGTATCAATCCAGTAGGCAGCGTTGGCACTACGTCCGGCAGGCAGAATGGCTGCACGGTCTTTGTAGCTCACGCCAATCACCTTCGACTTGAAGTCGGTATGCAGTCGCAGCTGGTCGCCAATGGTGCTGGCCAACAGGTTTACGGGCGACGAGGCATCTTTCTTGTTACTGCCCACGGTCGTTACATCGTGATCCTCGCAACTGCTGATCTTCACGCCGTTCTTGTAAAAGGCGTTACCGCAGATGCCATGAAAGGCGGGAGTTGTACCTGTGTAAGCGCTGGTATGTCCGATGGCAGTTACGGTGGGCAGATAATTAATAAGGCAGTTATTACATGAGTATCCTTGGTTAATGAGGCGCTTCAGTCCGTCCTCCTGATACTGGTTGTAATACCTGCCGAGATAATCCCAACGCATCTGATCAACTACGATTCCTACCACGAGCTTAGGGCGCTCGTTAAACTGCGTTTGTGCCTGACTGTCAACAACATAGCACAACGCCAATGCAACGAATAGTATCAATCTTTTCATAATTGGTTGCAAAGGTAAGAAAAATCCGCCAAAGTTCCAAATTCTCTGGCGGATTTTTTTATCTCTCTATGATTTCTAGACACATGCGCGAATTGTGATACGGACATTTCCAGAAACCGGCTTTGTCATCTTTTGTGTTCAGCAAGCCGTTGGCATGCCTGCTCCAGTACCACTCACCGTGTTCGTAATCAATCAGCTGTTTTTTGATATAATGCCAGCATTTTTCAGCACGATTCAGGGCCTCTTCATCGCCGAAATGCTGCCAGATATTATACCAGCCCACCACATTCTCGGCCTGTACCCACCAGTGCAGATCATCATCCACATAGCCCGTATCCAGGTTGGCCTCGTGTATCAGCGAACCATCGGGTCGCAAACCCTTCGCTGATGCCTGTGCAACCGCTTGTACAATGGGCTCCACCTTGTTCAGCACCTGCTGGTCGCCCAGCACCAAAACCGCCTCGTGCAACAGCCACGAGCACTCGATATCATGACCGTAACTCTCCAGGTGGCCGGCCCCACGCGTCCAGTCCATCCCAAAGAACAGGTCCAGGTGGTTGGTCTCCTTGTTCAGTATCTTCTCTGTAAAGATATCTACCAAGTTTCTCAGTGCTCCTTCCACCTCGCTGATGGTCTGTGGCGGCACACTGATTCCCACAGGCAGCACAGAGCCGATGGCCGACACATAGTCGCACGACTCCTGCGCCTGCGCCTCTTTCAGACATCTCAGCAGGTTGGTATAAGGCTCGATAATATGCAAGTGGGTGTTCTGCGATTTGGGGTAGTTGGCATCCAGATCCGACAGGCGCATATCCTCTATCCTACCCCACCCACGGGTGCAGGCCTCGATATAGCCGTTATGTTCCCTGTCGAAGGCATGTTCTTCGATACAGTCATACAGGTCCAGCGCATAGTCCAGCGCCTCTCTGTCGTCCGTTGCTCGGGCATATTCCGTCAGTCCGTAAATCATAAAGCCGATGGCATAAAACTGCTTCTTGGTGTCCAATGGATTCCCTTCGCAATCTACGCTCCAGTACACGCCTCCATACTCCTGATCGATAAAATGCTCAATGATATAGTCCTTGGCTCTGGTAGCCGCTTCCAGATACTCCGGATGTTTCAGCACACGGAAAGCAGCCGAGAAGGCCCACAGGATACGAGCATTCAGGATAGCACCTTTCTCTGCCTCTGGGTGCAGCTCGCCCTCACCATCCATCCTGCCGTAAAAGCCACCATGCTCATAGTCCATCATCTTATCCAGCCAGAAACGCAGGATGTTATTCTCCAGCACGTCCTGCATCTCGCGCTTCATTATATCAACACGTTCGTTCATTTCTTAATCGGATAAATCCAAGTCAGTACAATAATCAGTCCTGCGATGATAGCAGGGAACAGCGAGAACAGGCTCCATACCATCGAGAGTACCGAACTGGTAATCGAGGCAGGGTCAACCATGGTGTTACCCATCTCATCCGTAATCATACTGGCACCAGCCAGACCTAAGAAGAGGGCTACCAGCGAGCCCGAGATGGCCGTACCGAACTTCTGCGCCATGGTTCCCGACGAGAAGATCAAGCCAGTGCTCGAGGTACCGTTCTTTTCAGTCGCATAGTCGGCCACATCAGCATACATACTCCACAGCAGGGGCGAATACAAGCCGATGCCCACCGATGTCAGCACCACCAGCGCCACCATCACCCAGATATAGGCGGGATCCATGGGCACGAAGAAGAATGCCACCGAAAAAACCACACAAATCAGCGCAGCCGCCATAAAGGCCTTACGCTTCGAGCCTATCAGTTGGGTGAACTTTGGCGACACACCACCGAAAATCATACAAGTCAGCTCACCAAAGGTCATAAACACGGTGTAGTTGATAATCAGTCCGCTCACCGTCACATCCCCATGCAGACAGTATTCCAACAGATAGCCAGCCACAGCGTAGCGGAATCCGTTAAAAAAGTTTGTACAAATACCTATCAGTGTCAGGATAATCCAGGGTTTATTCTTAAACAAGTCGCCGAACTGCTTAAACGAGAATTTCTCGGCGCGTACCGGCTTCAGACGCTCCTTGGTCAAGAAACCGCAGGCCAGTGTTCCGGCAGCTGCCAGCACACCGAAGAAAGCACCCAGCACCGCATATTGGTGCTGCTCGGTGCCACCCACCAGTCGCTGCAGGTAAGGGAACGACAGCAGGGTCACAAAACCCATCGCATAGGCACCTACCATACGGAAACTCGAGAACTGGTTCTTCTCGTTGTCGTCATCCGTCATCACACCCAGCAGCGAGCCATAAGGCACATTCACTGCGGTGTACAGGGCCATCATCAGCAGATACAAGCTATAAGCCCAGATGCGCTTACCTGTCAGTCCAAAGTCAGGTGTGTACAGCAGCAGGGCAAACACCAGTCCGAAGGGGATGGCGCCGAATATCAGCCAGGGACGATAAGTACCCCATTTGCTCTGTGTACGGTCAGCGAGCGAGCCCATCAGCGGGTCGGTCACCACGTCAAACATACGTGCAATCAGCATCAGTGTCGCTGCATCAGCAAACGTCAGTCCAAACACATTTGTAAAAAACAGCGGGAAGGCAATCGACATGATTTTCCATGTGATACCACCAGCAGCCGCATCGCCCAAGGCGTAACCTATTTTCTCCTTTAACGTCGCCATTTAATTAATAATTAATGTTCAATGTTCAATGCTCAATGTTCAATGTCTTTCTGTTTTTGTCTATCAACTTGTTGATGGTCAAAACAGAAGCCGCGGTATAATAGCCATCCTCAGGGGTGTTCATACAGTAATCGATGAGCTTATCGATGGTCGATGTAGCCACGTGCATACGCGTGTCGGCCGAGGCATAGTAGATAAACACCTTACCATCCTCATCGGCAATCCAACCATTCGCAAAAGCCACGTTCATCACGTCGCCATAGTACTCGTTACCCTCAGGCACCAGGAAATAGCCACCAGGACGTGCGATTACCTTTGTGGGGTCGTCGAGGGCAGTCATATACATATACAGCACATAGCGCAGACCGTCGGCAGTGGCACGCACACCATGCGCCAGGTGCAACCAGCCCTTCGGTGTTTTGATGGGGTGCGGACCCTCACCGTTCTTCACCTCGGTGATGGTATGGTATTTGCGCTCGTAGATAATCGTCTCTTCCTTAATCTCAGCGTGCGTGATGTCGTCCACCAGCGCCCAACCGATACCACCGCCGCTACCAGTATCAATAAAACCATCCTGCGGACGGGTGTAGAAAGCGTATTGCCCATCCACAAACTCCGGGTGTAGCACCACATTACGCTGCTGACTCTTGGTTTTCAGGTCGGGCAGTCGGTACCAGGTTTTCAAGTCCTTCGTACGGGCGATGCCAGCAGTGGCTGTGGCAGCACTCAGGTCGCCAGGCTGCGAGTCGTCGTGACGCTCAGCACAGAACACGCCGTATATCCAGCCATCCTCATGCTGTGTCAGTCGCATATCATAAACATTGGTAGCAGGCACCACATCATCCGGCATGGTGATAGGCTCATCCCAGAAACGGAAGTTGTCGATACCATTCGGACTCTCGGCCACAGCAAAGTAACTCTTGCGGTCAGCCCCCTCAACACGCACCACCAGACAGTATTTCCCCTGCCATTTAATGGCACCTGCGTTCAGCGTGGCATTACACATAATACGCTGCATCAGGTAAGGGTTGTCGTGCTCATCAAAGTCGTACTTCCACTCCAGGGGCACATGTTCAGCCGTCACCACTGGGTTCTTGTACTTCTCGTAAATACCATTTCCCCACTCCAGGGGTTCGTTCTTTTTCGCAAGCAGCTCCTCATGATGTTTTCTCAGAGCCGCTACCTTCTGTTCAAACTCGCTCATATTTTATTCTTTTATTCTTTTATTTTTCCCAAAAACATCACATTCTTGGCCTCCTTAAACGCTTTGCGGTAGTCATCCCCACAGGGTGTGCCCGGCACCGGTCCGAACCATTCCTTCTCGTAGTTGCGCCACAACAGGAAATAGCTGATGGGATATTTATCCATCTGCGGTTTCAGCACTCTGCTGAACCAGGTGGCGTCAGGGATATTCTTAAAGCCACACTCCGTCATCGCCAACAGTTTACCGTTATTCTTGGCAAACTGTGTCAAGAATGTCAGGTCGCTGTTCACGGCCTTGATAAAATCCTGCTCCGAGCCCCACTGGTAGGCGTCCTCACCTATCAGCGTCACGCGGTCGTTACCCGGGTAGCGCTGCATAAAGCGCTCCAGTGTCCAGCCACCATCCAGGTTGGGCGAGTAACTCCACAACAGGTTACTGAATCCACGCGCGTTCATTTCATCCTGCAGCAGGTTCCACAGCGCCTTGAATTCGCTGTCAGTACATAGTTTCTGTCCCCACCAGAACCACGAGCCGTTATTCTCGTGCCAGGGACGGAAGATGATGGGCACAGGCTGGCCTGCTTCATCCTTCAGACTTTCGAGGAAGTCGGCCAAGCGGGCCATCCACACTTTAAACAAGTCCGCCTTCACGCCACCAGGCAGGATACTCTTCACCACCTTGTTGCTGGTCACATCCCAGGCCGTTCCGCCTGTCAGCGGATTACGTGGATGCCAACTGATAGTCACCACGCCCCCACGCTTCACATGCGCCAACAGCTCATCGTGTATGCGGGTAAAGGGCACGCTGTCCAGGTTCTTCTCGTCACCCATCTCTATGCCCCCCAACTCAAAACCCATCACCGCAGGGCAATCACCCACGGTCAGTTTCACGTCGCTCTTACCATCCTCGTAAGCCCAGCCAATGCCGTAGAACGGATCGTCCTGATGCCCGGCCATGTAACCTTTCTGTTGCAGACTCGTCAGTCTGTCGGCCAGCTGCGTCGCTGTCGTCTGTTTCAGCTCCTTCAGCAGCCATGCCTCCCAGGTGTCCCACTGCTCCTGATGCCAGAAGTGCCATGTTGCCTGATAAGGCTTTATCTCCTTCGGTCCCTTCACGATATTATAGGTGGCCCAGGCACTGGTAGGCGGCACCACGTCGTCGTTATAGCCAAACGAGAACCAGCCCTTCTGCCCCTCATCAATCAGCCGCGCAAAATTCACCCCATCATAATATCGAGAAGTAGTAATTTTTTCATTTTTACATTCTTCAATTTTTACATTTTCCCATTTTTTAATTTTTACATTTTCATAAAAGTAGTGTGGCCATCCGCAGGCAGCCCCTTTCAGCGAGTTGGTATGATCGCAAAGAGCCGCATGCACAGGCGCATAGCAGGTGATACGCTTATCCAGTCCAGCCGTCACCAGTGTCAGGAATCCCCCTTGACTCGATCCTGTCACACCAGCCTTCTGTCCGTCCCAGGGTGTGTACTGCTCGATATAGTCCATCGCACGGATACAGCCCATAATCACATGGTGATAGTAGTGTTTTTCGCGGTTGTCCATATTAAACTCCCAGTACCCCTGCAGGGCGCCATTGCCCAGGTTATCGTACACCCCTTGCTCCATCGTCACAGGAATGCCGTGGATACCAATCTCCAGGGTTATCACACCTTGCGAAGCCGTATATACATCCCCCCCATAGGGACGCACGCCAGCACCAGGCACACGCAACAAGGCCGGATATTTCCCTTCGCGCACAGGCACGCACAATATACCATAGGTACGCGAGCCCCAGCGTTCGTTATTAAAGCTTACTTCGTACACGTTTACATCCTTCGTACAACGCTCAGGCAGCAAACGTTTGGTGGGGTTCAGGTCGGTTTTTCGTGCTTCGGCAATGCTCTTTTGCCAGTACTGCTCAAAATCCTCGGGCATCACGGTCGATGGCTGCAGTTTCTCCGGACTAAACGCAGCGCCGCATGCCCCGCGGTAATCCTTGCCATTCACATGGGCAGTCACATCCAGCCGGTAGAATCCCGGTTTCGCCATCGTACCCTGCAGTTTCAGACTACCGTCTTTCAGGGTCACGCTTTTGCGAATGTCCTGATACATCTCAGGTCCCATCGCATAATCTATAGCAACGTTTTTAAGTAATGTCCCCTCCTGGCGCACCTCTACGGTGAAGTTCACCTTTTCGCCCGTTTTGTAATGCCAGTCAGCATGGTCAGGTTCCACAGTCACCACCACACTATTTCCACGAATCTGTGCCTGCAGCATCACCGCAGTCGCCACACAAAAAAAGAAAGTAAGCAGTCTTTTCATTTTTTAATTATCGATTGTCGTTTATTTAATTTTAAGTTTACGGCTGCAAAGTTACGACATCTTTCTTAAACTGCAATACTTTTTTTTGCTCAATCATTACACTTTTCCACCAATCCCCGCTCGTCGGGGCTCTCTGCCCCTTGCCGCGGGGCGTTCCCCGAGTGTTTTAGCATGGTATTAGATAAAGGCCCTATGGGCCGCTGCTCAAAGAGCAGCCATAAGCAATATATGGCGAACCCCTAAGGGGCAAAGGCTGGAGAGCCATACCAAAACTTTGATGGAGAGGGTCTTCCCTCGTAATCAACTAAAGCCCCTATGTAGGGGTTGGGGTAGCAATCTTCTTTGGTTCCTTTTCTTCTGTTGTCAGAAGAAATGAACATAGCAAACGGTTATCCAAATCGTTTCTCAATAACCTGCCAGTCTATAATCTGCCACAAGGCAGCGAGATGATCGGGCCGACGGTTCTGATAATCGAGATAGTAGGCATGCTCCCAGACATCGAAAGTAAGCAACGGTTTCAAGCCCTTCTGCACAGGGTTGGCCGCATTCGTTTCCTGCGTGATAACCAACTTACCGTCTTTGTCAGCAGAGAGCCACACCCATCCAGAACCAAACAACGTAGCCCCAGCTTTCTGGAATGCCTCCTTGAAAGCCTCAAACGAACCAAAGTCACGCACGATTACCTCTGCCACCTTTCCGACAGGCTGATTGTCAGCCTTTGGCGCAGCAAACTGTCC
>JAEEGJ010014077.1_pt1 | contig 19130 bp, 13 predicted proteins | sample 8958761 | NCBI WGS metagenome assembly JAEEGJ01 (sample SAMN16246546, study PRJNA631951) | gut metagenome | biome: gut microbiome; feature: rumen; material: RS-attached | host: Bos | place: Iran: Karaj | collected 2018-10 | reverse complement strand
CGTGCAGAGCGCCGCGAAGCTCGAGACTTCGCCTTCGCCTTCCTTTTCGCTGTGGAGCATGTAGCGCAGCGCGTTGCCGAGGTTTGTCACCTGCAAGACGCCGAGACGGCTCGTGAGCAGGATACCTACGAAGAGGACGATACCGATGAGGGGAATGCCCCACACGTAACCGTCGATAGTATCGAGAAATGCGTTTAAAGCTTCCATTTTGAAGTCCTTTTTTTAAACGGCCTGTACGCGGGTCGCGTCGCCGTAACTCGTTGACAGACAAAAAGATAGGAAAAAGGGGCTAGACTGTCAGCGGGAGAGGGTGGAAAGGGTGCTTTATAAGAGCCAAATTTTATCTGAATTTTAGATTTCGAAATTCATCCTGACCCATTCGCTAAGATATTTAAATGGGAAAGGTCGCACGGTCAATCGTTCGTTATGAACGAAATCAACATTCATTAGTGGGAGTAGCTGTTCGAAAAATATCGGAGCACCATCATACGATTCTATACATCGAATATTTGCTGCATTGGCAACGCTAGCTTGCATTCCTAAGCCAATGGTTCCAACGAAATAATATATAGAACCATCTTTATCAAACATCTTGATATCTGTAATACCGGGAAGAAACTCTTCTCGGCCTTGTTTACTTCGAAATTCATGAACACGCTCTTTTTCGTATTCTTCTCGAATCTTAAATATTTCTGGAATCGTGAACCAATCCGTATTTCGAATAATGTTGATTTCTCCTTTGTGATTCATCACAATTCCGCAGACATCATCATGCCCGGCAAAAATTTTTGTACAGTTCGTGTAAACATTAAAATCAAATATATCTGTTGGATCTTTTTTTACGAAATCAAATGACCCATTTAGATGTATCGTCATAAAACAATATATCTGCTTTTCACTTTCATCATCAAGGTCAAATTTCATCCCAAAAGAGATGTCATTTTGGAAGCCTGTTTTGGACCAATCAAAAAGGGAAAGCTTTCCATTTTGAATATCATGCTTTATAACGAGTTCGTTTAGAACCGCTTTTAACTGTGCAGATTTATTCTTAAAGTTTCCTCCCATAGTGATGTGCTGCACTGTTGCGTCATAGTCTTTATTATAGGGATCTTCAACATCTTTATATTTCTCTTTTTCTAAAACAACACAAATGTTCAATCCATCCTTAGATTTATTTACACCAATAGTCGGTTTAATACCGCAAAGACTTTCAACGACCTCCTGAGTCTTTGCGCAAAATTCTTCGGAATTTTCTTTAACCAAATCAATAATGCGTATGCTCTTCCCTTTTAAAGCATCAGCCTTGATAGATTTATCTTCGTTTATACAGGAACGAGTTCTTTCTAGAGATTTATATTCAGAAATCTCGTCGAAATCGAGATGGGCTAAATTGCCAAATCTATCGTTGAATCTTTGAATAATGTCTGCGACCACGCCCATTTTAGAACTTTCAAAGGACTCTTTCTGTTTGCCTATGTTTAGGAAAGGAATATTATATTTGTTGTGAAATTTTTGCCTCTGAATGAATTCTTCTTCGGTACTATCCTTTGATTTCCTTGCTATGGTTTGGAACCTAGAAAAAACATATTTGGGATAGGATTCATAGGGACGCTTTGGCGAGAAAATAATTTGATCCTTGCATTTTTCAGAAGTAAATGTGCGAACGGAGACGTCTAGGCATAAATCCTTTGTAACAAGAATTTCTAAACATGACACTTGTTCAATACGCCCTTCTTTTGTATTCTCTTTTAACCATTCCGATTTATAGCAATAAAGATGCCCCGTAAGATTATTTATGCGAAGCATCTCGTTGCTTGACGTACCGAGAGTATTCAGCAAAAGCTGGATTAATGTCCTATCATTTATGTCGCTGAAAGCTATTGGTGGAATACAGATTTTGTCTATTTCATCTGTTTGCTTGAGTGCATTCAAAAGGAGAGTTTTATTCCCTTCACCTTTTTGCATAAGAACATAGAATGTATTCTCGCAATCAAAACGAACAGCACAAACACGTTTCTCCATCAAGGGAACATCCAGGCACATTGTTCCACGATTGAATCGTTTGGCGTCCTTTTTTACCAGAAAAATATCGTATTTCTCTGCAATCGCTTTTCGATCTAAGTTGTATTTTAGCGCATTAGTTTTAAATGGAGTCATCAGTAGCACCTACAAATCTTCGAATTTCATTAACAGCATCATCATTTTTCCGCATTTTATCATCATCAATAAGTAAAGAGGGTATCGCAAGAATTTTAACATCATTGCCGTTATAGTAATGATAAGGAAATTCTCTCTCAGCGAGAATATTCACAACTAAAGCTTTTTGACACCCGCACTTATGGGCTTTTTCGCAAATTTTATTAATCATTGAACCTCTTTCCACATCAGAGCTCAAGCTCCAATGTTTAAAATCCACATAATAAGGTTTGCCAGGGACCTTGAAATCAAACAATTCAAACGCAGTATAATCAGTTATTTCCTCTAGTTCAACATTAAATATTTTCGAGAAAATAAAGCGGCCAATAACTTCTCCCAAGGCGCCTTTGTAGATGTTATTGTACAATGTGGGAACCATGATGCAGTCGTTCGGCTCGAATGCCGTTGCATAGTAATATTCCTCAAAGAAACGTCTAAAGCCTCCCCATGACATCAACTTGTCGAGACGACATTCCGCAGCCGATTCCACGCAGGGAAAATCACGATTTGGCGCAAACGAAACATGAACCTTCCTATAATCATATTCCTGATTATAATAAAGCACGTTCATCTTTCTTGGAAGATCTGTGTAAAAAGAGTTCATTCCACTGCGATTGAGTTCTGCCTTTGAAATTGTAGGATGCTTCAAAACAAAGTCACGCAAAAACTTCCATCGTTCGATTTTTATATCACTCCAGGAATCCTTCAACATCGTCGAAATAAACCCGTTGACGGCTATGGATTTTTCTTCAGCCTTCAATTCCAACTGGGGCCTTATAATAGCACGCGTTTGATTTGTGTCGATTTCCTTTAATAAGGTTTCAAACTCTCGATTCAAAATCAAGTTGTTGGCAACATTGCGGTCAATATTCTCTGCGATACGTGAATCTGCATACACATAAATATTCGACGATTTGTGATTGGTACGACACATTCGTCCAATTGCCTGAATAATGCTTCGAGTCGCATACAAAACAACGCTCAAACGATTTGTAACGCCTTCCACGCCCTTTCTGGGAATTGGCTTGTGCTGTGTCGAATGAGCTTCAAAGCCCTTTCGTACATGCTTCATTGCCAAATCCGACGAAACTTCGCCATTGGATTGTAGATATTCCATCTGAAACAGGAAACGGACAAAATCCTTTTGTCCCAACTTGTCAACATTGACGTTCACAAGTAAATTGGTCGGATTGTCCAAGTAGATAGCATCATAATCCTTGTCATCGTCTTTGCGGCTATCGTTTACGGTAATAAGGCTTCGCGACAGTCTTGAAGGAATCTTGTATTGTAAATTTTGACCGGCACCAATCGTTTGATAAGCAGATATGACAAACCGCTTCCCCCCTTTTTCAAGAGCATCGGAAATTTTTTTCTTCTCTTCGTCAAAGCCTTCGGTCTTCAACCAACAAACTTTTTCTTCCGCATTTTTGTCAATAAACTTAAACAGATCTATCAAGGTTTTTCGATTCAAACCCCTGCAAACATATTCTTTGGGATGAGTCGTCAATATGCAAAGAAAAGAGTGAATACCTTTATTGTCGTAAAATTTCTTATAAGCTTGTACAATTCGATAATACCGTTCCTTGTGAAAACCATTGTCATCATCTGGAACAGAATTACAGACCATTCCATGGGCTTCGAGCGCAACTTCTTCTTCACCAAAGAGATTCAACCATGCCTTTTCATCATAGCAGCCTCGAACCTCCTTTCCGAGAAGCTCCGCGTGAATTTTCACTTTGTCATCATATCCCTTTTGTTGGGACTTGAACTTAGCCCTCAAACGATTCAGGTCTTCAACAGAAATCCTTTGAAAACAGTCACCTAGCTGTTCTTCCAGATAAGAAAGATTAAAATTTCCAATAGCCGAAGGGATTGTCGCAGTTGCTGATATGCCAACAACCTTCGCACGTTCGCATGTGTTAAGTAAAATTTTTTCGGGCGTATTGTTGAAGGCGTACATCATAACAACAGACTGCAAGTCGTTCGAAACGTCATCGATAAAAGCGTAGTAACGCAAACCACGGGTGAAGAATTTTAAGTCGAAATCTTTCGCCATGTTTTCATTTCCCCGCTTTCTCACATCCTGCAAAATCTGTGTTTTCAAATAGCTAATGTGGCGATCCTTCAAACGGAACTGCTTCAAAACGGTATTTACGGCCGCTTCAAACGAAAATTCACCATCACCGATATGATTTTCATTCCTGTAGCTGAACAAGTTATAGGCAAGACGCCAAACGCCAATCTGAAAGAAATTGACAAAGCCACGCACTTTCGAGAGCATCGTTTGGATGCTGTACGAATTGTCTGCGGCGCATTCGTTTGAAATTTGAATTTCGTTACGTTCTTCATCCGGGTCGTGCGTCACCGAAATGAACTTACTATCGTTTGCAATGGTATGGTATTGGCTGTCCTGGAACAAAAAATTCTTTGACAAATCTTGGTCACGATTTGTCCTTATATCGCAAGAAAGATGAAATCTTTCGAAAATTTCATCTGCATTTTCCCTAAACCCTTTTATAATAGATTCAACAGGCTTCCAGCCATATTTCTTTTCTTGATACCACTTGGATTTCCGACGTAAATCCTTTTGGAAGGCTTTCACTTGCAATATTGCGCGAATATCAATAAATAAGTCAATAAAATCAATCTTATCACGAATGCCATCTTCTATGATATTATCCAAAAAATCACTTTTGGCGGCGTCAAATTCGTCAATGAACACCACCGCATTTTCCATGATTTTATTTGTGTAAAAGAAGTATGGAGCCTCTACAAGAGTGTCGTTTTTGGTAACAAATTTTTTTGCGCTCAAAAAAATGATCTGCTTATCGCTGGTTTTAGTAGATTCATAGAGTTCTCCAAGCCAGCACCAACGTTCGTCCTGAAGAATGGCTTTTTTACGATCTTCCAACTTCTTAAATTCCGAACGTAGTTGCATTTCCACCTTATGGCGGAAATCTCGCTCAATTTTTGTTGCAAATGTATTTTCAAGACTCGAAGAATTGGCAAATTCTCCATTTGACTTATTCTCACGTTGAATAAGAATATCCTGCAAATCCTGAAGAAAGAATTGTGTTTCTTCCCACTCCAATATATCTTTGGGAATGCGAAACTTTAAGGGACGTCTATCCGTTCGCTTTTGACTGTTCTTGTAGCCTTCGATGACCAATTCTGCATTTGAATTCAAGTAGAGAAACTTCTGCTCAAACTCCTCTTTCCTGCCATTTTTTTCAAAAAGTTTGCGCAATTTTTCTTCAGGAAGATTCTTCTTTAAATTGGTAACAAAAAAGAACTTTTTATCTTTGTTCTTTTCATCACATACTGCATCAAAAATGTACTGAATAACATCATGGGTTTTCCCGAAGCCAGTCGGCAAATCCATCAAGAAAAGGCCATTCGTCTTTTCATTTTCGCAATAATTTTTTATAACCTCGTACATATTGAAACCTAAAAGTTTGCTTCTTTGAATATACATTCATTCTGTTTTTAGTGAACTTGCCAAAAGGGAAATTTCACAAATTTGAGGCTTTTTATGGGCTTCTTTTACAAAAAATGTTTTTTGCCTGAAAAATCTCCAATATCAGTGTTTCAACCCTTTAATTCCCGTATTTTAGGGTTGAATTTTCACTTTTTTACGAAAAATTTAGTGATTGACATCTTTTGACATCCGCAGAATGTATCTTTATGATTGAGGACCGTTTCCCGGAGGTTGCGCCATGCGGAAGGTGAAATTGTTGCTAATCGGGCTGCTTTTCGCAGCGGTGGCTTCGTTTGCCGCTACCCATGTGGCCGTATTGGAGACTGTATCTGAAAAAGGGGTGATTGGCCGTTCCGAGAAGATGTTCTTGACGGATAATTTGAGAGAACGCGCGAAGACTATCTTGCCTGCATATATGGGCTATGTCATTATGACTCGCGAAAACATAAATGCGATGCTTCCGCCGGGCAAAACAATTGAAGATTGTGAAGGCTCTTGCCTTGCGGAAACGGGTAGAAATATAGCGGCAGACTATGTTGCGCAAGCCCGAGTTGGAAAATTCGGGAAGCAATTTACGCTCACGATGGAGCTTTATGAAACGGCTGGCAATAATCTAGTGGGAAGTTTTACGGCGCGAAAGCCGGATGCTGAAGGGCTTTTGGAAGAAATTGAGCGTGAGGCCGATAGAATCTTTCGACTGATTCTAGGATCTGCCGCGCCGTCGCCTGGTGGCAAAGAAGGTATTAGCGGTTTGAATATGGGTGAGGGGAATTATCAGGCAAATGGTCAAAAAAATTACATAGTGCGAATAGAAACAAATCCTGCTGGTTCCATGTTTAGCGTGGATAGTCGTGTTGATGCAAACTGTAGTAAGGCCCCGTGTGATATAACGCTTCCGGCGGGAAAACATCGGTTTACCTTTAGTAAGGATCTATACTTTGACAAGGATATTATTGTTGAAATAAAGCAGAATGGGCAAAAGGTGTCCGTTTCGCTTGCGCCGAATTTTGGTGAACTTGTGTTGGCCCCTATATTTGACGGGGGGATGGGTAGCCTAGCGGATGCAAAAGTTACTGTTGACGGGAAGGATATGCACGATAAAACGCTTCGCTTGCCGGTCGGGGAACATAAAGTTCAGATAGCGCATAAGTGCTATGAAAAGGTTTCTTTTGATGTCGGTATAAAAATTGGAAGCAAGATTCGGTTTGATAAGAAAATTCAGCCGATTCTCGGTGGCCTGGAATTGGACGCAAGAATCGCTGGAACCCCGAAGACAATGCCTGTTTATATAAATGACAAGAAGGTTGGCGAAACACCGCTTCTTGAAACGGTGCCGGTTTGTGCCGATATAAAAATTGGAAAAGGGAAAGACAATGTTCCTGTTAAACTGGTGGAGAAGAAAACTATTAAATATACATATAAGGGATTAGGAAAATTGAAGGATCCCCGCGATGGGAAAACATATAATATTGTGGAAATAGGAAACCAGATTTGGATGGCGGAAAATATCAATTATGAAACAGAGGGTAGCTGGTGCTTTGTGAACTCTAGGGAAAATTGCAGTATACTTGGTCGACTTTACAGGTGGGAAACGGCTAAAGAAGTTTGTCCTTCTGGATGGCATCTGCCGAGTAAGTCTGAGTTTCAGACGCTATTCAAGGCTATAGGAGGCAAGAATCAGGCAGGAAAGAAGCTCAAGGCTAAAAAGGGGTGGGTAGATAAGAACGTAGGACTAGACGAATTTGGCTTTACCGCATTACCTGGTGGATATATGGATTATGAGGGTTTTTTCCCAGCTTTCTATAATGAGGGAACAAACGCGAATTATTGGAGCTCTTCAGAACGGAACTCAAAAAATGCGTATTATATGTATTTGGGGGCTGACTATAACTATGCGAGCATAGATGACTATAGCAAGTATAGCGCCTTCTCGGTTCGTTGCGTCAAGGATTAGGGAATGTAACGTGACTTGCTATTGGAATGCAAAAAATATATATTGTCTCTAAAACAGGAGAATATGTAATGAGAACGCCAAGTAAAGAATTTATGGGGTGCCTAGAAAATAGTGCTGCCTACCAGTATATTCTCCACACGAAAAAGCCTGATTTTTCGAAATTAAACGATATGTGCAAGGAGTTTGAAAAGTCTATCCTTGAAGCGCAAGAAATTGACCGAAAAAAAATAGAGGAGGCTCTCGGCAAATGATCGTTGAGTTTTCCGTTTATGATACTCCAGCTTTTTCCGTAGAACATTTATTTGAGTCCCCAGAAAACCAGATCCTTATAGAAAAATTTAATGTTTCGAACGATGCTCTAGGGCTGGAGGTCTATTTAAAGAAACAGTCTGTCGTGGATGAAACTAACAAGATGAGTAGGACTTATCTTGTCAAGGACAAGGTTACGGGGGAGCTGGTTGGTTATTTTTCGCTCAAAACTGGATTGATAACGCTGCAGGTTTTCGAGGATGCTTTTGAATCAATCCCGGCGATTGAACTTGCGAATTTTGCTGTGAATGATGCTTACCGAAGGAACCACCCGGGAATTAAGCGCATAGGGTATTATATTTTTCTCTCTTTTGTTCGCCCCTTGGCAGAATCTGTCGGCAAGCTCATAGGTGTTAATGCCTTGTATATTTATGCGTTGCCTCAAGAGAAATTGATACAGCACTATACGACTATGGGCTTTTCAAGGCTGCCTCCGGAGCAGGAGGCGTTCGTTCAGAACCACGTTAAGCCCAAATACGACGAAAACTGCATTTTCATGTACCAAACATTGTAGCCTTTTCCCCCTTTCCCCTCCTTGTAGAAATGTAAACTTTTTTCTATATTTGCGCCCGAAAAATTGAAGCTCCGCGCGGTAAAGCCGGCGGAAAGGAGCCAAAATGAGCAAGGATTTGAAGGAAAAGGCGCTCGAATACCATTCCATGGGTAAGCCCGGCAAGATAGAGATCGTGCCGACCAAGCCGCACAGCACGCAGACGGACTTGGGCCTCGCTTACACTCCGGGCGTTGCCGCCCCCTGCCTCGAGATCGAGAAGGACAACAACCTGGCCTACGAATACACGGGCAAGGGCAACCTGGTCGCGGTGATCAGTAACGGTACCGCGGTGCTCGGCCTGGGTGACATTGGCGCCCTCGCTGGCAAGCCGGTGATGGAAGGCAAGGCCCTGCTCTTCAAGATTTACGCGGGCATCGACGTGTTCGATATCGAAATCAACGAAAAGGACCCGAAGAAGTTTATCGAGATCGTGAAGGGCATCGCCCCGACGTTTGGCGGCATCAACCTCGAAGACATCAAGGCTCCTGAATGCTTCGAGATCGAGGACACGCTCAAGGCCGAACTCGACATCCCGGTGATGCACGACGACCAGCACGGTACGGCTATCATTTCTTCTGCCGGCCTCCTGAACGCCATCGAGGTCGCGGGCAAGAGCATCCGCGATGTGAAGATGGTGGTGAACGGTGCCGGTGCTGCCGCCTGCGCCTGCACCCGCCTGTACCTCTCGCTCGGTCTCAAGAAAGAGAACCTCGTGATGTGCGACAGCAAGGGCGTTATCCGCAAGGACCGCAAGGGCCTCACCGAGGCGAAGGCCTTCTTCGCGACCGACCGCACCGACATCGAGACGCTTGCTGATGCAATGAAGGGCGCCGATGTGTTCGTTGGCCTCTCGAAGGGCAACATCCTGACCCGCGACATGGTGCGCAGCATGGCCGACCAGCCGATCGTCTTCGCGCTTGCGAACCCGACTCCCGAGATCAGCTACGAAGAGGCGATGGCGAGCCGTGGCGACCTGATTTTTGCGACGGGCCGCAGCGACTACCCGAACCAGGTGAACAACGTCATCGGTTTCCCCTACATTTTCCGCGGTGCGCTCGACGTGCGCGCGACCTGCATCAACGAGCACATGAAGCATGCCGCCGTGCGTGCGATTGCCGCCTTGGCGCACCAGCCGGTGCCCGACGTGGTGAACATCGCCTACAACGCGCAACGCTTTACCTTCGGCAAGGAATACCTGATCCCGAAGCCGCTTGACCCGCGCCTGCTCACGGATGTCTCTATCGCTGTGGCGAAGGCTGCCATCGAGAGCGGTGTGGCCCGCAAGCCGATTACCGACTGGGACGCTTACTACGACAAGCTCCGCGACATGATGGGCTACGACAACAAGCTCATCCGCCAGTTCAGCGACACGGCCCGCAGCAACCCGAAGCGCGTGGTGTTCGCCGAGGGCGACAACCTCAACATGCTCAAGGCCGCCGTGCAGGCGAAGCTCGAAGGCGTCGCTCACCCGATTTTGCTGGGCAACGCCGAACGCATCCAGCTGATGGCGAACAAGGAACAGCTCGACCTCACGGGCATCAAGATTGTGAACCCGCGCTCGCCCGAGGAATTCGAACGCCGCCGCAAGTATGCCGGCATTTACGCCGAAGAGAACGGCCGCAACGGCGTTACTTTCGACGAGGCCCGCGACGACATGTTCGAGCCGAACCATTTCGGCATGATGATGGTGAAGACGGGCGATGCCGACGCGTTCATTACGGGCGGCTATTCCAAGTACTCCGAGACCATCGAACTTGCGAAGGAAATCATCGGCATCCGCGAGGAATACAAACACTTCGGCGCCATGCACATCCTGAGCACCCGCAAGGGGACGTTCTTCCTGGCCGATACGCTCGTGAACCGCGACCCCGATGCCGAGACGCTTGTGGATGTCGTGAAGCTCACGCACGATGCTGTGCGCTTCTTCGCTCACGAACCCGTGATGGCGATGCTCAGCTACGCGAACTTCGGAAGCGACAAGGAAGCGGCCCGCGGTACGGCCAACAAGGCCCGCGACGCGGTGAAGATGATCCACGAACAGTACCCCGACTACATGCTCGACGGCGAGATGCAGGTGAACGTGGCGCTCGACAAGGAACTGCGCGACACGAAGTACCCCTTCAACAAGCTCAAGGGCCAGACGGTCAACACGCTTATCTTCCCGTGCCTCTCATCCGCGAATACCACCTGCAAGATGCTCCTCGAGATGGGCGTTGGCGAATCCATTGGTCCCGTGCAGATGGGCCTGAACAAGCCGGTGCACTTTACCGACTCCGATGCCTCCGTGCACGACATCTTCAACCTGACTGTTGCCGCCGTCATCGACGCCATCGTGCAGGAAAAGAAGGACGAGGAAAAGAGCAAGAAAAAATACGACCGCATGTGGTAAGACATGCGGCGCTGTTACAAGGTCGTTTAGCCTAGAACTAGATTATCTTGTCCAAAAGCTCTTGATGAACCTGTCGTAATAGGTGCTGGCAGTTGCTTCGCTGTCGAAGCCCTTTGACGTTGTGATGAGAACCGTGTCCTTCCCGTGGATGATACGGTGGACGCCGATGAATGCAAGGTTGTTTGTGCATGTGCTATAGTGCTCCACCTCGGCTTTGTTGTCACCCTGGTTCGTCGAAACGCCGGCATTGTTATAATACTGGTTTAGCTGACTTTTCTTGACCGGGTATATGTGGCTTTCGATATGGGGCTTGCTGTACGGAACCATTGTCTTCTGTTTGCTGTCATATACCAGGACTTCTGTTTTGACTAATCCCTTCATTTCTTTGCAGGACCCATCTGCTTTGTATTTTTTTTCGATGCTTGTTGATGCAATCATCCTTACGGGGAATTGAGTGACTGTCCTTGATGCGGAAAAATCGGCGGTATAGTAGCTTCTTTTGGTAAGGGCTACATCATCTTCGGATTCTTCGACGAGTGCCGTGCTGCCATTCTGAAGCTGTTCTTCGATGATGCTTGCTTCCGTTCCTGTGGAAGATTCCTGCGAGCATGCGAATAGGAAAGCAGATAGTGCTACTAGGGGGATGTATTTCATTATAACTCCTTGTTGTTAAATTGTTGGTAAAATTAAATATAAAGGAATTTTTTGCGATTCGTTGTTAATTTGTTGGTTAAAAAGTGTATAAATAATTTTTACATGCTTGCTTGATTTACAATATTGTATTTAAAACGTTTTATTTATCTTATAATTCTCTTGTTCTTAATTCTTGATATAAAATAATTAATTTATGTGTTTTACTATGTTGGTTTGTGTAAATGAAAAATCCCCCGCGGCGTTCGCTGCGGGGGATTTCCACACATCCAAATTCTTTTTACTTCAGGATAACCTTCTGCACGAGCTGCTGGCTGCCCTGGCGCACGACGAGCATCGCCACGCCGCGGTAGGTGCTACGCAGTTCGACGGAGTTCGTTCCCGCGCTTGCGCTGAAGTTCTGCTGGGCGATGACTTCGCCCTTGGTGTTCAGGAGCATCGCCTTGGCCGGGGCGGCCTTGGAGGTGATGAAGCTTGCGCTCACGAGGCCCGGCTGCACGTTCACGAGCATCTTGGATGCCGCGACGACGGGCTTGGCCGTGATGGCGGAGGTGCCGCCGATGGCGACGATCTTGCCGCTCGCGGTGCCTTCGGTCGAGGGCTTGCTGTCGAAGTCGTCGATGATTTCGGTCGTACCATCGGCCTTGATGCCCTTGATGTAGTCGACCGTGATGGTACCGGAGACCTGTGTACCGTAGAGGTTGAGGCCGATGGCGTTTGCGGAGTTGAGGTCGGTCGGCTTGGTGCGGAAGTCTTCCCACATGATCTTGAAGGTCTGGAAGGTGCTTGCGTCGAGTTCCTTGTCGGCCTGTTCCATAACGGGCGCATCAAACCAAGCCCAGCTGCTGCCGGTCATCATGAAGAGGTCCATGGAGGTCCAGCCGTATTCGCCACAGCCGTCGCCTGCGCCGGTGCAGGGGCCTGCGGAGGCGACGGAACCCTTCATGCGGATCTCGAGACCGACGTAATTGGAGAGGTTGTTCTTGCCGCTGGCGAGGTTGATGCGGAGCGTACCCACTTCGCTGGAGTCGGAGGTGACGGACTTGTAGGTGATTTCGACGCCCTTGCCGGAGCCTTCAGGAATATCCGGATTCTGGTTGACGAGAGAATCGATGGAGCTGCCCGGGATAGCTGCCTGGCCGTAAGCTTCGCGCATGGCGTTGAGCGTCTCGACGTCGGTAATGTCGCCCACGTTGCCGCCGAACTTGTTCACCTGGCGGCGGATGATGGTGAAGTTGCCGTCGCCTTCGTCACCGGTGTCCCACACGCAAGGAACGAGACCGTTCTGCTTTGCGGCGGCGACCGTGTAGCCGTACCAGGCGGCGCGTGCCTTCAGGTGGGCCTTCAGGTTGTCGCCGGTGAGGGAGAAGCGCTTGACGGCGCCCATTTCGCCGATCACGACGGGGATGCCCTTGTCGTAGAAACGGCTCTTGAGACCGCTGAACAATTCGTTGATGGAGCTCTTGGAACCGAGGGCGTTGCCGGAGCAGGTGTGTGCCGCGTCGTTGCCCGGAGTCTGGTCTTCCCAGTAGTAGAACATCTTGCCCCAGTCTTCGTCGCCGCTGGTCATGAGAGAGAACTGATACGGGTAGAAGTGGACTTCGGCCATGGTGTAGCCGTCGCCAGCCGGGTCGGTCGGGTACATCGAGGCGAGAAGCGGGGACTTGTCAATTTCGGTACGCGGAGACTGCACGACCACGATACGGGTGGCGTTGTTGCCGCCGGTAGAGCGCACGGCCTTGAGGCATGCTTCGTGGAACTGCTTGAGGACCTTCATGCGGTTCTCGTCGAAGGCCCACTGGCCGTTGTCTGCGCCGCCGTTCCACGGGTCGTTCACGCCCGGTTCGTTGGCGGATGCGAAAATCAGGTGTTCGTCGTAAGCGGCGAACTTGGTAGCGATCTGCTTCCAGTAGCTTTCCTGCTTGGCGGCGACCGTGTTCGCGGAGCTGTTCACGAGGCCGGTCTTGTCGTAGCCTTCGCCGTCAAAGACGTGGTCTTCGAGCCAGCCGCCGTCCCAGTGGCTGTTCAGGATGGCGTACATGCCGTTGCCGATCACGAGGTCGACGACCGTCTTCACGGAATCAAGCCAGCCCGAGTTGATGGTGCCGTTGGAGGCGTGGGAATCCCATGCGCAGGGAATACGCACGGTGTTGAAGCCTGCGTCCTTGATGGCCTTTACGTAGGCGGCATCCGGGAAGGGGTTGCCCCAAAGCGTCGGGTTTTCTGGAACTTCCATCGTGTTGCCGATGTTGTAGCCGAGTCCCATCAGGGGGAAGATTTCGGTCGCCTTGGGGAGGGCGAATGCGGCGGTACTTGCGAGCGCGAGTGCGCCACAGGCGAGACCAAACTTTCCGATACCAAACATAGTCTGTCCTTTTTTGAGTGTCTTTTCCCTGAAACTAGATTCTGGAGGCGTTCATTTAAAGAAAAATGCGCAGGGGGACGATTTTAGCGGTGCAGAATTCTCAACAAACGTAAACGAAATTTTACGAAAAAGAAGACAAAAAGCCTTTTTTTGGCGAAAAACGGCTATTCCAACTTGGAGTATAGCGCTCCCAAATTCTATATTATCCCTAAATAAATGGAGATAGGCATGAAACGTTCCATCGTCATCACCGGCGGCGCGGGCTTTATCGGAAGCCATGTGGTGCGCCTGTTCGTGAACAAGTATCCGGAATACAAGATTATCAACCTCGACAAGCTGACCTACGCGGGCAACCTCGCAAACCTGAAAGACATTGAAGGCAAGCCGAACTACAAGTTCGTGAAGATGGACATCTGCGACTTCGACGCGTTCTACAAGCTCATGCAGGACGAACAGATTGACGGAATCATCCACCTCGCTGCCGAAAGTCACGTGGACCGCTCCATCAAGGACCCGTTCACCTTCGCGAAGACGAACGTGATGGGAACTTTGAGCCTCCTCCAGGCCGCAAAGCTTTACTGGGAAAGCCTCCCCGAGAAGTACGAGGGCAAGCGCTTCTATCACATCTCCACTGACGAAGTCTACGGTGCGCTCAAGATGAACCATCCGGAAGGCATCACGCCTCCGTTCACCACGACGGCTAGCTCCAGCGAACATCACTTGGCCTACGGCGACGACTTCTTCTACGAGACGACCAAGTACACGCCGCACTCCCCGTATTCTGCTTCGAAGGCTGGCTCCGACCACTTTGTGCGCGCGTTCCACGACACCTACGGCATGCCGACCATCGTGACGAACTGCTCCAACAACTACGGTCCGTACCAGTTCCCCGAAAAGCTCATTCCGCTGTTCATCAACAACATCCGTCACAAGAAGCCGCTCCCGGTTTACGGCAAGGGCGAAAACGTGCGTGACTGGCTCTTCGTGGAAGACCACGCCCGTGCTATCGACGTGATTTTCCATAACGGGAAGATTGCCGAGACGTACAATATCGGCGGCTTCAACGAATGGAAGAACATCGACATCATCAAGGTCGTCATCAAGACGGTGGATAAACTCCTCGGTCGTGCCGAAGGCGAAGACCTGAACCTCATCACTTACGTGACCGACCGTCTGGGCCATGATGCCCGCTACGCTATCGATTCCACCAAGCTCCAGAAGGAACTTGGCTGGGAACCGAGCCTCCAGTTCGAAGAAGGCATCGAAAAGACGGTGCGCTGGTACTTGGACAATCAGGAGTGGCTCGACAATATCACCAGCGGCGACTACGAAAAGTATTACGAAAAAATGTACGGAAATAGATAATGGGAAAATTCAATTTCATCAAAACGTCCATCGAGGGCGTGACGATTATTGAGCCGACAGTCTTTGGCGACCAGCGCGGCTACTTTATGGAAACCTACAACAAGGGCGAGTTCGATGCTGCCGGCCTGAACATGGTTTTCGTACAAGATAACGAATCCAGGAGCAAGAAGGGCGTGCTCCGCGGGCTCCATTTCCAGAAGAAGAATCCGCAGGGCAAGCTTGTGCGCGTCATCGAAGGCGAAGTCTTCGACGTGGCGGTTGACCTGCGCAAGGGTAGCCCCACATTCGGCAAGTGGGAAGGCGTTGTGCTTTCTTCCGAAAACAAGAAACAGTTCTACATTCCCGAAGGTTTTGCGCACGGTTTCGTGGTGCTTAGCGAGACAGCGACATTTGTTTACAAGTGCACACGCCTGTATGACCCGAAGGACGAGGGTGGCCTTATGTGGAACGATCCCGAAATCGGCATCAAGTGGCCGGTCGGAAACGGTTTCGAACCGCTGCTTTCTGAAAAGGATACCAAGAATCCGGCGCTCAAGGATTTGGGCTTCGCGTTCGAATTGTAGTATTTTCTATCATTTCTTACAATGAAGAATATTCTTGTTGTTTGTACTGGTAATATTTGCCGTAGCCCCACGGGAGAATACCTCCTGAAAAAGGAATTGGGCGAAGGCTTCAACGTGATGAGTGCTGGGCTTGGCGCCTTGGTCGACCATCCGGCGCACGAGATAAGCCAAAAGATTGCCCTTGAGCATGGAATCGACATGAGCGCACACCATGCCCGCCAGATCAATTTGGATATTCTCAAGTGGGCTGATTTGATTTTGGTAATGGAAAATGGCCACAAGAAGGAACTTTTGTACAAGTATCCGTGGCTTGGGGACAAAGTCCACCGTTACGGCGAGGCCCAGCAGGTCGATATTCCCGACCCCTACCGCAGGCCCGAAAATGCATTTGTGTTGGCTTGGAATTTTATCTCTAAACTGACCCCCTACTGGGTCGAGAAGATTAAACAGAGCGAGGCTCAATAATGAACAAGTTTAACGTTTTGCTTGCCGGCATCGCCGTCGCCCTGGGCGGTTGCTCGCTTGGACCCCACATGCGAATGTCCGTTCCGGAAGGTGACGCGGAAGGCTCCGCGGAATACAACGGCATCAAGGTGGTCGTCCACTCCATCGAGAAAGGTGATTTTGGTGCAGTTTCGGGTGCTCAGGCGGATTCGTCCAAGTCTGATTACAGCGAGCTTGCCGACCTGATTGTCGATTCGCTGCCGAACCTGGAATACCGCATCGGACCTCTGGACATGGTTCAGGTGGTTGTCTGGGAACATCCGGAACTCACGTCCCCGATGGGCCAGTACCAGCCCGCAGGCCAGCGCGTGACGACCGACGGAACGCTCTTCTATCCCTATGCGGGAGTCATCCAGGCTGCAGGCCTTACTGCGCAGGAACTGCGTACCGAAATTACGAAGCGCCTTTCCGACAAGATTTTGAACGATCCGCAGGTGGATGTCCGCGTGACGGGTTACAACAGCCTGAAGGCGTTTGTTTCCGGTGCCGTGAATAAGCCGGGATACATCTCTTTCAATGAACTTCCGATGACCATTCCCGCCGCGATTGCGAGCGTGGGCGGCTTTGCCGAGGAGGCTGACCCCTCCGGAATGCAGCTGCGTCGTGGAGACAAGGTCTACAGCATCAACTACCTAGATGCCTTCAGGGCCAACCTCCCTCTTGACAAGATTTTGCTCAAGCCCGATGACCAGATTTTCATTCCGGCGCTCTCCGAGACCCAGAAGGAAAACCGCGTGTTCGTGATGGGCGAAGTCGCAAGGACCGGTGCCGTGAATGTGAACCAGGGCAAGCTCTCGCTCGTCGAGGCCCTGGCTGCCGCGGGCGGCCTGAATGCGAATACCGCATCGTCCAAGCTGATCTACGTCATCCGCAACACTTCGGACAAGCAGATTGACGTGTATCACCTGAACGCGAAGAACGCGATGGCGCTTGCGATGGCAGAACGTTTCAACCTGAATTCCCGCGATGTTGTCTACGTGGATGCTTCCGACCTCGCTACGTGGAACCGCATCATGCAGCTGATCGTGCCGACCTCGTCGCTCATAAGCAATGGCGCGAGCGCAGTACGTAACATCGAGCTGATTGAACTTAACGGGTGGTAATAGATATGATCAACCTTATCCTCTGTGGCGGTTCGGGCACGCGCCTTTGGCCCGTGAGCCGTTCCCTGATGCCCAAGCAGTTTGCCCCGCTCTTTGACGGACAGTCCCTGTTCCGCAAGACGGTCGTCACGAACTCCGCGCTCTGCGAGTCGCAGTTTATTGTCTCCAATGCGGACCAGTTCTTCCTCGCGAAGGACCAACTCGAAGTCGAAGGTATGACCGGAAGCAAGTTCCTCCTGGAACCCGTGGGCCGCAACACGGCGCCCGCGATTGCGCTCGCCTGCCTTACCATGAACCCAGAAACCATCGTGCTCGTGTCGCCCTCGGACCACGTGATCCGCAAGAAGGACGAGTACAAGAAGGTCTTGCTCCGCGCGCAGGAACTCGCCGAGGCGGGTAACCTCGTGACGTTCGGCATCACGCCGACAAGCCCCGAGACCGGCTACGGCTACATCGAGGCCGACGGCGAGAACGTGAAGCGCTTTGTGGAGAAGCCCGACCTCGCGACCGCCGAGAAGTACCTGCTCGCAGGCAACTTCTACTGGAACAGCGGCATCTTCTGCTTCAAGGCGAAGACCTTCCTCGCCGAACTCGGCAAGTACTCCCCGGAGATGCTCGCCGCCGCACAGAAGGCCCTCACCAACGCGACCATCGAGGATGGTGAACCCATCCGCATCGACCGCGACGACATGCTCGCCATTCCGGCAAACTCCATCGACTACGCCGTGATGGAGAAGTCCAAGAAGGTGAAGGTCGTGCCGAGCGATATCGGCTGGAGCGACCTCGGAAGCTTTGATAGTTTGTACGGAGAATACCCGCACGACGAGAACGGCAACAATGTGAACCCGCGCCACATCGCGGTGGGCTCGAAGAACTCCCTCGTGATGGGTAGCCAGCGCGCTATCGCCACGATCGACCTCGACAAGATGCTCATCGTCGATACTCCGGACGCACTCCTGGTCGCCCCGCTTAGCAGCAGCCAGAAGGTGAAGAAGGTAGTGGAAGAGCTCAAGCAGCGCGGTTCCGACCTCATCAACGTGCCGCAGACGGTGAGCCGCCCGTGGGGTACGTATTCCGTGCTGGAATCCACCGAACGCTACAAGATGAAGCGCATTGTGGTCAAGCCGGGCAAGCGCCTCTCCCTGCAGAAGCACCTACACCGCTCCGAACACTGGGTCGTGGTGAGCGGTACTGCCACCGTGACTGTCGGCGACAAGGTGTTCCTGGTCCGTCCGAACGAGTCGACCTACATTCCGATGGGCGAGGTTCACCGCCTGCAGAACGAAGGCCGCCTCCCGCTCGTGATCGTGGAAGTCCAGGTGGGCGAGTACACCGGCGAAGATGACATCATCCGCGTGGAAGATGACTTCCACCGCTGCAAGTAAAAGACTTCTGTCACCCTGGAGCAGGCGAAGCCTGCGATAGGGTCCATAAAAAGAAAAGCGGACCAATGGTCCGCTTTCTTTATATGCAATTGTGTCGCGCGTTCGGCATGTTCGCCGGGTTCGCTTAGAACTGACTCAGGAATCTCTGGTCGTTGCTGGTCAGGAGGCCAATTTCCGGAATCGCGTGGCGCAGCATGGCGATACGGTCGAGACCGAAGCCGAAAGCAAAGCCCGTGTACTTCTCGGAATCGATGCCGCAGTTCTTGAACACGTTCGGGTCCACAGAACCGCAACCGCCGATTTCCATCCAGCCAG
>JAEEGJ010014068.1_pt1 | contig 19139 bp, 15 predicted proteins | sample 8958761 | NCBI WGS metagenome assembly JAEEGJ01 (sample SAMN16246546, study PRJNA631951) | gut metagenome | biome: gut microbiome; feature: rumen; material: RS-attached | host: Bos | place: Iran: Karaj | collected 2018-10 | reverse complement strand
GCATCAGCATCAATCACGTAGCGCTCTGCACCTTCAGAGATAGCCTCTACTGGGCACTCACCTGCACATGTTCCACAAGAAATGCAATCTTCACCAATTACGTATGCCATAATTCTTATAAATTAAAATTGTTAATACTGTTGTTTACTTATATTTGATGACGCAAAGGTACAACTTTTTCCGGATACTACCAAACTTTAGGTATGTTTTTTTGCTATTTATACACTGTCGAAATAAGATTTTGCATAATATCGGGCTTTTTTTTTCGTTATTATAATATGAAACGTATGAGATTTCTCATGATTCTGACAGTACTTTGCCTGTCGATGGCAACGGCCTCGGCACAGATGCGCACTATCCAGCACAAGCCGTATATCGATCTGCGCCCCATGCACTTTGGTATCCTCGTGGGTATGAACCTGCAGGATATCGAATTAGACAATGCTGGACCACAGACCATTGTCCTCGATGACGGGACAGTGACTGAGCAGACCATTGTCTGCGATGCAGACAAATGGAACGCTGGGTTTAGTGTGGGTGTGCTGGCTGATCTGCGTCTGTCGAACCATCTGAACCTGAGATTCTCGCCCACGATGCACTTCGGCGCAAAGCATCTTCTGTTCCGTAACCTCTCTGAACTGGATCAAGATGGACGTCAGAGGGAAGAGCGACAAGACATGAAGAACACTTACGTGTCGTTTCCCATCGACTTGAAATTCAGTGCCCAGCGCTGGAACAACTACCGTCCCTATATGATGGCTGGTATCAATCCGATGGTCAACCTGACGGGTAAGAACCAGGAGCTGTTGGCCCTGAAGCGCAGTGACATGATGGTGGAGATCGGTTTGGGATGTGACATCTATCTCCCCTTCTTTAAACTGATACCAGAACTTAAATTCTGTTACAGTCTGAAAGATGCGATTGATCATGGACATGTCGATGAACTGAAGGACGCCAACATGCGTAAATATACAAATGCTGTGACCAAAGGCCACAGCAAAATGATTGTCCTGACTTTCTACTTTGAGTAATCAGCTTTAAACTCTAAACTACTTCTTCTCCAGATTCAGGATGAGTTTGCCAACAAAGGCACCGTGCTTGCCGTTCTGATCGACGGGAATCATCTTCCCGTTTTTGTCAGGGGCATACTCCAGTGTGGACATGTAGGTGTGGGTATGTCCGCCCAGCACGAGGTCGCAACCCTCAGTCTGTCTCAGGAACTCCTGATCAGGATAATCCGAGATAGCCCATCCGAGGTGGGAGATGCAGATGACGATGTCACACTTCTCCTGTTTCCTGAGGATATCGATATACTTCTGAGCTGTCTCTGCAGGGTCGAGATAGGTGATACCCTCGCAGTTGCCATCGAACACGAGTCCCTTAAGCTTCGGAGACAGTGCGAACACACCGATCTTCAGGCCGCTGCGCTTGATGGTGATATAAGGCTTCACGAGGCCTTCGAGTACGGTGCCCGTACAATCGTAGTTGGAGCATACTATGGGGAAGTTGGCCATTTTAAATAGTTTGGCCATGTTCTCCATGCCGAAGTCGAACTCATGGTTGCCGATAGTCGTACACTCGTAACCCATCTGGTTCATCAGTCCGATTTCCACCTCACCCTTGAAAATCGTGTAGTAGCCTGAACCCTGACAGAAATCACCTGAGTCGAAGAGCAGAAGGTCTGGATTCTGCTTCCGTTCTTCCTTGATCATGTTGATACGGCGCATGAATCCACCGCGACCTGCCAAGTCTTTGTTGTCGAGATTCTCGTTCAAGGGCATGATACACGAGTGTGTATCGTTAGTGTGCAGAATCACGAGCTGCTTATGATTCTTTGCCACTGCGGTCATACTGGCCAGCAGTACTATATATATAATAAGGTGTAAACGCTTCATATCACTTAACTTTTATTCGTCCTTCTACATTTGAGTCTACTATCTCTCCACGGCTCATCTTGTCCTTGAAGTAGTTCATGATGAGGAAACGGGTGTTGTTGCTGGCCTCCTGTGGGGCAATGATATTCTTACCCAGGCGCAGGGCAGGCATACCATCGTTGCCTTCAAGCAGATAGTTGATGGTGGTAATGCGGTATTCGGCCTCAGGGTCGATCTCCTTGCCGTGCAGGCGGGCAGAGATCAGCTTACCCTTACCAGTCTGCTCGTCCATCTCGATGATCAGTTCGAGACCTTTGCTGACACCCTCGCCTCCACGATAGGCAATCTGCTCGCAGAGTTCCAGCATCTGAGTGCCTGATAGGGTGGTGAAGCAAATCTTGTTTTCGAAGGGGGCCACATCGAGCACGTCACCATAGGTCACGTTACCCTTTGTCAGATCAGCACGGATTCCCCCCATGTTGTAAATGCCCAGAACGGGCTGCTCACCATAATCCTTTGCAGCCCACACGAGGATGTCGGCTAACAGGTTCGACAGGTCACTCTCTGGTCGCTGTGCATGCATGTTGTGTGCCACCTGTCCCATGACGGGACCCATGATAGAGTCATTGACCCGTTTATAGGGCTCGAGGAATTTTACGGCCGCAGGATCCGGATTCTGATCGTAACGGCTGTCGACAATGATACGCGTACGTTCCACATTGACCACCTGATAGTGCTTCGGCGCACATGAAACAAGGGCCAAAATGGCAAAAACGCTACTAAAAAGAGGCTTCTTGTTCATATATTTACGTTTTATTGGTGCAAAGATACAAAAAAAATGGGAAATATTTCGTTTAATCCGGAAAAAGTTGTACCTTTGCACCCGCTTTTCGGCGTAATCGCTGGCAGGAAGTATCGAGAGGCCTGTTATGTTGCGTTGGAACGATACAACAAATTTAATTATAAGATTAATAAAATGGATTTAATTAAAGTTGCTGAAGAAGCATTTGCAACCGGCAAGAAGTTCCCAGAGTTCAAGGCTGGTGACACTATCACTGTCGCTTACAAAATTATCGAGGGTTCTAAGGAGCGTATCCAGCTCTATCGTGGTGTGGTTATCAAGATCGCAGGTCACGGAGACAAGAAGCGCTTCACTGTTCGTAAGATGTCAGGCACTGTGGGTGTTGAGCGTATCTTCCCCATTGAGTCTCCCAACATTCAGAGCATCGAGATCAACAAGGTAGGTAAGGTTCGCCGCGCTAAGCTTTACTATCTGCGCAAGCTCACTGGTAAGGCTGCCCGTATTAAGGAGAAGCGCCACAACGTTGGTGAATAAGAAAAGCAAAAAAAGAGAGGTTCCAAATCTGGAACCTCTTTTTTTATTTAACCATCACAACCAAATACTTGCTGGTAGACCAGAACGTCTGCGGATCAGTGATACGGAGTACATACTGTTTGTTGGCATCACGCTGCAGGGTGTAAGAACTTGCGGGGTGAGAGGTCAGCATCTTGGCAGACTTGCTATAGAACTTGATTTCCTTATCGATACGGATATCAATCTTCGTGAAGTAGTCCTTGTTGAAGTTAGAGCGGAGAACCTCACCGTCAGACAAGATGTTCTGCTCCTTCAGCTCTTTCTTTGTGCCGAAGACGAACCAAGCAGAGTGGAGAGCCTTGTCCTGGTTAGAGATGGTCTCTGCCTTCTTGGTGTTATCCTCTGTGAGGGTATTCACGTTGGTATTCAGGTTAGCCACCGTCTCATCGAGTTTTGCGATGTGGATATCCTTACGGTCGAGTTCCTCACGAAGAGCAGCCAGTTGCTTGTCCTTCTCCTCCATCTGCTGTGTCAGGTTGTCAATGATCTTCTTCAACTGACCACCTTTTACAGTGCTCTCACGAACTTGCTGCTTCAGCTTGTTGATCAGTTCCTTGTTTTGCTTCATCATCGACTGGATGAACTGGAAGTTCTCCTTGATGCGCTGTGAGGTATTGGTTCCCTCACCTGACTTAGCGAGTGTCACACGGTTCTGGGCCTCTGTAATCTCACGGAAACCCTCCTCAATGTCACTCAAGGTGGTCATCATGTCGTTGATCTCATTGTCCTTCTGGGCAATAATCTGATTCAGAGAGTCACGCTGCAGCTTTGCAGCTTCCTCTGCCTTCTTTACTCCATCGTTACAACTTGCCAATGTCATTGCACAGATGGCAAAAATAGCTAATTTTTTCATACTTGATTATTTTTTTAATGACTATTTATCGCTTTTACCTGCCAAGACGATTACAATCTCGCCTTTAGGTTCTTTTTCCTTGAAATGGGAGATGACCTCTTCGAGGGTACCGCGAACACTCTCTTCGTGTAACTTCGATATCTCGCGGCAGACACTAACCTGACGTGTGGCACCAAAGGCCTCGGCAAACTGCTCAAGGGTCTTTACCACACGATAGGGCGACTCGTAGAAGATCATCGTACGTTGTTCTTCCTTCAACGACTCAATCTTTGACTGGCGACCCTTTTTCTGGGGCAGGAAACCCTCGAAGGCAAAACGGTCGCAGGGAAGTCCGCTCGATACCAGTGCCGGCACAAAGGCTGTGGCGCCTGGCAGACACTGAACCTCAATTCCTGCCTTGACGGCCTCTCGGACGAGGAAGAAGCCCGGGTCGCTGATGCCGGGGGTACCTGCATCGCTGATGAGGGCAACATTCTCGCCTGCCTGTAATCGGCTGACGATACCTGCGGAGGTACCATGCTCATTAAACTTATGGTGCGACATCAGCTGGTTGCGGATGTCGAAATGCTTTAGAAGGATACCCGATGTACGGGTGTCCTCTGCCAGCACGAGGTCTACCTCTTTTAAAATACGGACGGCACGATAAGTCATGTCCTCCATGTTTCCTACTGGGGTTGGTACTATGTACAAAATACCCATAACAGGGGACAAAATTAGCGCAAATTATCAGAATAGACAAAAAAAACGGTAAAATCTTTGCAATTTTTAAAAGGTATTTGTAATTTTGCACGGAATATGACTGAAAACTTGACAGGAGAGGCGCACCGTCCTGGGAGAATCGAAGTGGTGTGCGGCTCGATGTTCTCGGGTAAGACGGAGGAATTGATCCGCCGTCTGCGACGTGCACAGTTCGCCCGTCAGAAGGTAGAAATCTACAAGCCTGCCATCGACGTCAGATATTCTGAAGAGGATGTTGTCAGTCACGACAAGAACCATATCCTCTCCACCCCTATCGACTCGTCGGCCAGTATTCTGCTGCTTTCATCAGATATCGACGTCGTGGGTATCGACGAGGCTCAATTCTTCGATATGGGAATAGTCGATGTGTGCAATGAACTGGCTAATCGTGGGGTTCGCGTCATCGTGGCTGGACTCGATATGGACTATAAGGGTATCCCCTTCGGACCTATGCCGGCCCTGTGTGCTATCGCTGACGATGTGACCAAAGTACATGCCATCTGTGTGCGTTGTGGTGCATTAGCTTACGTCAGTCACCGTAAGGTAGAAGGTACACAGCGTGTGCTGTTAGGTGAGACAACAGAATACGAGCCCCTTTGCAGAGAGTGTTATCAAAAAGCTATACAAGAAGAAAAATGACAGAGAAAACCATTACCTTTGACCGAGTTGTACGATGGGTCGGCATCGGTCTTCTGATTATCTGTATCCTATTGTTACTCCACCACCTCAGCCATGTGCTGTTACCATTCTTCGTAGCCTGGTTCTTCGCCTATCTGTTGTATCCGATGGTGAAGCAAGTAGAGCGCCGCTTGCATGTGCCTCGTGCCTTGAGCATCATCATTACTCTGATTGTCGTCATCGCTGTCATCTCAGGTATCATCTACCTGATAATCCCTCCGATGATCGAACAATTTGAGAAGTTGAGCAATCTGGCCACCGACTACATCCATAAGTCTGCTCACATTACAAGCATCCCAGGCACCATCTCTGAATGGATTACGGAGAATCAGCATGAGATCGAACAATTCTTCAAGAGCAAGGACTTTACTGATGGTATGAAGACTGTGATGCCTGAGTTGTTCAACTTCCTTGGACAGACCTACAGTGTCATCGTCAGTGTCATCGCATCGTTTATCTGCTTGTTGTATATGTTCTTCATCCTGCTCGACTATGAGTATCTGACCGACAACTGGATCCGCATATTCCCCAAGAAGAACCGTCCGTTCTGGCAGGAGGTGATGAACGATGTGGAACGCGAGTTGAACAACTATGTGCGTGGACAAGGTCTGGTGGCCCTTATCATGGGTGTACTCTTCTGTATCGGATTTACCATTATTGATTTCCCCATGGCGATTGGTCTGGGTATTATGATCGGTATTATGGACCTTGTGCCCTATCTCCACACCTTCGCCCTGATTCCCACCGTATTGCTGGCTTTGCTGAAAGCAGCCGATACAGGACAGAATTTCTGGTTTATCCTGATTATGGCATTGCTGGTGTTTGTCATTGTTCAGCTGATTTGCGACATGGTGGTAACGCCCAAAGTCATGGGAAAGGCCATGGGACTGAACCCTGCCATCCTATTGCTGTCACTCTCCGTTTGGGGTGCATTGTTAGGATTCATTGGACTGATCATTGCCTTGCCGCTCACCACATTATTGATGGCTTACTACCAACGATACGTCACAAAAGACAGTGAAAATGAGCCTGTGGAGGAAAAATCATCCGAATAAATTTGGCAGATTAAAAAAAACATTGTACCTTTGCAGCCGATTTCAAAAAAATCACGTATAAGGTCGATCCGTTAGCTCAGTCGGTAGAGCACAACACTTTTAATGTTGGGGTCTTGGGTTCGAGCCCCAAACGGATCACTTAGAAATCAAGAAAAGTCGCTGATTATCAGCGACTTTTTGTATTAAACCTCAATTTTGTCCCTTCCCTTTTCTCAGCACGCCCCTGCTGTGTTGTCAGAACTTTGTCGAGGCGTTGTAGTTGAAGATCGGTGCTTCGGTATCTACCTTCTGGTCGTAGTACATCACGGCAGAGTCATTCGACTTCGGATGCTGATTCTTGACCAGATTAATCATCTCCGCACCGGCCCAAAGCACAGGTCCGTAACCATGGGCAGCCATCACATGACAAGGACGATAGGCATAGAAAGCAGGATCGAAGCCCATGCCGGTACCTACGCACACCTGTTCAACCTGGCCTTTCTGATTCACACTCGAGGCGACTGCATGCCAACCCAATTGTGCCACTGGTCCGTAGACTTTGGCATCGAGCCATCCCTTGTTGATGGCATGCGCCAGACAATAGGTGTAGATGGCTGTGGCTGAAGCTTCCAGATAAGTATCATCGCGATCGAGCAGCTGATGCCAGAAACCGTCGTGGTGCTGCAATCTGGCGAGGCCTGCTGCATGAGCCTTCAACAGTTTCATGATTTCTGGACGCTGGGGATGATCCTGTGGTAGCACGTCGAGCACCTCGCACATCGTGAGGATGGCCCACCCGTTGGCTCTGCCCCAATGGAAGGCAGGATGCTCTTCCATCGACTCTACCCACCCATGGCGGAAGAGTCCCTTCTCAGGCACCCACATGCGCTGGGCAAACTGGAGCACCTGACGGGCGGCCTCATCATAATACTTTGTTTCGCCTGTCAGCTTACCCATATAGGCCACAGTGGGAATTCCCATAAACATATCGTCGAGCCACAGGGTGTTGTTCTGTGGACGGATGCGGGCGAAAGTGCCGTCGGAGAGTCTGTACTCCTTATTTATAATATAGTCGGCATAGTTGTCGATCAGTGCCCTGAGCTTTGTATCCTTCGAGAGAAGGGAAGCCTTGATCATCGAACAGCAGATGGCGCCAGAATCATCGAGGGCATGCGGATCTATCACACGACGAATGTTACCGTCGATATTTTTGTCCTTCGCATAGATCTTCTGGAAATAGGGCGCAATCTCAGCCAGAAACTGATGCCGGGTAGCCACGTAGTCACGATAGGCCACATCACCAGTAGCTTCATAGACAGCAAGGGCACCTGAATAGGTGACGCCCCACTCATAGCTGGTCAGACGGAAGCCACCTTGCTTCAGTTGCGTGTCAGCAGTCACCTTCTTCAGGTCGTTCACCTCTTCTCCCGTTTTCTTGTCCACCAAACAGGCAGGCGTCTCAGACTCAATATAGCGCAGTACACGGTCCATGACACTTTTCACATCCTCAGCCTTCGACACACCATAGCCCAAACGATAGGCAGGCTTCAGCAGGTGCAACGGTGTATTGCTGTCGTTGACCTGCCCTGTTGCCGCTCCACCTAAGAATGCATTTACCTGATCAGCAATCTGACGCATACCCTTCACTGAGGGATGGCCTGAGAGTTTGTCAATCTTCTCAAGTTCGATGACGGGAATATCGTAGTGCTGGCAGATCTCCTTCACCGACTCATCGATTTCATCACGCAGGTCATCGTTCAACAGGAAATAAATCTCCGTATTCACGTAACGGTCTTTCATCCGCTGTAGCAGATATGCCATCGCAGGACGGAAGCTGTAGAGGTCGCCATATCCGATGTCCTCATATTTGTATTCGCCGATAGGGGTACCCGCCCAACTGTCGTTGGTAGCACCGAAGACAAAGATGATGTCGGGTTGTCCGAGTTCTGTCATACGTGTATTGAACGATCGAGCACTGTAGTCATTGCCGTCGTAACCTGTATAGCTGATGGTTGCACCGCTATAGGAATTGTTCACGCAGAGTCGCCAGCCGTTCTCACGGATAATTTGGTGCCACCACGTCTGGCCAACGTTCTGTACATCCGTTTTCTGAGGCACGTTCTTGGCATAGTACCATAGTTCGTTGGTACTGGGCGTTACGAAATCTTCATAGGTTGAATACGAGTCACCTAGAATCGACACCAACTTTGTCTGTGCTGATACGAGACTGGTCATCATGACGACCAGCAGCAGTAGTAAATTCTTCTTCATATACATTGGTATTTTTTTGATTTGTAGTTTCTTGTTTCGGATAAACCCAGAAGTCCCAATGGTTCTTGATCTTGCCTGCTATCTGCACTGTGAGTGTCAGCTTTCCTGTTCGTTTGACGTTGTCCAGCGGGAAACGGATCACCCCAAGGTCAGTGTGTTTGCCTAAAGGGATGACTTTAGATGAAAGCTGCCCGCCAGTGACAACCTGCAGACTGTCGTCATTAATATAATAGGTGGTGCGCACAGTGTCAATGTCACCATACATGGCATTATATGCCTCCACCGCTACTTCCAATGTGTCGGCTGTCGTATAAGTTGGTTGAGAGAACCTGGCCAGTGCTACAACAGGGTTACAGAACTCCGTCCACTCAGCAGCCTTCGCATACCCTTTCTCTCTCCATTGTGCATCGAGAATGCCAACGTGCTCACAGTTATCATTCAGGGGCAGAAGAAAGCCAGAATAATTATCATCCCTTAAATGCTGTTCTATTACTTGTTTGTAACTGGGAATCACTTGTCCTTCTGCAGTCTCCTTCACCTCCAGCAACTGGGTATGGAGGAGTGAATCAGGAAGCATCAGCAACGAGGGGTGTCTGCTGTAGGTATCAGCTATCGCCTGAAGATCAGGACCATCAGGTTGTAAGTAGATACCAATCTTGTCAGCAGCCGTGAAGGCATCGTCAGGCGGACAATAGCCTTTGCAGCGCATATAGTTCATGCCATATTCCTTCAGTTTCTTGAAAATTCTCGTCCATGATGCCTCGTCGGTAGGTGGATAGTCTGTTCCAGTGAAACAACCGTTCTCCATTGCTCCTCGAAGGAAGAACGGTCTTTGATTGGTCATCAGCATACCTTCGTCTACAGTTATCTCCCGCATGCCGAAGGTGGTCTCATAATAGTCATTCCCCACGAAGATGCCCATGCGGTAAAGATGAGGGTAAAACTCACTCCATAATGCTATTTCGTTGCCTATCCAGGTGTGTACCACCATGTGATTGCTTGTCACATCGAAATAATTTTCCACGACTTCTGCCGAGTCCTTATCTTCACGTTTTACCAGCACAGTCATTACATTATCAGAGAAGTAGTTGATAATACCTCCCAACTCTATGTCGAGTTGCACAAGCCCTTTAAAAGGAGTAGTATTCAGCTTCACTTGATTAATGTACAGATTCCCAGGCTGTGACCTCAGCTCTAGTTTGCCGACGATGCCGTTCCAACGATCCTGGTTCTCTACGCAGACCTCTATAGTGTTTCTTCTGCCCGGTTTAATACAGGGTGTCACGTTATAAGAGTGAGGTGTCGAGGGCGATGTCTGATGACCAGCCTTCACCCCATTCACAATGATGGTCGATTCAGTGTGAGGACGCTCCAGGAACAGGTTTATGTGTCGGTCTTCCCACGACTGGGGAATATAGATGTCTTTCTTATACCAAGCTTTTCCTACGTAAGCACTGTCCTTACCGTTAGTCTGCATCGAACCCGGCAACATCACGTAGTCGTTATAAGTAGCTGAATCACCTGTCGCAAAATCCCAGGAACCCATCAGACTGATGGTGTCCTGTGCGAACGAGGCAATCATTGCCATCTGGCATAATATCGTTAGAAACAAAAACCTGCGCATAAGTCTTGATATCAAAAACCTTTGCAAAGGTAAGCATTTATTTTCAAACAAACAGCCAAGTGCCTATAGTTTTTGCGAGAAAGTCTTTGTTTTTTGGCAAAAAGTACGAAGGTTTCAGGAAAATAATGTATCTTTGTCACCAGAATTTATGAACTAAGTACTACAAGACAATGAAGAAAACTATCCTGACACTGATCGCTCTGCTGATGGTAAGCACGACCTTTGCCCAAAGCGAGCAAGCTAACAATGTGATGAAAACCCTGCGACTGGCTAACGACTATTTCATGGCGAAGTATGCTGATCCGACTATCCCGACAAATGTGAACCGCGTCCGTCCTTCGTCGTTATGGACACGTGCCGTCTATTATGAGGGACTGATGGCACTCTATGAGATCGATCAGGATGCACGCTACATCGATTATACAGACCGTTGGGGCTGCTTCCACCAGTGGACACCCCGTAATGGCGTGAAAACCAACGATGCGGATGATCAGTGCTGTGGACAGACCTATGCTGACCGTTATATGCAGAGCGGTGGTGAGGAGAAGATTGCCAAGATCATCGAGAACCTCAATAATCAGATGAAAACCCCCAACACCCAGAAGCCAGAGGCCAAGGGATCGCTCTACGGCTGGTGGACTTGGATCGATGCCATCCAGATGGCCATGCCTCTTTATATGCAGATCTACAAGATTACGGGCGAGCGCAAATATGCTGATCACGCGATGAAGATGTACATCTGGACTCGCGACACATTGGCCGGCGGCCTCTTCAATGTGAAAGAAGGCCTATGGTGGAGAGACAAGGATTATGTGGCTCCGTATGCCACACCTGATGGCAAGAACTGTTACTGGAGTCGTGGCAATGGTTGGGTATATGCTGCCCTCGTGCGCTGTATGAACCTGCTCTCGCCAAAAGACAAGTATTACAAACAGCTGAAGAAGGATTTCCTCCTGATGAGCGAAGCCCTGAAGAACTGCCAAAGACCAGAGGACGGACTATGGAATCCCAGTCTCGTTTCGTATGCCGATTATGGTGGCAAGGAGATGTCGGGTACTGCACTCTTCCTCTATGGTATGGCATGGGGCATCCAGAAAGGTTACCTGAAGGCAGCAGAGTACAAGCCTGTTTGTGACCGAGCATGGGAAGGTCTGGTAAAAGACTGTGTACATCCTGACGGATTCCTTGGTTGGGCTCAGGGCACTGGTAAGGATCCTTCAGCAGGACAGCCACTCTCATATACCAAGGTGCCCGATTTCGAGGATTATGGTACGGGTTGTTTCCTCCTTGGTGGTGTTGAATACTACAAACTCGTGAAATGATGAAAAACTTACTACTTACTATTATAGCTGTGCTGATGCCTTTCGGGGTGTCAGCACAGCGTCATGTTGAATGTCTCAATTTCGGATGGGAGTTCCGTCTGAATGATGAAGGAACCTGGAGGAAAGTCAATGTACCTCATGACTTCCAGATCGAACAGCCTTGGGTGGCACCAGCCGCTGATGAGAAGGCTGACAATACCGACGTGGCAGCCAATATCAAGAGCCGACTCTCGAGTCGAGGTTTCAAGGAGATGGGAAAAGGCTACTATCGACTGCATTACACACCAGCCAAGGAGTTGAAAGACCAACGAGTACTCCTCGATTTCGAAGGTATCATGTATACAGCCGACGTCTATGTGAACATGAAGCGGGTAGGTGGTACTAACTATGGCTACGTAGGATTTGAGATTGACGTGACCAACGACCTGAAATATGGTGAAGACAACCTGATAGAGGTGGTGGCAGATACCCGTGAGCCAGGTAATTCACGCTGGTACACCGGCGGTGGCCTCTTTCGTCCTGTGAGTGTCATTGCCACGCCAAAGGATCTCTATTTCGGTCGTCATCCGCTTTATATCACGACGCGAGAGAATCAGTTCGTGAACATTTCGGCTGAGTTTACCAACCGCACGAAGGACAAAGCCACCATGATCAAGGTACAAATTATGGATCCTGACGGTACAACCGTTTATGACAATACCATCAGTCTGAAACGCCATAAGATGGCACGTACACAGGAAGAACGCATCGCAACTGACGTGGAGATCAAAGAACCTAAGATATGGGATATGGATACCCCCTATTTATATAAGGTCAAAGCACAATTGCTGAGAGAGGATGGTACGGTGGCTGACGAGACCTGTGAAGAGTTTGGCATCCGCACGATTGAATTCGGTCCTGAGTTCGGCATGAAGCTCAATGGTAAGAAAGTGCTGCTGAAAGGTTATGCCAATCACCATACGTTAGGTGCTTTAGGAGCGGCAGCCTATCCCAAGGCCATCGAAAAGCGCCTGAAGCTGATCAAGCAGTTTGGCATGAACCATATCCGTACTTCGCATAATCCCTATAGTCGCGATTTTATCAAGCTTTGCGACAAATACGGTATTTTGCTTGTTGACGAGCTTTATGACAAGTGGACTCGCCAGCATACGGGTGGCAAGGTGCCCTTCGAACAACTGTGGCAGTACGATATTCCCGAATGGATCAAGCGCGACAGGAACTCTCCTTCGGTGGTGTTGTGGAGTCTGGGTAATGAATTGCAACAGGATCCCAACCAGCCGTTTAATGATTTTGGTGTAACGATGTACAAATTGCAGAAGACACTCCTGCAGCGATATGACTCTACACGACTCGTTACCGTAGCCATGCACCCCCGTTATCGAAATTGGGAGACTGACTCACTGCCCCATGACCTGGCGATGCAGACGGACATCCAGGCTTATAACTACCGTTATATGTACTTTCCTGGCGACGGGCGACGATTCCCTTGGATGAAGTTCTACCAAAGCGAAGCTTCCATCTCGGCCATGGGTCCGAACTTTTTTGAGATGAACCTCGACAAAGTGATTGGATTGGCATACTGGGGTGCCATCGACTATCTGGGCGAGAGTCAGGGATGGCCCGCCAAGGGTTGGAGTCAGGGTGTCTTCGACATCTCACTGGAGCCAAAGCCGAAGGCCTACTTCATGAAAAGCTTCTTCAAACCCGAAGAGCCGTTGGTGCATATCGCCGTTATCGACTCGAAGAACGACGTGATGTGGAATGGTGTGCAGACGGCCAACGACGGCATGAGCGACCACTGGTGTCGTCAGCCTGGCACAGAGCTGAGTCTCATCACCTATACCAATGCCGACGAGGTTGAGTTGCGACTGAACGGCAAGAGTCTGGGCAGGAAGCAGAATCCTACGGACAACCCCAAACAGCGTAATCAGATCAACTGGGAGGGAATCAAGTATGCTGATGGTAAATTGCTGGCGATCGCCTATTGCAATGGAAAAGAAGCGGCTCGCCATCAGATAGAGACTACGGGCAAGGCTGTGAAGCTGATTGCTACTCCGGAAGATGATGTCTGGAAAGCCGATGGCACCGACCTGATGCACATCCGCATCCAAGCAGTTGACAGCAAAGGTCGCCGCGTACCGATGGCACAAGACGAGCTCCACTTCAGTGTGGAAGGCGATGCCAGCATCGTGGCTGTCACCAATGGGGACATCAACAGCGAGGAACTGAACGTGCAGGATCACCGCCGGCTCTACAACGGTTCAGCTATGGTGATTCTCCGCAGTGGGAAGTCTCCATCGAAGATTACACTGAAGACCAACAGCCCCAACTTCAAGACCATCACGACCAAACTGGAAACAAAATAGTAGAAAACCGAAAGAAGGCAACCCAAAAGGCTGCCTTCTTTTATCTACGCTATCAGCAAAGATAAGTAACTGTACTATTTCGCTTGGCTTAGGATGCCCTCAGTGGTGCTTGGCTGTGAAGATGATACCCTTCATACCCGCCTGTTTACAGACGCGTGCCCACTGCCGGCAGTCAAGATCCGATGGATTAAACAGTTCCAGCGCCTCATTGCCGAACCCCCATTCCTGGTCGGTGTACGTGTTCAGCGAATAATGGATGAAGGCATACATCTCCATATCCTGCCACCGCAGCTGATCCTCCGTCGGTACAGGGCCACAGGGCGCCATATGCTCCACCTGCCCAAATGCCAACATGGGCAGCACAGCCATTGAAGTAATGAGCTTTCTATAACTATCTATCATAAGTCTGCATTTTGGCTACAAAGATACAAAAAACGAGAGAAATACAAAAGAAAAACGTACTATTCTTTTTATTCCCACGGTGGGAACACTTTATTCCCACGGTGGGAACTATAGGAAAGTCGTAAGCAAAGTGTCAGCATCACCGTAGCGGACGCTGACATGAAAGGTAATGGTCGTGCAAAACGTATCTGGCTAGACCAGATATTGAATAAGAATTTGGGGAAGGTCGTTGACTGGCAATATATTGATAAGGACGAATATCTCTCTGCTATGGAGCGAAGCCCCATCAATGACTTGGAAATCCGTACCCTCTTAAATGTCAAAACGACATCTTTATGAGTCTGCTTTTGGATAATGGCAACAGCTTTTTAACCATAGAAGTAAGAAAAGGGAGGATTAAGGATAGGACGCGTCTCCCGACGCGCCTTATCTGCATTATTTATAACTAACTCTTAAGTATGAACTTCATAACAATTATCTTATTCAACAGTAATGCCTCTTGCCATTTTATACATATCAGGTAAGTCCTTACTGAAGAAGGTTCGCTTGTCTTGATAGAAACTTCTGAAATTGTTTTCTGAGACATGCCCTGGAAAAACAGAGAAATAATGTGTGTCCTTTTCGTTCTTCCCTACATACTTATTTCTCCAAAAGGCAATGAAACTGACATGGACATCTTCGGCAGTTGCTGGCTGAAGAATTTGGTCTGTCCAATACCGAGGATTGGTAAAGGCCTCCAGTCCTGTTTCCGTAACAGCACATGGTTTCATCTTCTTCTCAGAAACAGCTGAGAGATTTTTCAGACTAATATAGAAATCAATCGGATTCTCCTGCTCGTAATAGTCATATCCGATCATATCAACATAATGATCACCTGGCCACCAATAGGTAAAGCGGTCCTCCTTGTCAGCTCCACCCGACTGTGGAGAGATAATATAGATAAACTGGTGTACGCCAGAACTGATGAGATAATCAACTGTGTATCGCCATAGGTTTACGAACTCGGCCTCTGTTGCACATCCTCTGCCCCACCAGTTCCATGTCTGGGTATGTTCATGGAACGGACGGAAGATGATGGGTATGGGCTGGTCATTGTCATCCTTCAACTCCTTGACGCAGTTTACCAGACGGTCGAGCCAGAGGTTGAATTTCTGGTGGGTCTTGCTGTCCTTTTGTAATATCTGAGCCACGACCTCACGACTTGAGTTATCCCAGGAGTCGCCCCCAGTTAAAGGATTATTGAGATGTGCACACGCTGTGATAACCTCACCTCTGCGTCGAGCTGCAAGAATATTCTTGCGAGTCAAGGCCATCCGTTCATCATCAGGCTGATACCTATCATCCATCAGGGTAGCAAAATCCATACTGAATACTGCAGGATAATCGCCACAGACATCCTTTGTGTCTGATTTGCCATCAATCCCATACCAGTGTCTGCCATAATTTAGGTCGTCGTGATGACCAAACATAAATCCTTTCTGCTGCAGTACCCAGAGATTGGCGTATAAGGCTTTAGTCTCGGGAGTTGCTTCTGCATCAACAAGCTGCAAATGTATCTGAGCAAATATCTGGGTGCAATTTATAATAATTGCTAGTATAATTATTGTTTTCTTCATAATCAAATTTATTGAACATCGATGAGTGATGTGATTTCCAATTGTTTCCTTAATTCTGTTTCATTTAGCGTAGTCCGGATCTTTACAGCCTTCTCTTTGCCAGGCATGAGATCAAAATAATTATCTGAATAATCATTGTCTATTCCGTTAAGAGAAAGGAAAACTCCTCTTGCCACTTTGTCTGTTGACAATATCACGTCATATCCATCACTGGTCTTGGCAACTCTGAATGAGATGGTTGGTTTATTGAATTGCATTTCTTTGGGCTTACACAGATAATATATGTTCTCATATATTTTGTCACAGGAGAAGGAAGCTAGGACAACTACATCTTTTCTGTCCCTACCCTTTAAAAGTCTCTCGACGGAGATATGTAATACGTCTTGCGATACATTTGCAGCCACGTCGATGTTCTTTTCCACCTTGTTAACATCAATGCCGTCCATATCAATAATCCGAACCGAAAGTTTACCTTTAAGCTGCTTGAGTCTGTCGTTGACTATAAAGACATGCAATTGTCCGTCGGCTTTCTCAATCGGTGATACTAGCACATCATGATAAGCTTGACGACTCATATAGTGAGCAGCCTTCCAGCGCCCATAATAGTCGCGGGTGGACCAAGAAGCAACAGGCCAGCAATCGTTTATCTGCCAGAAAAGCGTTCCCCAACAATAACCTTTCTCTCTGCGATGTGATTCTATAGCTGTCTTCACCGCATCTCCTTGCATCAGCTGTCCGACATACAATAATGACTTAAAGCCTTTTGGCCTGCGATACTCGTTCAGCAGATAAGTCTCTATCAGGTGATTGGCATGAGAGCCTCCTCGCTGATGCGACATCATCACTTCAGAATAGATATCCCAATCATGGCTATTGTCTGCAAACAGTTTTACCGACTCTAATTCTGGGAAACTCTGCATTCCGTACTCGCTGCAAAAACGGAAACGAGTGCTATTATAATCTGTAATCGGTTTCTTTGCATGCCACACTGACCAGTAGTGATAGTCACCATTTGTCTCGTTACTTCCATGCCCATAACCACCGAAAGGAGAAGATGGCCAGTATCGTACCTCTGGAGCATATTGACTCACCACGTCAGGAAGCGTCTTATAGAATAAGTCCTCATATTCTTTCCATACCTTCTTGGCATAAGCCGGATTCTGCTTTTCCAGATTGCGTTGCCATCCCCAGTTATACCAACCGTCCTGGCACTCGTTATTGCCACACCACAGTGCGATGCATGAATGATTTCTCAGGCGTTTAACATTGTCAATAGCTTCTTGCCTGACATTTTCAAGAAAGGCACCAGAAGCAGGATACAGACTGCATGCAAACATAAAGTCCTGCCAAACCAGGATACCGTTAGCATCGCAGAGATCATAGAAGCGATCGTCTTCATAGACACCTCCACCCCATACCCGGAGCATATTCATGTTAACGTTGACTGCATCTGCAATTACTTTTTGATATACCTCGTCTGTAACCCTCGGCAAGAAATTGTCATTCGGGATATAATTAGCTCCTTTTGCAAACAAGCGTACCCCATTAAGTTCAAAACAGAATTCCTGACCGATGCTATCATTAGCTGTTAGCAGTTTTAGAGAGCGTAAACCAATCTTTTGGACTTTGCTGTCATTGGTAGCAGCAGTCATTACCTCAGTCTTAAAACTATAGAGATGTGGTTCGCCAAGCCCGTTTGTCCACCATAATCGTGGATTTTTAACTGAGAAATCCAGCTGTATCTCATTCAAACCGGCTTTGAGCGCAACCTGTTTGTTGGCGTATTTCTTCTTGGTGTCGGCATCCATCGTCAGTACTGTTGCATTACATTCTGAGTCAGAAATGATCTCAACAGTCTGTCGTATCTGCGCAGCATACTTGGTGACCTTAAGTTGTTGTGTAAACACATCCGTAATTCTTACATCATCCCATGCGAGCAGATTTACTTTGCGCCAGATGCCAGAAGTAACCAGACGCGGGCCCCAGTCCCATCCATAATGATAGCCAGCCTTACGGGCAAAGATACTGATTTTCCTATCCATAAGTCCACCATTCTCCGATTGGTCGTTGGTGGCTTCATAATGATAAGGTAGTGATTCCCACTTTGGCATATCTACTTTAACGGGCGAGTGGAAATACACCTTAAGCTGATTGTTCTCTGAGCGGAGCAATGCACGCACATCAGCGTTCCAACGCCTGAACATATTGTCAGCCTTAATAATCAACGTATCGTTCAGATATACATCAGCATAAGTATCAAGTCCTTCAAACTCTATCTGGATATTGTTCCGATTGAGAATCGAATCGCCCACACTGAAAGAAGTCTGATATACCCAGTCTTCTTTGTCAACCCATTGCACACCTCTTTCGTTTAGTCCGACAAAGGGGTCTTCGATGATGCCATTTGCCATCAAGTCTGTGTGAACTGTACCAGGGACAGTTGCAGGGAGCCAGTTTACCCCTCTTGCCTGTTTGAATTGCCATCTCTCCTGTATTTCCATTTTCACCACACTGCCTTCAATAGTCAAACAACTCATAACAGCAACACACATTATAATCAAATTCCTTTTATTCATAATCATTCCACTTTTATATTATTGGCATATTGATACATGTTTGGTAGGTCTTTGCTGAAGAAAGTAAGATCGCTCTGATAGAATTTCATGAAATCTGAGGCAGAGGGATGACCCGTATAAACAGAATAGTAATGCTTGTCGGCTTCGTTACCTGCCACAAACTTGTTTCTCCACATCACAATCATACTGACCTTCCGGCCTGTAGCAGGTGTAAGAATCTGCTTTGTCCAATAGTCTGAAGCAGAGAATGACTCAACTCCAGTCTCTGTGACCCCGCATGGTTTCATCTTTCTCGAAGATAAATCAGAAAGCCTTTTCAGATTTGTTGAGAATGTTTCTGGGTTCAGGCCGTGGTAACAGTCCATGCCTATAAAATCGACATAGTCATCGCCTGGCCATCTGAACAGGAA
>JAEEGJ010014067.1_pt1 | contig 19141 bp, 14 predicted proteins | sample 8958761 | NCBI WGS metagenome assembly JAEEGJ01 (sample SAMN16246546, study PRJNA631951) | gut metagenome | biome: gut microbiome; feature: rumen; material: RS-attached | host: Bos | place: Iran: Karaj | collected 2018-10 | reverse complement strand
AATTCAGCGCGAAGAAGATCCTGCACAGCGGCGTGGAACCCCACTGGATCGACGATACCGAGACCTTCTGGTATAAGACAACTACCGAGGAGGGGGAGGTGTATGTGAAGATAGACCCTGCCACGGGGAGCCGCAAGGTGCAAAAGGACACTACCGGGCTCCACATCAAGCCCATGCCCCAGTGGCGGCGTGACAACGGTGAGGACGGCCACTACTGGAGTGAGACTGACGACGAGCGCAAGGCAGAGCCCGCGACATCGCCCGACGGCAAGTACACAGCCTACGTTCACGGCTGGGACATCGCCGTGAAGGACAGCACGGGGCAGGAGCGCGTGCTGACGATGGACGGCTGCCCGGGGAACTACTATTCCGCCTACATCTACTGGGCACCGGACAGCAGGCACTTCGCCGTGTGCAAGATCCGCAGCGTGGAGAAGCGCTACGTGTACTACGTGGAGGCGGCTCCGAAGGATCAGTTCAACCCGAAGCTGCACAAGCAGGAGTATCAGAAGCCGGGCGACGACCTGATGCAGAAGACACCCGTGATCTTCGATGCGGAGACGGGCAAGCAGGTAAGGGCAGACTATGCGAAGATCAGCAACCAGTACGGTCTGGAGTACCTGCAGTGGAGCGACAACGAGACCTTCACCTTCGAGTATAACCAGCGCGGACACCAGCAGTACAGTCTGATGGCGATGTCGGCAAAAGACGGCAGCCTGCGCACCATCGTCGAGGACAAGAGCGACAAGTATGTGAACTGGACGCGCATCTGGCGCCACCACTTCGCAGACACGAAGCGCCTGCTCTGGACGAGCGAGCGCGACAACTACAACCATCTGTATCTCGTAGACAAGCAGACGGGCGAGCTGCGCCAGATCACCAAGGGTGCGTGGTACGTGCGCCAGGTGCAGTATGTGGACGAGGCGCAGGGTGTCGTGTACTTCTCTGCCAACGGCATGAACAAGCAGGAGGATCCCTACTTCATCCATTACTACCGCATCGGACTCGACGGCAAGAACCTCGTGGCGCTGACACCCGAGGCTGCGATGCACCGTGCCACGCTGTCGCCGGATCACCGGTATCTCGTAGACGTGTACTCCACCCCGAGCGAGGCTCCCGTGGCCGTGCTGAGGAGTGCCGGCGACGGCAAGGTGGTGATGCCGCTGGAGAAGGCAGACATCAGTGCACTGCTGGCAGAAGGATGGCAGGCACCGGAGGTATTCCATGCCAAGGGCCGCGACGGCAAGACAGAGATGTGGGGCAACATCTACCGGCCCTCGAACCTCGACCCCACGAAGAAATACCCCATCATCGAGTATATCTACTCGGGCCCCGGCGACCAGTACGTGCCGAAGGTGTTCAAGCCCTACGACTACTATATGTCGTCGCTGGCAGAGCTGGGCTTCATCGTGGTGATGGTAGACGGCATGACCACCTCCTTCCGCTCGAAGCAGTTTGAGGAGGTGTGCTACAAGAACCTGAAGGACGGCGGCTATCCCGACCACAGGCTGTGGATAGAGGCTGCCGCGAAGCGATATCCCTACATGGATCTGGAGCGCGTAGGCATCTACGGCTGCAGTGCCGGCGGACAGGAGGCCATGAGCCATCTGCTGCTGCACCCCGACTTCTACAAGGCGGGCTATGCTGCCTGCGGCTGTCACGACAACAGGATGGACAAGATCTGGTGGAACGAACAGTGGCTGGGCTATCCGCTGGACAAGAGCTATCTGGAAGGCTCGAACATCGAGAACGCGAAGCTGCTCTCGCGGCCGCTGATGATCTGCTGGGGAGAGCTCGACGACAATGTTGACCCCTCCTCATCGATGAAGGTGGTGGATGCGCTCATCAAGGCAAACAAGGAGTTTGAGATGTTCATCGTGCCCGGTGCCCACCACACGATGGGCGAAGACTGGGGCGAGCACAAGCGCTACGACTTCTTCGTGCGCCACCTGCTGGGGCTCACGCCTCCGCTATGGAGTGAGATACAGTATCCAGCGAAATAAAACGAAAAGCGGCCCCCGGAAGACGGAGGCCGTTTTTTGGTGTGTGCTTATTTCTTCTGCAGCACTTCCTTGAGTTGGGTGGTGGCGCGCTGGATCATGTCCATCGTGCCGGAGCCGTCGCTGACATAGCGGATCACCATCCCTGCATAGCCGATGACACGGTTTGCACGGCGGTCATCCTCGGGGAGCTTCTTCGCCTGCTCCAGGAGCGTCATGAGCTCGTCCATATCCTCGAGTTCGGGGAGATTGCCGGGGCGCATGGTGTTGATGACGGCATTGAGTGCCGAGGCAGCCTTGTCGATCTCCTCCTGCGAGTACTTATCGTCGGGGGCATCCATGAAGGGCTGTGCCTTGGCAGCCTGCTCGAGCATGCGGCCATAGCCGTGGACAGCCCAGGGGGCATACTCAGGCACCTTCACGGCGAGGGCATTCCATGCCGTCTGTTCCTCCTGGCGCGTCTTGGCAATGAGCAGGAGTTCGCGGAGGGCAGACTTGTCGATGCCTTCAGAGACCTCTGCCACATACTTCACGCTGGGATCCACGGGGATGTTCATGCGGAAATAGTGGGTGACGTGCTTATCAGCGGCATAGTCGGGGATGAAGGTCTTGTCCTTGAATGTCAGGGTGTAGAGATTGGCATCGGCGCCTGTGCCCGTCTTCGCACCGTTGAGGGTGATGTCACTGAGATCGCCAGCCATGTCGACGGTAGCCTCATCCCAGCTATGGATACCCTCGGCGGCCATCACCAACGGACCATACATCAGTGCACCTGCCCACATCGGGCTGTACTCGGTCTTGCCATCCTTCTCGTAGGCGGGAGAGGTCTCCATCTTGTCGGGACCGAAATCGAGGTGCCTGGTGAAGGGCATGATGACTTCCACGACATCCTGTGCAGACCACTGGCGGGCAGGGATCTCCACATAGCTGCAGGGCTGGTAGGCGGCGGCGAGGCTCTTGCCGTTGAGGCGCACGTCGAAGCCCTCGGTAGCCCAGTAAGGCACACGGAGTTTCATGGCGAAGGTGGCCGTACCCTCGGTGATGCGGATCTCGGAGCGCTCGGCAGGCCACAGGCACGACTGCTTCACGGTGACGCCCTTCTGAGTCCAATGGGCGGTGGTGGGCAGGTAGAGTGCTACCCAGAGCGTGCGGTCGTTCACGAAGTAGGCTGCCTCCTGATATTTCACGTGGTTCTCCACGCCCGTGCCGCCACAGCAGGTGGCCTGCGGTGTCTCGTTACCCCAAGGCTTCGAGGCATCGAGTCCGACGGCATACTGGTAGACCGTCTGATACTGGCGGGGATTGACGGAGCCGATGATCTGATTATAGAGCACGCGCTCGTAGTAGTCCATGTAGCGGGCATCGTCGGGGTTGAAGCAGTTGAGATCCTTCGTGAGTTTCGCGAGGTTATAGGCACAGCAGGTCTCGTTGATGGTAGGCTCCGGGTGCAGGTCGCGTCCGCCCCAGCTCGTGACGTTCATGCACATGGAGGTAATCTGTGAATAAGGCTGTCGGAACATCTCGCCGTTGCCCACGCCACCCATGGCATAGCGGTAGCGCCCCTGGATCATCGTCCAGAAGTTCTGTGCGAGGTTGTAATAGTAGGGCAGGTTGTTGCCGCGGAAGGAGCGCAGGGCACCCGTCACCATGGGGATATGCTGATTGGCATGGCGCGTGCGGATGGCATCGACATTCTTTGCCAGAGGATCGAAGAAGGCAGGACTGTCGAAATAGTTGGAGGCTTCCAGCAGATGGGCTTTCTCCTCGGCGGTGCCCGTCATCTCCGCAAGCCGTGCGAGCGACTCTGCCATGCCACCCACCTCTCCGGCGATGTACATGTTCCACATCTCGTAACGGTTGCCTGGCTTTGCGCGGCGCTCATCCTGTCGCCCGTCGCTCTTCACGAAGGTGCGGTAGTGGAGACGGTTCCACACCCAGAGACCCATGTCCTTGGCAATGAGCAGGGCCTTCTCTGCCACGGCCTTGTCGTCGATATAGGTGGCGATGTCGATGAGTCCTGCGAGCTGCTTGTGGACGGAGTAATAGGGTGCCCACACGCCCTGCTCGTTATTGTAAGGTGCATATTTCTCGATGAGCACACAGTGCTGGGCGGGGATGGCGTTGAGATAGCCATAGCCGTAATGCTGGTAGTCTTTCTTATAGTTGTCGAAATCTGCCCACGAGCCTTTCATCGCCAGGAGCTCGGCCTCGGGTGCAAAGTCGCGTGCTTCCCAATAGCGCCCCAGATCCTTGTTCCAGACGAAGGTGCGCTCCTGGCACTGGCGGAGTTCGTTGACCATCGTCGTGATGTTCTGTCTGAGGATGGCTTTCTTGGCAGGATCCTGACAGCTGGCGAAGGCGAAAGCCATGGCAGACATGTAATGGCCGGAGCCATGGCCCTTGAGTTTCGTGGTAGGCGAGTCCCAGCCGTCGGCCTCGGGATAGCCTTCGGTGCTGAGACCGTAGGTGTCGCGGTAGTTATAGAGCTGCTGGCGCACGGGGAAGCTGATGAGCTGATCGATGTCGAGGTCGCGGTTCCACGAGAGGCGGTTATCGCCATCGATGCTGACCTGATCCAGCGGCAGCGTCTCGGCCACGGGCGTGTTCGAGGGCACGGGGTACGCCCCCTCCACCACCTTCACCTGCGCGGTGACGGGGTAGCCGTTAGTCGTGGTATTATCGCCGATGATGAAGCCGCGCACCTTATATTCGGTACCCACGGGATTGATGGCGGGATTAGCCTCGGCCATCTCGGTGGCATTCGAGGCATTGAGCCATCTCACCTGCCGGTATTCGCCCTTGCCGTCGGCATATTTCACCCACACCTGATAAGGCAGGCGCGGGGCATTGCCCACGGGGGACTCGACGGTTACGGTCTCAACCGTTACGATGGAACGATACTGTGCCGACAAAGGCAACGGCAACCCCAGAAGCAGGGTCGTGAACAACACACAGAAGAACTGCTTTCTTTGCATAGTTACAGATGTTAATAGTTTCTTTGCAAAAGTATGAAAAAACTGGGATATCACCAAACATTTCACAAAGATTAAACTAATATTTGTCCTTTGGTAGGCTTTTCGTTTGGTTTTTCGCACGATTATTCGTAATTTTGCCGACGATTACGAGATGGCATCACACATGAGAACATTACTGATCGCAGTTTTTTCTGTATTTCAGCTCTTCACGGCTGTGGGACAACAGCTGGGAGACGTCGTGATACTAGGTGACTCGAACACCTGGATAGGCGGTGATGCGTGTGACAAGCCTGAGGGGTGGAACAAATGGTTCAAGGAAGCCCTGCAGCCCAAGAGTTGCCGCAGCTATGCCCGTAGCGGCGCCACCTGGACAAATACCCCTGAAACCCGCAGGAACACCCGGGAGGACATCGGCGTGCTGGGTAACGACAATGTGGTCTATAATCAGATATGCCGTCTGCAGGAGGCAGTGGACAGCGGTGTGCAGGCCACGCCCCAGCTGATCCTGATCCTGGCAGGCACCAACGATGCATGGTTCCGGAAGGCGCGCCCCCAGGTATTCGCCATGAGTGCTGAGGAAGCCTTTGCGAAGCGCTGCTGCTGTTGCGCAAAGCGCCCTGTCTCGGAGATCGTAACCCTCGCAGCCTCCGTGAGATACGGCTGTGAACTGCTCCAGGCGCAGTATCCCCAGGCACAGATCATCCTGCTGACACCCTTTGAATCGGTACAGGCAGGCGCTGAGCCCATCGCCAAGGCGGGCGATATCATCGCGGCCTGTGGCCAGAAGATGGGGCTCCACGTGATCCGTCTGGATCAGCAGAGCGGTATCCGTGCCAAGCAGGAGCAGGCGAAGAAACACCTCACCACCGACGGTACCCACACCTCTGTGGCGGGTGCCCGGAAAGTAGGCAAATACGTCGCGCAGCAAGTGGCTGCCCTGTTACAACCATAACCCCCTCTCTCTCAAGCGCCATGGTATTCTCGGATCTGTTCTTCCTCTTCGTCTTCCTGCCGGCATTCGCCCTCTGTTATCTGGCAGCCTCATGGCTGGACAGGCGACTGTCGCCAGACGCGGATCACAAGAGCCACACCGCCCAGAACACCGTCCTGGTGCTCTTCTCCCTGATCTTCTATGCCTGGGGCGAGCCCGTATATGTGTTCCTGATGCTCTTCTGTGTGCTGGTGAACTACCTGGCAGGACTGGGGATCGCACGACAGACAGGCACTGCCCGGAAATGGGCACTCGCCGCAGGTCTCACGGGCAATATCCTCATCCTGAGCACCTTCAAGTATCTGAGTTTCTTCGCACAACAGCTGACGGCCGTCGGTATCCCCGTGGCAGATCCCAGGATATCGCTCCCCATCGGTATCAGCTTCTATACGTTCCAGTCCATCTCCTACCTGATAGACGTGTATCGGCGAGAGGCCCCTGTGCAGCGGCGCTTCGGCAGTCTGCTGCTCTACATCTCGATGTTCCCGCAGCTGATAGCAGGCCCTATCGTGCGCTATAACACCGTGGCACAGGAGATCCACGACCGCCACGTGACGTCGCGGGATGTAGCCGACGGCATCTACCGTTTCGTGATCGGTCTCGGCAAGAAGGTGATCCTCGCTAATCAGTTGTCGGAGATAGCAGACCAGTTCCTGGCAGGCGGACTGCAGGATCTGACGACGACAGGCGCCTGGGTGGGTATCGTGGCCTTTACCCTGCAGATCTACTTCGACTTCTCAGGCTATTCGGATATGGCCATCGGACTGGGGCGCTGTCTGGGGTTCCACTTCAACGAAAACTTCCGCCACCCCTACTGCTGCAATACCATCACCGACTTCTGGCGGCGCTGGCATATCTCGCTCGGCAGTTTCTTCCGCGACTACGTGTATATCCCCATGGGCGGCAACCGTCGGCACCAGGCACTGAACATCCTTGTGGTGTGGTTCCTCACGGGTATGTGGCACGGTGCCTCGTGGAACTTCATCATCTGGGGTGTGTACTTCGGACTGATCGTCACCATCGAGAAATACACCATCCTCCGCGTGCAGAGATACATCCCCGCTCCCTTGCTCCACCTGTATAGTCTCCTGCTGGTGGTCATAGGCTGGGGCATCTTCTACTTCGACGACAGCACAAGGATGCTGCAGTTCTTCGAGACCGCCTTCGCACAGACAGGTGCGCTCCACGACTTCATGACCGTCAGTGCCCTCACGGACAACTGCTGGCTATGGGTGACGTGCGTGCTCTTCTCGATGCCGCTGCGCAGCGGTGCCGGCAACTTGTTGCAGCGGTGGACATCTGAAGGCGGCATCGCACGGGAATCACTGGTGTTCGTCACCCGTCTCTCGCTCTCCGTCGTACTCCTGGTGCTCAGCGTAGCCCTGCTCGTAGGGGCCACGAACAACGCCTTCATCTATACCCGATTCTAACCCCTCAAACAAAACAAGATATGAAACGACTCCTCACGATAATCCTCCTCATCGCCACCACCGTCAGTATGATGACGGCACAGACCGTACGCCGCGTGCGCAATGGCATCATCCTCGTAGACTCGGGGAAGACGGTGCGCGCCATCGAACCCTATAAAGGCAATATGGAAAGCGTCGCAGCCTACGCCGGGGTGGTGAACAAATACAAGCGCACGTTCCCCCACGTGAACGTCTACTGCATGGTGATTCCCAATGCCGTGGCCTTCTACTGTCCCGAGACCGCCCGCGAATGGACAAACGACGAGCGGCCCTATATCACCCGTATCCTCTCAGGACTCTCTGCCGACGTGAAGGCGGTGGATATCTACGAGACCTTGCAGGCGCATGCCCACGAACCTATCTATTCACGTACAGACCACCACTGGGCACCCCTGGGCGCCTTCTATGCAGCCCAGCATTTCGCCCAGGTGGCCGACGTAGGCTTCATGGATCTCTCTGCCTACGAGCCGCGCGTGATCCACGACTATGTGGGCAGCATGTACACCTTCTCGCGCGACAGGAGCGTGAAGGAGGCCCCGGAGGACTTTGTCTACTACGTGCCGCGCAATACGGCGTTCTCCGCCACGCGCATCACCTATCGGAAAGAGACCAAGGCCTTCGGGCGCAAGAAGAAGCGCCGCGCCATCAGCTGGCTCACGGCCAGTGAACCCGAGACCTTCAGTTTCTTCCGCGACTATGAAGACGGCAGCAGCGCGGCCTACTGCACCTTCATGGGCGGAGACACGAACACCACCAGTGTGGTGACACAGACGAAGAACAGCCGCAGGCTGCTGATCCTGAAGGACAGCTACGGCAATGCCCTGCCCTCGAACCTCTTCTCATCCTTTGAGGAGATCCACGTGGTAGACTGCCGCTACTTCCTGCAGAACATGATCGACTTCGTGAATGCCCACGGCATCACCGACATCCTCTTTGCCAACAACCTCATCCATGCCTCGGCGCCGAAGACCACCCAGGCATACGAGCGTTATCTCACCCAGCAATCCACCAACAGACATGAGATTCAGTAAAGCCTATATCCTGCTCTTCGGACTGCTGTTCGCGGCCTTCGCGGTGGTCTTCAACACGTTTCCTCGCAGCACCTACTCCGAGCTGGAGAAGCGTGAGCTGGCAGCATTCCCCACCTTTACACCCGAGAAACTCGCCGACGGCTCTTTCACCAATGCCGTCTCCTCGTGGTTCAGCGACAGCGAACCCTTCCGCGACCATTTCATGAGTCTCAGCATGCATATCAAGGATCTGATCCGACTGCAGACAGGCGAGGAGCACATCACCTTCCACGCCAGTACCGATAGTCCCGTCAGTGAGCCGGAACCCGAGGAACTCCCTGTCATCGCAGAAGAGCCCGAGAAGGCGGACTCCGCCTACAACTACGAGAACCACGTGACGGCCGACGAGAATGCCAAGATAGCCAATGCCGGCATCATCATCGTGGGCAGCGGCGAGAAGGTGCGCGCCCTGATGGCCTTTGGCGGCACCGGCAGAGGATGCACAGGCTATGCCATGGCTGCCAACAAATACAAGGACACCTTCCCCGACGTGAACGTCTACTGTATGGTCATCCCCACGGCGGTGGAATACTACTGTCCCGAGAAAGTGCGCAAGCGTACCAATCCCCAGCGCCCGACCATCGACAACGTGATCCGCCATCTGTCGCCCGACGTGAAACCCGTGGATGTCTATGCCACGCTGGGGGAACATGCCGATGAGGACATCTTCCTGCGTACAGACCACCACTGGGCACCGCTGGGCGCCTACTATGCCGCGGAGAAATTCGCAGAGGTGGCAGGTGTGCCCTTCCGCGACCTCTCGAGCTACGACCGTAAGGTGGTACACGGCTATGTGGGCAGCATGTATGGCTACTCTCAGGACATCGCCGTCAAGAATGCCCCGGAGGACTTCGTCTACTACGTGCCCCGTGATGTGACCTACACCACGACCTACATCAATTACACCATCGATGATGAATACCGCGTGATCGGTATGGGAAAGCCCTATAAGAGTGTGTTCTTCTACCGTTACAAAGACGGCAGCGGCGGGGCTTACTGCACGTTTATGGGCAGTGATACGAAGATTACCTGTGTGCGGACATCCACGAAGAACGGCCGACGGCTGATGATCCTCAAAGACAGCTTCGGCAATGCCATCCCCGGCTATCTGTTCTACTCCTTTGAGGAGATCCATGTCATCGATTCACGCTACTTTACGAAGAATATGGTGGACTATGTCCATGAGAACCATATCACCGACATTCTCTTTGCCAACAACATCTTCAAGGCCTATTCCCGCCAGACATACGCCAAGTACCTGAGGTTCCTGACGCAGACCAACGGCATCCAAAAGCCCCTCAAGCAACATGCCGACAGCAACGCACAGCACCGCGACAGTATCCCTGCAACGACGGCACCTGCGAAATCTGCAGCACCTGCAGACTCTGCGGCTACTCTTTAGACTTCTTCTTGAAGAGATTCAGGAATTTGTTGGACTTCTTCTCCTTGGGCTGGCCGTCGTTCTTTGACTGTTGTTTCTTGTCGTCGGATTTCTTCTTGTCATCGGATTTCTTGAAGAGATCCTTCACCTTAAACTTCACCTTGGGCTTCACTTTGATGTTGCTCATCTTGTCGATATCCGTGAAGGAGAAGTCGCAGGCCCAATCCAGGCCCTTATTCGTCTGGCTAATATTACCCTCCACCAGGGCACCATTGCTCTTGATATCTACCAGCAGGTCTCTCACCTTGATCTTTTTGTAACTGCACTCAAAGACGGTAGCCTTCACCACGCCGATTGGCATTTTGCCACCACCATTCTTCTTTCGAACCTGAGCCGTGCGCTTCTTGTCGATATCGACACTGAAGCTCGCCTTCAGTCCGACGTCGCCGATTTCCGGCATCTTCAAGACCTTGCCGAGACGGAAGGAACGCGTCAGGGCATTGCCCGTGATATAATGCGTATCGTCGTTATGGGTGAAATCGAAGATCAGGCTTCCCGCAGCCGTACCAAGTACTCCCTTGAACTCCTCACGGCGGTATGGGATATGGACGGTGCCTTTGAAAGTGATATCGCCGAGGGAGCTGAGCTGGTTCATCATCAGCTTCTTTACGGCAAACTGGTTGATTATCTCCTCTTTCACCGTGCCCTTGGCAGTCAGCTTATTAACGTGGAAGAGGATGTCGAGGTCTTCCTTCTTCTTGAGGTTCTCTATACCGCCCACGGCTTCGAGTGTCAGCCGTTTGTCGGGCGTATGCACCTCGATATCCCTGAAGAAGAGGGTAGAGTCGTTGCCGCTGAAGAGTACCGACAGTTCAAGGGGCATATTGAAGTTCTGCAGCACCTTTGCAAAGGGTCGCGAGATATCCTTCAGGAGCGTCTTGCCGTGGATGAGCGACGACTGGAAAAAGAACTTGCGGCCTTCTTTCTTACTCGGCAGCACCACGTAGGCCGAATCGAAGTTGAGGACGGTGTTCTCATGCTGCAGCACAATGTCGCGCAGATGGGCATTCTGCTTCGTGGCGCCCACCGTGAAGTGGAAGTCCTTCACATTGAAGCCCGTCAGCGTATCCTTCGCCACAAAGCGTTTCATCACCGCGTGCAAGGTATCTTTCGCCAGATAGTCGATCACCAGGTTCATATCAGCGATGACATCCAGATGTCCCACGTCAAACCATCCGCGCTTGGGCTTGTTCGTGTTCTTGCGGGGCTTGTGGTTATCGGTTTTGAACTGCAGGCCACCGATCTGCAAGTCATGCTTCCCGTCATCCTCCTTATAGTCGATTTTCCCGATGCGGAACGAGGCTGTCTGCGGTCCTTTCTTTGTCTTCATTTCCCACTGGCCTTGCAGCGATTTCAGCTTTCCCTTAGCGCCAAACCAGCCATTGTCGTACTCCACCTCGCCGAGTGTCACCTTATTATCATTATACTGCAAATCGACGGCTGCCAACTTCGCATATTTGATATCAAGCGTAAAGGGCTCCTTCTTCTTGCCTTCTTTCTGCTTGTCCTCATCCTGCTTCTTCTTAGGCTTGTCTTTCTTAAAGGCATCTATGACAAACTGATAGTTGGCGGGGCCGTCCTCGGGCTTGTAGAGCCGTGCCCTCACACCCTCGATATCGGCCTTGGAGATGACGAGCGTATTCGCCAGCAGCTTCATCACGTCTATATCCAGCGACAGCTTGTCAAGCGCCAGCATCTTCCTGTGCTGCAAATCCTCTACCTCAAGGCCTTTGAGATTGACGTCCTGATTGAACACGTTGATGCTCGCCTCGTCGATCTTCACCTTCGTCTGCAACTTCTCCTCCAGTTTCTCGGTGGCAATGCCCAGCAGCTTGTCCTGGACTGCTTGCGTATTCAGCAATATGGCAGCAACGACCAATAATAAAAGGATGAACCCGATGATCCCTCCGATGACTTTCAGGGTGATGGACACGCTCTTATTCACGATAAAAATAGTTTTTAGTGTATATTCAGATTGCAAAAATAACGGTTTTATGGCAAATCTCCAAATTTTTGGCGCGCAATCTCACAGAAAAAGTGTACCTTTGCAACCGTGATGGAAGAAAAAGACTGTGTCAGACTGCTTGAAGAGCATGATATCAAGCCCACCGCCAACAGGATTGTCGTGGTGAGAGCCCTCTGTGCCTCCATGCTGCCACAGTCGCTGGCAGAGCTGGAACATAAGATTGCGACCATCGACAAGTCGAACATCTTCCGTGCGCTAACCCTTTTCCGTGAGCACCATCTGGTGCATGCCATCGAAGGCAGCAGCGACGGCACGAGATACGAACTCTGCCACAGTCACGACAAGGAGCACGACGACGACCAGCATCCCCACTTCTATTGTGAGGTATGCCAGCAGACCTATTGCCTCGATTATGCAGAGATGCCCGACATCCAGTTGCCCGAAGGCTTCAAGGCCCATTCCTCGAACCTGATGATTAAGGGCACCTGCCCCCACTGTAAGAAATGATTGATTTCAACAATATCCGCGTCATTGCCTTCGATGCCGACGACACCCTCTGGGACTGCCAGAGTCACTTCGAAGCCGTAGAGAACCATCTCTACCGCCTGATTGCGCCTTTCTGCGACGTGCCTGCCCAGGAACTCTTCAAGACAGAATCCGGCAACATGGCCGATCTGGGCTACGGCTGCAAGGCCTTTACGATATCCGTCATAGAGACGGCCCTTCGTGTGGCAGGCGATCATCTCTCTGCTGCAGAGCTGGCAGAACTGCTCAGCCACAGCAAGTCGCTCCTTCACCTCCCCGCCACCCCATTGCCGGAAGTGGTGGAGACGCTAGAGCGTCTGCAGGCCTGGCCTTATCAGCTTGTGGTCTTCACCAAGGGTGAACTTCAGGATCAGGAGAACAAGCTGAAGCGCAGCGGACTCGGGAAATACTTCTCGCATGTGGAGATCACCTCCGACAAGACCGAAGTGGAGTTCCAGCAGCTCTGCGCGCATCTGGGCATCCTGCCTTCACAGCTGCTCATGGTGGGCAACTCCCTGAAGAGCGACATCGCCCCTGCGCTCACCATCGGTGCCTCGGCCATCCATATCCCCTTCCACGTCACCTGGCAGCTGGAGCACTTTGAGGACATCGAGCACGAGCGACTCGTCAAGATCACCCATTTCCACGAGATTATCGACACACTGAATACGAAACAATAAACACGCCACAAACAATGAAATACATCTTTGAGACCCGCATGGAAGTGCGCGACTACGAATGCGACATCGAGGGTATCGTCAACAATGCCAACTACCTGCATTACGCAGAGCATACCCGCCACCTGTTCCTCCGTAGCCTGGGAGTCAGTTTTGCCGCCCTCCATGAGCAGGGCATCGATGCCGTTGTCCACAGCATGAAACTGCAGTATAAGGTACCTCTGCGCTGTGACGACGAGTTTATCTCACGCCTGAACCTCAAGAAAGACGGCATCAAGTATCTCTTCTATCAGGACATCTACCGTGCCAGCGACGAGCAGCTCTGCTTCCGCGCCACGGTTGAACTTGTATGCCTCATCAACGGTCGTCTGGGCAACAGCCCAGAATATGATGAGGCTTTCAAGGACTTCATCTGATCCAGCGCTACTTGTAATTCTTCACCCGCTCGTCTTTGATCACGCCCTGCCAGTTCAGGCCGAAGGCAAAGTCATAGGTATTACCGTCGGCATCCTGATAGCAGCGCATATCGCGCGGCACATCCTCATGCTGCTCCTCTACGGTCTTCATGTCGGCAGGCATCTGCATCGGCAGCAGGGCCGAGGGCTCGTTCTTGCCGCTGATGATGTCGAGCAGCGCCTGATGTTGCACGTTGAAGGATACGAGGATGGCATCAGCCTTCGGTTCTATCTCGCTCAGCACCACGGGGCGCCCCGTCTCCAGGATCACGATGACGGGTTTCTCTCCCATCGCCCGCTTCGTCTCGCTCACCATCAGCATATCGTCGCGGTTGTAGGCCTTCACCGTCTTGCCTTTGTAGCTGCGGTTTGTGAATTTCTCCATCGGGTCACTGCCGGCGATGCTGACGCTACGGGCATCCACCGCCTTGTAGTCATCATACTGCAGACTGTAGGGCACGTAGCCGTTGCCGCCCCGTTTCACGTCTGCCGCACTATAGCCGAAGCCCGTGCTGGGTTCTTCTATCAGACAGATGGCGAAATCAGCCTGCTCCGGCTGTTCTACGACCTCGTAATACTTCCTGACGAGTGCCAGGTCTATCGGCTCCACCGTCTTCTCCTCAGAGATGCCGCCCCATAAGCCCGGGATGGCGGGGAAATGGCGCTTGGGCACATATACCTTGTATTTTTTATCCATGGGGAGCGTCTTGTTATCATGATTCTTCAGCATGACGACCGATTTCAGCTGCGCCTCATAGCCTTCCCGCATGAACTGGGGATTGCCCACAATCTTCTCCGAGGCCTCGGGGTCGAGATAAGGATGCTCGAAGAGCCCTACACGGAACACATTGAGCAACAGTCTGCGCGCCGACTGCTCGAAGCGCTGGCGGGCACTCTTCTCCCCTTGCGCCTTCGCCCACATGTCGTAAGCCGCCAGCACCGGACCTATCTCATTGTTGCCCCCATACTGGTCTACGCCCGCCTGCAGGATCTTGTAGTGGCGCTCTGCCTCCGTCAGCGACTCCACGCCCCAAGGCTTGCCGCCCATCGGACTGTCGAGCACTTTCATATCCTTCGTGATGCCCCAGTCTGTGCAGACGACGCCCTCAAACTTAGCCTCCTCGCGCAATTGCTTCTGGATGAGCCACTGGCTGTAACTGCCACCCACGTTCTCACCCGACGGATCCTGGTTCCACAGGATGCTGTAGATAGGCATCACGGCCGAAGCCATCTCTGTACCGCCTTCCAACTTGAAGGCACCGTCGATGAACGACAGCTTGTGCTCCGCCAGATTGTTGCCGGGATAGACGGCATACTTGCCCGATGCAAAGTGAGAGTCGCGGCCGCCTTCCTGCGCTCCATAGCCATACCAGTGCTTCACCATCGCATTGACGCTTCTCATCCCCCATCCGCGCGTATCCGGCGTTGTCTGGAAGGCATCGCAATAAGCCCTTGCCATCTCTGTGGCCAGCAGCGGGTCTTCGCCAAAGGTGCCGCTAAAGCGCGTCCACCGTGGATCCGTGGCGATATCTACCTGAGGCGACAAGGCTGTGGCGATGCCCAGGGCACGGTATTCCTCGGAGGCAATCTCGCCGAAGCGGTACATCAGCTGCGGATCGAAGGTTGCCGCCAGTCCGAGCGAGGTAGGCCATTGTGAGATATGTCCGCCTGCACCGGCATTATATTCCGTCGTCGCCTTCGCCTCGTGTCGCGGGTCAGAACTGGTGTTGGCAGGGATACCATGATCCAGCCCCTCGATGAAGGCCTGCATCCGGTTGTTCCACTGGGCAGCTGTCCGCGGACTCTCCACGCTCGTGATCAGCACAGCCCGCAGATGATCCTTGCTGAGGAATTTCTTCTGGTCTTCAGTCAGTTCGGCAGAGGGCACGGCCTGATGGCTGCTGTAGAGCATCAGCCCCGCAATCTCCTCTCTCGACAGTTTCGAAGCCAGATCGGCAGCACGCTCCTGAGGCGTGAGCCGCCAGTCCTCGTAAGCATCCAGCGAGTCATTGCGGTTCAGATCCTTGAACGCATAGCCATCCTCCGTCAGCAGCTTCACGCCCGACTGCGGCGAATAGCTCAGCGTCGGCCCCTCCTTCTGCGTCACCAGCATAAACGAATCCACTTGCTGCTCCGACCATTTCTGTCCGTTGCACGCCACCAGGCCTATCAGCATCCCGCCTACGACCACCACATTACTTACTCTTGACTTCCTATTCATAGTTATTGGGCATCTTGATTTTGTTTTCGTTGGCAAAGTTACGAAATTATCTCCATTTCCATCACACTTTTGATAAAAATTTTGATTAGTGCCTGAATATTAAAAGGGTTCGCAGTATCAATCTGCGAGCCCCAATTGTTTAGAGTATAATCGGCCCATGCCCTAGGCACGAAGTCGTCGTAATCGCCGTCAAAAATGCCGTGAGCGCAGCTACTACTACCTTCACTGCAATCTCAACAATACGCTTTTTCATTTCCTCTCCAAATCTTTTTTAATTCTGAAATTCTGTGCTTCTTCCGCCGCATCGCCTCTCACTGGTGTCTGGCACTGCCGCAACCGCCTCTCGTTGGGGTCTGGTACTGACGTAAAGTCGCTTGCGACTTTCTCGTCAGGCCCTGACCCTAGCGAGAGGCCCCGCCGCAATGCCCGCCGCAATGCTCCAGCGGAAGCCCCCCGCCTCAAATTAAGGATTCTGCGCCTTCTGCTCCGCGATCCAGTCCTCCAGCGGCGTCACCTTCTTGATGTACTGCTTCTTGCTGGGATCAGTCTCCTCGGGCGTGAGGTCTACCTTCTCCTCCACACCGTAAGTCGCCAGCGAACACATATCCTTGAAGGCCACGGACGTAATCTTGTCCTCAGCGCACACCCTGGATGATGTCGCGGCCGTAGATCGAGTTGTGCTCTGCCATGTGGTTGCACAGGCCGCGCAGCGAGATGGTCTGCTTCTCTACTGCCTTCGGATAGTACTTGCCATACCCCGGGTTGTTTGCGTTGGTGTTCTTACGAATGTTGATTTCGAATTGTGGATTTTTTACTGCCATAGGCTTTTCCTTTCTTTAAATTTTTTTGGTTTGAGTTTTGTTGTTGCGACAATCTACATCGGTCTGCCGCTTCCCGCCTGCAATCCATCCTGAAACATCCCGTCTGCGCACTACTTTCAGCCCCATTTCTGAATCACGTTACAAAGGTACCACTATTTTTTGACGAAAATCGAGTTGTTCCGAATTGTTCAAGATAATTCCGAGTTATTCTCAAAATTTTTTCGTAACTTTGTAGTCGAAATCAAAAATCAACTAAAAATCAACTAATATGGACATCAAACCACGTACTTTCGGGCGTTCTGAACTCGCCCAGTGTTATTTCCCGAAGCTGAAGCCCATGACAGCCTGGGAAAAGTTGAAACTATGGCTGGATCTCAATCCCCGCTTGAAGCATCTCGCTGAACTCACCCGGCGCACGTTCACGCCCGCCGAAGTACAGCTGATCTACTCTGAATTCGGGGAGCCATAGTGCTCCCCGAGTTTGTCGGTAAGAAACTATGCGCCCAAATAAAAGAAGCGGATAGTTTCTCAGTAAGAAACTTATAAAGTATGAAGAGTAAACAATATCCGTACGAAGTCTACGTTATTAGGAAAAGAGTCAACCTCTCCAGTGATAGTAGTCAACTACTCTCAGAAAGAGAGTCAACCAAATCCGTATGAGAACGCTGTTCAACATTTCAACAATTCAACAATTGGTGTTTTCGAAAGGTGCAAAAAATCAACAAAGAAAATTTTAATTATATTATATATTATATATATAATATATAATATAATTAATATAAAATTGACTTTAATTGTTGTCCTTTTCAACTTTCAAATTGTTGAAATGTTGAAATGTTGAATTGTTGAAATGTTGTTTTTGTCTTCATAGGGTAATTATTTGTCGTTATTTGCTGATTTTTTCATCTATGCTTGCAAATATGGGGAATTATTCGTATCTTTGCAACTAATTCATGATAAAAACCTAAAATTGATGGCTAACACCAAGAATTATTCTCTGCGCGAGAAGGTTATAGACGAGCTTCTGAGCCGTGGATGGTACACACGGAAACAGATCGAAGACGCATGCAACAGGGCGTTGGAGGCTCATGGCGAGTATGCAATCTCCTCTCGCCAGACTATAATGAATGATTTCGTCACCATCAAGCGAAAATACAAGGTCGGTATCGAGACGAAGAAATCAGGCCATACCACCTTCTACCGTTACAGTAAGAAAGGATTCTCCATTTATAAGAATGAACTCAGCTATGAGGATTACTGCCACCTGAAGGAAACCATTCAGATACTGAAGAAATTCCATGGCATGCCACAGTTTGAATGGGCAGACGAACTTGACATCAGACTAAATTTAGGACTTCGGGGCAAGGAAGAGAACCGCACGCTGGTGGCCTTCGAGGATTCTGCGTATAACACAGGTATTGGATACTTCACGCCCATATTCAATGCGATTTGCGACAAGATCACGATCACGCTTGATTATCAGAGTTTCAAGCGCGATGAGTCTAAGGATTTCACGCTGTCGCCTTATTATCTCAAAGAATACAATAACCGCTGGTTTGTGCTAGGCAAGTCTCCTGGTTATGAGCGTATCAGCATATATGCGCTTGACAGGATCAAACATCTGTTTAACGCAGGATTGCCCTACGAGGATACGACAGTCGATTTCGATGCCTATTTCGAGAACGTGATAGGTGTGACGATCTCCGACAACCCGGTAGAGCGCATTGAACTTTGGATCTCCAAGCAACAGCTGGGCTATCTGGAGACGAAGCCCCTGCATCGCAGCCAGCGCATCGTCAGCAGAGATGACGACGGCGGTATCGTGGAGTTTGATCTCATACCCAACTATGAGTTAGAGCAGGCTATCCTGGCCCTTGGCGAGCATGCCAAAGTGCTGGCCCCAGCCTCGCTGAAGGACAAAATCAAGGAGAGAACCCGCCAAAGTTTGAACAATTATGAATAAGTCCATTTTGGATGGACGCTATCAGACTATTTTTGCAAGCAAAAAACTATTATGAGTGGAATAACAGGAAAAATCAAGAATCAAGTAGACGCCATCTGGATGAGTTTCTGGACTGGCGGTATCACCAACTCCATCGATGTGCTGGAGCAGATGACCTATCTCTTCTTCATGAAGATGCTCGACGATGCCCAGCTGTCGCAGGAAGCCAAGGCCGCCATGATGGGCATGGGCGATGTGGAGCTGCCCGATGCCGTTTTTAAGAAAGGTCTTTGGCATAATCCCGATACCCAGAAGGATGTTCCCTATAAAAATCTGCGCTGGAGCGAGTTCCGCAACTTCACCCCCGAGCAGATGTTCGACACCGTGCGCTTCGACGTGTTCAACTTCATCAAGCACCTCAGCGATGCCAAGACCTCTGCCTATAGCCGATTTATGAGCGATGCCGTGTTCTTGATCCAGCAGCCTCGCACGCTGGTGAAGGTCGTCGAAGGTATCAACAGCCTCGACATGAACGATCGCGACACGATGGGCGATGTCTATGAGTATGTGTTGGGGAAGATGGCGGCT
>JAEEGJ010014066.1_pt1 | contig 19141 bp, 14 predicted proteins | sample 8958761 | NCBI WGS metagenome assembly JAEEGJ01 (sample SAMN16246546, study PRJNA631951) | gut metagenome | biome: gut microbiome; feature: rumen; material: RS-attached | host: Bos | place: Iran: Karaj | collected 2018-10 | reverse complement strand
CGCATTTTGCGTGCTTCGGTGCAGGCGGCGCGTCAGGTGAACCGCATGGTGACCCCGGGCGATATGCTCGTGGCCTTGATGAAGTTCTCGGGCGACCGTGGCCTTGCGAAGGTGTTCGAAGATGCTTTGGGAAGCGTCGAGGTTGTGGAAACGTGGCTTTCGGACCCGTTTGCAGGAGCCGCCAATGCCGAGGAACAGTCTCCGCTGAAACTGTACGGCCGTGAACTCGTGGAAATGGCTGCCGACGGAAAGCTTTCGCCGGTGATTGGCCGTGAAGAAGAAATCCGCCGTGTCATCTTGATTCTGAGCCGTAAGACGAAAAACAACCCGTGCCTGGTCGGTGAACCCGGCGTGGGTAAGACCGCCATTGTGGAAGGCCTTGCCGAGCGTATTTACCGCGGCGATGTGCCTGACGCTTTGAAGGGCAAGAAGTTGTTTGCTCTGGATTTGTCAGCCTTGATGGCGGGTGCAAAATACCGCGGCGATTTCGAGGAACGTTTGAAAGCCGTGCTCGACGCCCTTGAAGAAGATGGTAATACCTTGCTGTTCATCGACGAAATTCACACCATCGTGGGTGCGGGCAAGACGGAAGGCTCCATGGACTTGGGCAACATGCTGAAGCCGAAACTGGCCCGTGGCGAACTGCACTGCATCGGTGCGACCACCACGCAGGAATACCGCAAGTACATCGAGAAGGATTCCGCTCTGGAACGCCGTTTCCAGCCCGTGCAGGTTGACGAGCCCAGCGAAGAGGAATCGATTTCTATTCTCCGTGGCATCAAGGACGGCTTTGATGCGCACCATGGCGTGCGTCTGCACGATAACGCGCTCGTGGCGGCGGTGAAACTTTCGAACCGCTACATCAGTGACCGTTTCTTGCCGGATAAGGCCATCGACCTGATTGACGAGGCGGCAAGCCTTGTGAAGACGCAGATGGATACCGTGCCCGAAGCGCTCGATACCTTGCAGCGTAAGGAACTCCAGATGAAAATCGAAGAGCAGGCCTTGGCGAAGGAAACCGACGACACCAGCGTAAAGCGCCTAAAAGAGTTGCGCGAAGAACTCGCAACGACTGATGCGGCTGTAAAGCTGATGCAGGACCGCTGGCAGGAACGCCGTGCGAAAAACGCCGAATTGCAGGGCCTCAAGAAGTCCTTGCAGCAGGCGAAGGACGAGATGGAGCAGGCCGAAGCCCGCTACGACTTGAACCGCGCCGCCGAACTCAAGTACAACAAGATTGTGAACCTCGAAAAGGAAATCGCCGCGAAGACGGAAGAAATCAAGAAGTCAGCAAGCGATGGTGACTTGAGCGAAGAGGTGACCGAAGAGACGATTGCCCTCGTGGTGAGCCGTTGGACCGGAATTCCGGTGACAAAGCTTTGCGAAGGCGAAAAGGCAAAGTTGTTGCACTTGGACGAACGCCTGCATGCCCGCGTGATTGGCCAGGACGAAGCCGTGGAAGCGGTTTCTGAAGCTATCTTGCGTAACCGTAGTGGCCTTAGCCGCGAAAATGCGCCGATTGGCAGTTTCTTGTTCCTCGGCCCCACAGGTGTCGGTAAGACGGAACTTGCGAAGGCGCTTGCCGTGGAACTGTTCGACGACGAGAACGCTCTGGTGCGTATCGACATGAGCGAATATATGGAAAAGCATAGCGTTTCGCGACTCATTGGTGCGCCTCCGGGATACGTAGGCTATGAAGAAGGCGGCCAGCTGACCGAAGCCGTGCGTACGCATCCGTACTGCGTGATTCTGCTCGACGAAATCGAGAAGGCTCACCCCGATGTGTTCAACACGCTGTTGCAGGTGCTTGACGACGGTCGTTTGACCGATGGCAAGGGCCGTACCGTGAATTTCAAGAACACCTTGATTCTGATGACGTCGAACCTGGGTGCCGCTCATTTCCAGAACCGCGCAGGTGATGCGAAGCCTGTGACCTTGAAGGAAATTGAGCCGGAACTCCGTGGCTTCTTCAGGCCGGAATTTTTGAACCGTCTGGACGAAGTGCTGGTGTTCCAGAGCTTAACGAAACCGCAGATCAAGGACATCGTGAAGCTGAAATTCAAGGGACTCGCCGAACGTGCCGCCCGTCAGGATTTGCAGCTCACGCTGACCGACAAGGCTCTCGAAGCGATTGCCGATGGAGCTTACCAGCCGGAATTCGGCGCACGCCCGATTCAGCGTTACTTGGAAAGAAACGTGGAACGCCCGCTGAGCCACGCTATCCTAGCTGGCGAAGTGAGTGCCGCAAAGCCTGTAACCATCGACTACGACGGAACGGTGTTTACGGTGAAATAAAAAAAAACTACAGTGCAGTCATCACGTAAAGCGCGATGGTCTGCACGTCGTTGTTTTTCTTCTGCATAACCCCGATGTCGAAATCGAGCCTGACCCGCGCGGGCCCTAGGCTCAGTTCTAGTTTCGGGATAATGTCTATCATGAAGTCGTCGGTAATGTTCCCGATGCTCCCGGACATGTTAATCTCGATGTACGTGCGGAAGTAACTGGTGAAGTACAGCGTGGGGGTCATGCCCGCAGCGAATTTTACGTATCCGTCCTCGCCGGTAACGCCTTGCAGTGCGCCCGCACGCAGTTCGTAGAAGTTTGCGAAGTTCTTCGAGATAAACTGCTCATTACCGTAGGTCAGCACGACTGCCGTACTGTTGTTGCGGTTTAGGCCGAAGTTACCATCAAGTTCAATGAAGTTGTTCGCGTTAATCAGGTAGCGGCCGCCGATATCGAGCGTGATGATGACCTGGTCGAATTTGTCGAGGCTCTGTACGTTCACCTTGCCACCGATGTTCCATTCCCTGGAAAGTGCCATGGTGAGGTTTGCCGGGAAAAGGATGTCTGAACCGTAGTTGCTCACGGCACCGACGCCGATTCCCCAGCGGGGCGAGGGGCGCGTGTCTGGGCCGAACGTGTAGCGGATGTCCCACATGCGGTCGACAGCGAACGCATTTACGCACAGGGCGGCGATAAACAGGGCTACAAGGCGGTTCATATACGCTAAATTTAACTTAATCTTGGCGAATATTCTAAATTTACGTGCGTTAAAAGAGGTAATTATGGTCGAACCGCGTCCAGAACTTTCAAAACTTTCCGATTACGTTCCCGGAAAATCCATCGAGGAAATCCGCGAGCGCTTTGGACTTGCAAAAGTTGTCAAGTTAGCGTCTAACGAAAACCCGCTCGGGGCTTCCCCGAAGGCGGTCGAGGCGTTTCACGGGATTGCGGACAGCCTGCACCTTTACCCGCGTGGCGATGCTCCCAAACTGATTGATTCCATCGCCAAGATGTACGGCGTGGCCACGAACGAGATTGTTATCGGTAACGGCTCGGACGAGATTATCGATATGGTGGGCAAGGCCTTTATCCGCCAGGGAGACAACTGCGTGGGAATTACGCCGACTTTCTCGGTGTACAAGTTTACGACGCTCTCGAACGGCGCCGACTTTGTCGGTGTGGGCGAGGGTGAGGTGCGTGCATCGCTTGATGACCTTGCAAAGGCTGTGAACGACAAGACCCGCGTGGCTTTTATCTGCAATCCGAACAACCCGACGGGCTCGTACTACACCGAAGCGGAAATTCGCGACTTTTTGAAGAAGGTTCCGCAGAGTGTGCTCGTGTTCCTGGACGAGGCGTATGCCGAGTTCGCGACGGCACCGGACTACCCGAACATGGCGAAATTTGTCCGCGAGTACCCGAACCTGTTCGTGAACCGCACCTTCAGCAAGATTTACGGGCTGGCAGGGCTCCGCGTGGGCTATGCCTTCAGCAATGCCGAAGTTATCCGTGCCCTGTGGAAGGTGAAACCGCCTTTCGACGTGAACCAGGCGGCTCAGGTGGCGGCGATCGCCGCACTAGGCGATAAGGAACACGTGCAGGCGACCCGCAAGATGAATACCGATGGCATTGAAGTCCTTACCCGCGAATTTGAAGCTCTCGGGCTCAAGGTGCTCCCGACGCAGGCGAACTTCATCTGCGTGAAAATCGGTGAGCGTGCGAAGGAACTTGTTGCTTTCCTCGAACAGAACGGTATGATTGTCCGTGGGCTCACGAGCTTCGGTATGCCGGAATACATCCGCGTGACTGTAGGCAAGCCCGAAGAGAATGCGTTCCTGATGGAACTCGTGAAGAAGTGGTGCGAGGCGTAATATGGCTCAGGAATACAAGGACCTGCTGCAGACTGCGCTCAAGGCGTCTGAACTCGCTCAGGCGAACATCCTGAAGTATTTCCAGTCCGGTATCGGTGTCGAGTGGAAAAAGGATAACACGCCGGTAACGGTTGCCGACAAGAGCACGGAAGAACTTTGCCGCGAATTCTGGGCGAAGGAGACTCCGGGTTTCGGCGTGATTGGCGAGGAATTCGGAATCGAGAGCCCCGATGCGGAATACCAGTGGGTGATTGATCCGATTGACGGTACGAAGGCGTTCATTCACGGCGTTCCCCTGTTCGGCACGCTTATCGCGCTTTATAAGAAGAACATTCCGGTATGCTCGCTCATCCGCATTCCCGCGATGAACACCGCCGTCTGGGCGGTAAACGGCGGGGGAGCCTTCCTGGACGGCCGTACAGTCCGTGTTTCGGGCGTTTCGCAGTTGAACGAGGCTCTCGTGCTTTCGGGTACGGTAAACACCATGGAAACCTCGGGCTACGGCGAAGGTTTCGCGAAACTCCGTCGCGGGGCAAAACTCCACCGCGGATGGGGCGACTGCTACGGGTATTACCTTGTGGCGGCTGGACGCGCCGAAGTGATGGTGGATCCGGTTGTTTCCCTCTGGGATATCGCGCCGTATCCGCTCCTGTTTGCAGAAGCGGGTGGAAAGTTCAGTACCATCGACGGGAAAGCAGAACTTTTCGATAAGGACGGCAAGCCGGTTGCCCCGATTTACGAAGGGTTCTCGAGTGTTGCGACAAACGGGCAACTGCACGATGTCGCGCTTGACTGCCTGAAGCGCTGACGCATTGGACACCATCGGCCACGCAGTTTTTTTTCGAGCAATAAACTGCGCAGTTTTTTTTCGAGCAATAAACGGCGCGGGCCTATTTCAACATCGTCTCTACATTTACGGAGTCTTCCGAGAACGTTACGGTAACGGTCCCGCTTTTCGCCGTATTCAGGTACGGGATTTCCAGCGCGTCGAGCCTTTCGGTCACCTGCTTGTGCGGGTGCCGGAACTTGTTCCTGCGCCCGCTCGAGATGATGGCGACCTGCGGGCCGACCGCCTTCAGGAATTCCTCGCTGCTCGATGTCTTGCTCCCGTGGTGCCCTACCTTCAGCACGTCGCTCCTTATGTAGGCGAGAGACTGGAGTATCGTCTTCTCGCCCGGAACGGTCAGGTCTCCGGTCAGGACTACGGAATGCCCGAGCCCACTTGCCCGTAACGTGATGCTCGCCTCGTTCAGGTCGCGGCACTCCTTGCTTGCGTCCGATAGCCCCTTCGGGTGTATCGCCTGCAGTTGAAAGAAGTCGCTGTTGAAGAACGTCTCCTTCCAGGTAAAGCCGCGCCTCACTTCGCGTATGGGGATCCTGCGCTCAACCGCCTCTTCGACCATGTCGCGCCATTCCATGCCGTTTGCCGTGCGGGAACATTCGTTGGTCCATATTTCGTTCACTGGGAACATGCGCAGTATGCTCGCGGCACCCCCGAAGTGGTCCTTGTGCGGGTGCGTTATCACGAGAGCATCGAGGTGCTGTACGCCAATGTGGTGTAGGAAGGGCACGATGATGTCCTTGCCGGAATCGGAGTAGTCGATGTCGCCCGCATCGACCAGGATGTTCTTGCCGCCGGGAGAGGTGAGCAGTATGCTATCGCCTTGCCCCACGTCGATAACGGTCATGCTCCAGGATGGGTTCAGGATTTTCGTTACGCCCTGGAGGCAGAACGTGATGGAAAAAATAAGCAGGCATACGGTGCAGTACCCGCGGGCGACCAGGTTCTTGCGGCAGACGGGCAACATGACGAACAGCAGGCCGAGCAGGAGCAGTATCCAGGCATTGAACGGCCCGACGGTCACCGAAGCCTGCGCCGAGTCGGAAAGGAGTCGCGTAAGCAGGCTCGCCAGCCGGAGGAAGAACCCGGCCGCATTGCAGAACGTTTCGCGCATATAGTCCACGGGCGAGAGTGCTGCAAATAGACCCGCCTGCATGCCCCACGAAATCGGGGGTACTACCACGATGTTCCCGAGCCAAGCCATCGGGGAGAGTGTCTTGAAGTGGTGTATCAGGAAGGGCGCGGTGGCAAGTGTTGCACACAGGGTAACGTACGTGGGGGCGACTGCGAGCGACTCGAGTACGTTCCAGAGTTTGCTCCGCTTCAAAAATTCTGGGAGATTGCGGAGCGGGTTGTAACTGTTGCCCACAAGGATGCCCGCGGTTGCCGCTGCGGAAAGCTGGAAGCCCGTGTTCCAGAGTTCTGCGGGCGAATGCAGGAGTATGCACAGGAGGGCGACACCCAGGCTGTTTAGTGTATTTGCGGGGCGTTGCAACAGCGTGCCTAGTTGTGGGACGGCAAACATCAGCACCGCGCGTATGACTGCGGGCGACCCGCCGGTGACCGGCACGTACACGCCGAGCAGGCAAATTGCGATGATGCTTGCCGCCTTGTGCGGGAGCCGTGTCGCCTTCAGGAACACCATGAGCATGCCCGCGAGCAGCACCACATGAAAGCCACTAATCGCGAGGACGTGCACGAGGCCCGAACGCTGGAAGTCGTTCCGGAGCGCCTCGGGAATGCCGCTCCTGTCGCCCGCGAGTAGCCCGAGCAGGAGCCCCGTCTCTGCAGGTTCCAGGTAGTCGTCGAACCGCGTCTTGAGCCAGCGGCGGAACCGGTGGAAATACCGCTCGAACGTCCATTCCCCGCGCCAGGAATCCCAGTGCCGCATTTTCCCGTAGGCGGCAAACCCCTGGCTCAGGAGCCACTCCCGCGTGTTGAACCCGCCGGGGACCGTGGGGTCCGTTACCGGGTACCACTTTGCCTCGTAGCAGATGCTGTCCCCCGGTTCCGGGAGCGCGTCTAGTTCCCGCTTCTCGGTAATCCGCACGCGATATGCGGCGCCTTCTTTACCGGCAATGCTATCCTTACCCGCGGCGCAGTTCTTATTTGCTGCACAGTCCCTACCCGCAACATCATCGCTGTCACTTGCGGCGCCCTCCTTACCAGAACCATTCACAGTGATTATAAAAGCAGTTCCGTTTGCCCTCGGGAGCATTGCCTCGATCTTCCCGCACGCCTTCGACGGCACATCGCCCGGGAGTGATGTGCCCCGTGATATCCCGAGCAGGCTATGGCACGCCACTCCGGCAACAAGCGCCCCCAGAATGCACCACTGCACGCTTTTCGGGAAAAACCTCGTGCATATCGCGATAGGGAACAGCAGTGCCACCGCAAATGTGGGCGTGTCAAGGCTCGCGTATGTCGCCATTACGGTCAGTGATGCCACGAGCGCCGGTTTCCCCGCGAGCGGGTCTATCAATTCGCGCATGTTCTGCAAAAGAATCGCTTTCCTGTTGTGCTTTTTTCTCATATTTTTATAGTTTTGTTTCAAGTTGAAGGTGTCTCTACCTATAAAGACGCCCGAAACGCGAAAATGAGCCAAAACATGCGTGAAAAAATTCTTTACATGTTTTTCGCCCTTCTTGTTGCGGGGCTTGTCGGCTGTGCCGAAGAAGAGTCTGGGGAAGTGATTGTCCTTCCGCGGAGCCTCTCTCCGTTTGCTTTGTACCCGAACGATCTTGCGAACAACGATTCGGCCTCTGCCCATGTGGTGGAAGGCCTACAGTTAGTTGTGCATCCGAAGGTCACGTACACGCTCTCCTTTGAGAAGGACCCGAATATCGAGGAGGCTCCCATATTGCAGCTGTTCCGCCTTGGCGATATGGTGGATGACGGCCACGTTTCGACCCGGCACGTGCGCTCGCTGGAACCGAAACTCGATAGCGGTAGGTATGTCTACGAGTTCCTGTGCGAGGAACTTGACCGCAACGTATGGGTGACCACTCTTGTCCAGGATGGCGATTTCTACAAGGGTACAACCCGCAAGGCGCGCCTTATGGCGGAAGGCCCCTATTCCGACACGCTCTCGCTCAACCTGATTGTCGTGGGCAAGGTCGATTTTATGGAAGAGGGAATGACCGTAGATACGTTTGCCCGCCAGTTGCTTGACGAATTCAGGAAGTACTACACCTCGATAACCATCGACACGCTGTACGTGCGCTATGCGCATGAACACCCAACGCTCGGCTCGAAATTCCCGGCGAACGAGCCGTGGATTGCCGGCAGATCTTCTGAGGATTATTTTGTCACGGAACTGGGCGGCTGGCCGGAACCTGCGCTGAAGTATGCTCTCGATATCGTGCTTGTGCACCGTATAGAACTGGATTGGGTGCTGGGCTATTCCCTCATGTATGGTGGAAATTTGCTTGGCGGTACGGGTAGCACGGTCGTCATTGGAACGCACAACAAGACGAATACAGGGGAGATGGGCGTAACGACTGTCTCCATGATATCGACCGCCGTTCACGAGACCGGGCATTTCTTTGGGCTTAGGCATACGACTGCAACCCAGGCGGATTTTGAAGTGGATATGGACTACTCGAACTACGAGGACGGCTTTACCGATACCCCGTACTGCCGCGATCTGCTCGCGTCCGGGCTGTTGAAAACGCAGAAGGTGAAACCCGCTGCCGACTACGCCAGGTTGCCAATCTTGCGCGGACGCTTTGCCGCGAAACCTGCGTTTGATGTGAGTGATTGCCCCGATGCCCGCAACATGATGTTCCCCGCGGTGGACGATGAAGGCATGGAGGGCTTTACGGAACAGCAACTGGAACATATCCGCAAGAACCTGCGGGTCTACCCGCACTGAGGTCACGATGGCGACAAAGCAACAGTTTTGCGAGCCGGTACAGTTGCTCGCGTTTGTACTCCAGAAAAGTGCGGAATGGAACCCGGAAGTACTGCGCGCGTTAGAAAATACTTGGGGCCCGCTGCGCCACAAGGGAATGCTCTTCGCTTTCGATAAGACCCCGTATTACGTGCCCGAGATGGGAGAGGGGCTTTACCGCGGGGTGGTCTCTTTCGAGAAGTGCATCCCGGCAGAGACGATTGCCCTGGAAAAGGCGCGCAGTAACGAACTTGAACTCACGATGGCAAGTGCCGAGAATCCGGACATGCGTACCGTGAATATCGACATCGGCTACATGGATTTGGACAAGGTGGTGCTCCCGAGTTACAAGCGCGGGCCTTTTAAGCTGTATGCGGGCGAGGGAGTGTGGCTTGACATGCTGCTCACGTACGCGAAGGGCGTGTTCCACCCGACGGCATGGGCATTTGAGGATTTCAAGCGCAATCCGTACCAGCACGACTTGCAACTTATTCGAGAGCGCTGGCGCAAGGCGCAAAAAGGGAAATAACAGGAGGAAACATGAAAAAGATTCTGGCATTAGGTACACTGGCTCTCGCGTTCGCGTTTACCGCGTGCGACGATTCCGCTTCCAGCAACTCCGATACGAACGGTAATGCGGGTGGCAATGCTGGCAAGAGCGAGGCCAAGGGCAGCTTCCCTCAGGGTGGCGACTCCGACTTCTACTGCATCGCCGATAGCGGTGTTGACGAGAATGGCAACAACTGGTCCGAAATCAGGGTGAATATCCCGAAATACCGGGGCCACGTCGAAAGGATTACCTACGATGCGGCGGGTAACGGGACGCAGTACTACGAGGAAACCTATTTTAGTCTGAATTCAGTCAAGCAGGCAATGATGTGCCTGGAATTTAATGACGAAATAGAGAAGAAGAGCGCCAAGTACGATTTCGCAGAAACCTACTGCGAAAACGGGGTGTCCTACTTTATCGTAAGATTCCAGGATGTGGACGTAGAAGAGGAACTTGCTCCCCGCATTGAGTATTTCAGGGAAGATTGCGAAGACTACAAGCAGGAGTGGGAAGAGGGCGAGTACGACGACTACAGGCCGTAGGCTTCCTTCTTCAGTTTCCTGAAGTACTCGAACTGCGCCTTGGTGGAGTTCTGCATCGTGTACTTGAGCGTGCGTTCGTGAGCGACCTCGCGCATCTTGGCGTATGCTTCGGGGTTTTCCTGGAACATCGTGCGGCATTCTTCCAGCGCGCCTAGCCATGCATTCTCGTCGATGGGCAAGATGCGTCCGGCGGCTTCGTCCATCACGATATCGTGTGGGCCACCATAATTGCTCACGATTGCGGGCGTCCCCGTAGACATCGCTTCGACCACGACGTTCCCGAAGGTATCCGTCATGCTCGGGAACAGGAAGAAATCCGAATCCGCATAGAGGCTTGCGAGCGTCTCGCCGCCCTGCTCACCTGCAAAGTGCACGCTGTTGTCGTCTGCGAAGAACTTCTTGATTTCTTCGAGGTACCAGCCGTAGCCTACGTACATGAGTTCCACATCGTTGTGCTGGGCGGCGAACTTTTTCCACACGCCGTTCAGGAACTCGAGATTCTTCTCTTTTGAGATACGTCCAATAAACGAGAAACGTACCTTGCGCGCGGTTCCGGTCTGAACCGCTTCGGTGGCGCCATTGTACTTTTCCCAAACGCCCTTCCCGCGCAGGTCGGGCGAGAACTTTTCGAGCGGGAGACCGCGGGGCAGGATCTGCACCTGGTTTGCGGGGATCTTCAGTTGTGAGGTAAGGATATCCGCGTAGTCCTTGCAGGGGCTAACCACGGGCTTCGTCATCCCGTAGAAAACCTTCATGAGCCACAGCACAAAGTGGAACATCCATTTTGCCTTCACGAGGGTCTTCGTGTAGGTCGGGACGTCGGTGCGGTAGTGGCTGAATACCTTGATGCCCGCCACCTTCGCGCAGAAGCATACCAGCCATGCGCCGGGGCTCGGGGTCTCGAACTCAATCAGGTCGACGGGGTAGCGCTTCAGAAGCCTGAGCACCGGGCCCACGCGCGGGATAGCGAGCTCGCTGTTCGCGTACCCGAGTTGTTCCATGCTGAATAGCCTCGGGAGCAGAATGCAGTAGCCGTTTTCCACCACGCCGCAGGGGCGCGTGTTGAATGCGTTGCCGGCAAGGAATGCCTTCATCCCGTGGGTACGCATGTAGGGGATAACGTTCCTCAGGTTGTTCGCAATCCCGTTCGTTTCATCCAGGTTGTCGGAATAGAACAGGATGCGCACGTCGTCTGCGGGTCTCTTGGTGCGTTCCTTTTTCAGGTAGCCGCGCAACTTCAGTAACTTCGGGATGTTCAGGAGTAGCGAGCCGAACACAATCGGCGGAATCATGCCGGTACGCAGGTTTCCGGGGGGCTGGTGCTTGAAACTGAACATCTTCCTGAACGTACTCGTGACCGTGCGCCCGAAAATCGGCGGTCTCGTGTCCAGCGCGTCGGTAGCCTTAAGCTTTGTTGAACCTGACGCAGTCTTCATACTTCACTCCTTTGCCACCGAAAAGGTCGAGTGCCGATCCGATGGTGAGGTCTATCATTCCGTTAGAAATCTTCTTGCAGTGTTCCAGGTCCTTGAGCGACTTGGCCCCGCCCGCATACGTGCAGGGGATGGGGCTGTTTTCGGCGAGGAACATGATGAGTTCGTCGTCCATGCCCTGCTGCTTGCCTTCCACGTCGGCGGCATGGATCAGAAATTCGTCGCAGTACCTGGCGAGATCGTTGAGGGTCTCGGCCGTTATCTCGATATCGATAAGCGTCTGCCAGCGGTTAATGGCGATTTTCCAGCGTGGCTGGATATCTTCGGAATCGTCGTCGCTGCTGTCGTTGTCGGTACGGACCCGCTTGCAGCTTAGGTCCAGCACGAGCCTTTCTTTGCCCACCGTTTTCGACAGGCGTTCCAGGCGCTCGCGGTCGAGCTTGCCTTCCGGGAATATCCAACTCGTGACAATCACGTGGCTTGCTCCCGCCTCGATGTATTCCATCGCGTTGTCGGCGGTGATTCCACCCCCGACCTGCAGGCCGCCTGGGTATGCCGCGAGGGCCGCCTTTGCGGCTTCCACGTTGCCCTTCCCGAGCATAATCACGTGCCCGCCTCTGATGCCGTCCTTCTTGTAGAGTTCCGCAAACCAGGCGGGGGAGCGGTCCGTCTCAAAATTCGTCTTGAGGCCGGCACCGCTATCGTTAAGCGAACTGCCGACAATCTGTTTGACCTTTCCGTCGTGCAGGTCTATGCAGGGGCGAAACTTTGTCATCAGTCCTTGGCCCCCGTTACGGTCCAGTCGAGTTTCTTGTTGTGGCTCGCATCGCTGCGCCCGCGGTAGAAGAGAATCTCGCCGCCCGCGGCAATCTTCATCGCCTTCTTTGCGAACCACCCGTCTACCTTGTCCAGGAGGCTTGCCTTCTGGTACGTCTTGTTCACGGGGAACGAAAGTTCGGGAGCGCCTTCCTTCCATGCGATAGTAAGCTTGTTCTTCGGGAACTTCTTGCCGCTGTAGTTGTCCTCGCCGTCCTTGACCTGCGTGGGCAACAGCAGTTTTGTGCCTTCACCCGAGTTGTAGAGCGCATAGCCGAACAGCCCGCCCTTCTCGGTCATGGAGATTCTGCCTGCATAGTAGGGCGAGCGGGTGTTGGTGCTGAAATTGATGGAACGGACCGCGAGGTCTGTCGCCTGCACGGTTTGCCAAGTCTGGTCCATGTAGGCGTAGCCCTTCACGCTAATCGTATCCTCGTTGTAGCCGATTCGGCCTGCAACGCGCCCGTAGGGAATGTGCACGTACTGCGCGAACTTCTCGCTGCCGACTTTCCAGACTCCGTCCCCCTGGACCTTGCCCTGTTCCGCACTTTCGAACGTGAGGTCCATGAAGAACTTTCCGCCCTTGTCGGCGGTAAAGTACACGCGGTGGCCCTTGCCAGGCTTGTTTTCCATCGCGTATTCACCCTTGATGTCGATGGTGTTCTTTTCCTTGATGGCCTTCAGGCGTTCGGGCGGGTACTGGCGGCCCACAGCGTAGCTTTTGCCCTTGAAGTTCCAGAAACTCATGTCGCAGCCGATCTTTTTGCCCGAACCGGGGACGTACAGCGTGGAATAGTTCACGAATGCGCGCGTCCCGTTGTCGAAGACGAACTGGTAGCTCCAAGTTTCGTTGAATTCCTTCGCGCTGTTCGGGTGCGGCATAAAGTCGCTTGCCGTAAGGTTGCGCACGGCGCCCGCCGGGGCGGTAACATCGCCGGCGTAGGTGGCCTGGACCGCAAATGCGGCGAGGACTGCGAAAAATAACTTGCCGAAGGAACGTTTCATATCCCTAAAAATAAAAAAAAGAGGCACAAAAAAGCGCCCCTTTATCGGAGCGCTTGGCGGAATATCGGAATAACCTGCTTCGGTTACAATGGCAGGTCCTTGCCCATGCCTAACTTGAGCTCGGTGCGCCTGCGCACGACCATCTCGTTGAAGAGGTCGGTGAGGCTGTCCTCGATGCTGATCATGGGCTTCCAGCCGATTTCGTTGACCTTGGTGGGGTCGCCAATCAAGAGCGGAATGTCGTTCGTGCGTTCGAATGCCGGGTCAAAGCGGAAGTCGACGCTCACGCCCGCGATATCCACGAGCATGTCCACGAGTTCACGGAACGTGTACGATTTTCCGCTACAGATGTTGTATACCTGCCCGGAAGGTGCCGTATTCAAGATCTGGATCATCGCGCGGGCCACGTCGCGAACGTCTACCACGTCGCGGCTGATGTCAAGGCTGCCCGAGTAGATTACGGGTTCGGAATGGTAGTACTTGACTTTTACCAGCTGGTAGGTGATGGAGGGAATCGCAAAACGGCGGCTGTGGTGCGGGCCCGTGAAGTGGAAGGGGCGTACGGCCACGATGTGCATGTCGTTTGCGTTACGGAACTGGTTGCCGAGAATCTCCATGCATGCCTTCGAAGTGGCGTAGGGAGTGAGCGGGTTAGGCAGGTCCGTTTCCTTGTGCAGGTAGGTGAGGTGCTGGTCGGTGCGGCCGTAGATTTCGCTCGAACTTAGGAGCATGATTTTTGCCTTCGGGACAATCTGACGGGTTGCCTCGAGGAGCGTCTGCGTGCCGAGCAGGTTGATGTTCAGCGTCTCGTAGGGCTTCTTGTAGCTGAGCCCGACGGAGGATTGGCTTGCAAGGTGGTAGATGTGCGTCGGCTGCACCTTCTGCATCATCTCCAGCACGTCCTTGAAGTTCAGCATGTCGCCGGTGAGGTACTCCACACCGTCTACCTTTTGCCAGGGCTGCGGCTGTTCGTCGCTAAAGCTGTAGAGATCGTGGTTTGTGCCGCTCAGGCTCGAGAGGATATGGAACCCGAGTCCGCCTGTACCGCCTGTAACTAGTATGCTCATACGCTATTCCTCACCTAATTGCATCCCATGCTTTCGTTACAATTTCTTTTTCGATATTCACAATCTTCTTGACTTCGCCTATTCTGGTGGGCAGAATGTACACGCGTGCGCCCTTCTCTGCCTTCTTGTCGACAGCCATGGCTTCCCAAGCCTTTTCGGTATCCACGCCGAAGGTCTTCGGGAATCCGAGTGCGTCGAGGAGCGCGTTCTGGCGTGCTTCTGCCGTTGCGTCCATCATGCCGAGCATCACGGCGGCCCTTGCGGCGACGCGCATGCCGAGCGAGACTGCAATTCCGTGGCTGAACATGTTGTAGCCGGTAATCTTCTCGATGGCATGCCCGAAGGTGTGCCCGTAGTTGAGGATGGCGCGCAGGCCCGATTCCTTCTCGTCGATGCCCACGACTTCGGCCTTAATCTGGCAACTGCGGAAAATCATGTGCTTGAGTGCCTCGAAGTCGCGGTTCTTGATGGCGTTCACGTTGTTTTCGAGGTAACGGAAGAATTCCTCGTCGTAGATGACGCCGTACTTCACGATTTCGGCAAGGCCTGCGAGGTATTCGGTGTCGTTGAGGGTAGAAAGCACCGAGATGTCGCACACCACCGCGCGGGGCTGATAGAATGCGCCAATCATGTTCTTGCCTTCAGGGTGGTTCACTGCCACCTTGCCGCCCACGGAACTGTCGACCATACTGAGGAGCGTCGTCGGGAACTGGATAAATGGGATGCCGCGCTGGTAGGTGGCGGCACCGAAGCCGGCCATGTCGCCGACCACACCGCCGCTGAACTGCAGCAGGCAGCTCTTGCGGGTGTAGCCGCGGTGCAGCATGAAACTGAAGAGTTGGTTCAGGTTGTGGAGCGTCTTGTTGCGTTCGCCCGCCTGGAATTTGAATACGGGGCACCTGCCGGCCTGACCGCGGAGCATGTTGAGCATCTGCGCCTGCGCCTTCGCGATAGTCGTGTCGGTGCATACCAGGAACTCGTGCGAGGGTGAAAGTTGCAGGCCTTCAAGCAGGCATGCCGTCTCGGGAACGATGTTCTTGCCGATAAAGATGGGGTAGCGGCCGCCACTGCTCGGGTAGACGTCCAGCGCGTGGCTCTTCCAGAACTGCAGCATGCGAAGGATGCGCTCGATGATGTGCGATTCGTTCGCGTCGTTCGTGCTTTCCACGCTGAAGTCCGCCTGCGCGTAGTTCTTCTCGCGCTCCTTGAGCATCGCCTTGATTTTCGCGAGGCGTTCCTCGTCACTCAGGTTTGCGAGCAGCGGGCGCGTGTTCTTGCGGCCGATGCGTTCGGAAAGGATTTCGGGCTTGGCCCACAGGCGGATAAGCGTTCCCGACTCGCGGATAACCTTCACGTTCTCGGGGTTGTTGAGGGCGCCGCCCCCAAGCGATACCACCTGCGGTGTCTCGTTGCGGGCGATTTCTGCAATCACGTCGCGTTCCATCTCGCGGAACTTCGCTTCGCCGTCCTGTTCAAAAATCTCACTGATGCTCTTGCCTGCGCGCTCGACGATTACTGCGTCGGTATCGACGAGCGGGCGGCCCAGACGTTCTGCCATCGCGCGGCCTGTACGGCTCTTGCCGCTGGCCATGAAACCGGTAAAGAAAATATGCTCTCTCATACTAACCCTGCATTCCTTTGCGCATAATCGCAGTCAATTCTTCGTTCGTACGGCCCTCGGTCTCTTTGGGGAACCACTTGCGGAAACTTTCGAGCCCCTGGTGCACGAGCATGCCTTCGCCCGTGACGACCTTGCAGCCCTTCGCCTCTGCCATCTGCAGCAGCTTGGTGCGTGGGGGAGTGTACACGATGTCGCAGACGGCCTGGCCAGCGTGCAGGCATTCTGCCGGGAGCGGGCTTTCGCCTTCGTTCGGGGTCATGCCCACCGATGTCGCGTTGATGATAATGTCGAAACTTGCGGAAATGCCTTCGAATTCGTCGAAGGTGGAAACCTGTACTCCGACATCGGCAAAGACCGCGTTAAGGCCGTCGGCGAGCGCCTGGCCCTTTTCCTTGTTCCGGCATACGATGGTAAGCTTGTTTCCCTGTTCCACGAGCGTGAATGCGATTGCCTTTGCCGCACCGCCGTTCCCGAGGAGGGCGACCTTCTTGTTGCTTGCGACAACGCCATTCTCCTCGAGGTTACGGATGCAACCGTACGGGTCGGTCGTCGTGCCGCGGAGAGTGCCGCCGACAATGCCGTCTTTCCAGTAGAGCGTGTTCACGCTACCGGTGAACTTGCTGATGTTGGAAAGTTCGTCTACGAGCCTGGGGCTCCCGTCGCAACCCACGAATTCGGTCTTGTACGGGATGGTGACGTTCGCGCCACGGAACTTCATTGCCCTGAACCCGCGGATGGCGTCCGCGAAATTTTCCGGTTCCGGTGCATGGGGTAGGTAGCGTGCGTTTATTCCAAGCGCCTCGAAAAGGGCGTTGTGCATCGCGGGCGACTTGCTGTGCGCGACCGGATGCCCGAAAATACACAGGGATTCTGTTTTGCCGTCTATGCCGGCATTCGTATTAGCCAATTTTTACCTCTTTTGTCCGCCCACCTGGGGCTGAACTCTCATTATACACTACAAAAGATATATAATATTTAGGGCAAAAGAGGAAATGCTATGAAAAATTTTGTTGCCCTATGTATCTGTGCCTTTACACTGCTTGCTTGCGGTACGGACGAATCGCAGAAGACCGACCAAAAGGCAGAAAATGCGACTACTGCCCAGCAGACGGCTAGCCAGCCCCAGAATGCCGGCGCAAGTACGATGACCGATGCGCAGGTCTTTGCGTACATCCTAGGCGATGTGTACGGGCTGCCGCTATACATGAACACGCCCCAGCGGGTCGGTGCGATGCTCGATCTCGATGCCATGATCCAGGGTGTTGTGGATAACGAGAGGGCCTTGAAGGATTCTACTTGGCAGCTCCAGCTTTCGGCGGAAGAACAGAAAAAAGTCAACGAGCATTTCGAGAAGGTGGCAGAGGAACGCAAGGCGGCGGGTGACAAGGCTCCGTCGATTGCCCTTGCTGGGCCGATTACGGGCCAGAAGGTTGTCATTACCGATACCACGTCCATGACTGTCAAGTATTCCTATGCAGAGGGCGTGATGATTGACAATCTCTTTAACGGGATGAGGGAAAACTTCGGGGAGCCTTTTGAGGCACACTTCTTTATCCAGGGCGTGCGCGAATTCATTTACGAGGCAATGGACCCGTCTTTCAAGAAGACCGTCTCGGACGAGAGGCTCAAGGCGGTGAACATGAAGTACAAGAAGCGCATGGATGACATTCGCGAGGAACGCCGCCGTCAGTAATTTACTGAAAATTTCTATATTTCTCGCGTAAAATTTTAAAAGGATACCACAATGGAAATCCCCGAATCTTCGAATTTTGTACAGGACATTATCGTTAACGACCTCGCTACGGGCAAGCGCACCAAGGTGCATACCCGTTTCCCGCCGGAGCCGAACGGCTACATCCACATCGGGCACGCGAAGTCCATCTGCCTGAACTTCGGTACGGCGAACAAGTACAAGGATTTCGGTGGCATCACGAACCTCCGTTTTGACGATACGAACCCCACCAAGGAAGACGTGGAATACGTGGATTCCATCCGCGAAGACGTGAAGTGGCTCGGCTTTGAATGGAAGGGCGGCGAATACTTCGCGAGCGACTACTACGACCAGATTTACGCCTTTGCCGAAAAGTTGATTGAAATGGGCAAGGCTTATGTGGAAGACCTGACTCGCGACGAGATGCAGGAATACCGCGGCAACGACGCCGGCAAGCCGAGCCGTCCGAGCCCCTACCGCGACCGCAGCGTAGAAGAGAACATGAAGCTCTTCCGCGAGATGCGCGACGGCAAGTATGCCGACGGCGAGAAGTGTCTCCGCGCCAAGGTGGACCTTTCTAGCCCGAACATGAACATGCGCGACCCGGTCATCTACCGCATTAAGCATTGCACCCACCACCGCACCGGCGACAAGTGGTGCATCTACCCGATGTACGACTTTGCCCATCCGCTCAGCGACTGGATCGAAGGCATTACCCACTCCATCTGTACGCTGGAATTCGAAGCGCATCGCCCGCTGTACGACTGGTTCCTGATCGAACTCGGTCTCGACAACCGTCCGCAGCAGATTGAATTTGCCCGTCTGAACCTGACCTACACCATGATGAGCAAGCGCAAGCTCCTTGAACTGGTGGAGACGAAGGCCGTGATGGGCTGGAACGACCCGCGTATGCCGACGGTCTGCGGTTACCGCCGCCGTGGCTTTACCCCGAGTTCCATCCGCGAGTTCTGCGACCGCATCGGCGTTTCGAAGGCCGATTCCATGGTCGACGTGAACCTCTTGTACTTCTGCATCCGCGAAGAACTGAACAAGACGGCGAACCGCGTGATGGCCGTGATTGACCCGGTCAAACTCGTGATTGACAACTGGGAATACGGCAAGGTCGAGATGATCGAAGTCGAGAACAACCCGAACGACGAAACCGCCGGCAAGCGTGAGGTCCCGTTCGGCAAGGAACTCTACATCGAAGCCGATGACTTCATGGAAGAACCGCCGAAGAAGTACTTCCGCCTGAAGCCGGACGGAGAAGTCCGTTTGAAGGGCGCCTACTTCGTGACCTGCAAGAGCGTCGAGAAGGACGCCAACGGCAAGGTAACGGTGATTCACTGCGAATATGACCCGCAGAGCAAGGGTGGCGAGACTCCCGATGGCCGCAAGGTCAAGGGCACCATCCACTGGGTTTCTGCGGCCCATGCCGTGGACGCCGAAGTGCGCCTCATCAATAACCTGTTTACGCTCGAAGATCCGGCCGCGGTTCCCGAGGGCGAA
>JAEEGJ010014065.1_pt1 | contig 19143 bp, 15 predicted proteins | sample 8958761 | NCBI WGS metagenome assembly JAEEGJ01 (sample SAMN16246546, study PRJNA631951) | gut metagenome | biome: gut microbiome; feature: rumen; material: RS-attached | host: Bos | place: Iran: Karaj | collected 2018-10 | reverse complement strand
ATCCGTTGCGACACCATCAAGGCTGTACCCCTGATGGAGATTGAATTGGACAGAAAGACGCTGCCTGAAGGAGTGAACCAGCTGACCGTCTTTGACAGCAGAGGTGCCATCATGGCGGAAAGGCTCTTCTTCATTTGTCCAAAACCAGATAAGAGCGACAGCATACAAGTCACTACACTCACGCAGAAGCTGAAGCCTTGTGGCAAGGTGGAATTGGAACTACAAACAAAACCCAATGCCAACCTTTCCTTCTCTGCAATGGATGCCCACACGTTGACCAACGGTAAGCAGGGCAACATGAAGACCTGGATGCTGTTATCATCTGAAGTAAAAGGCTATATCCCCAACATTTATTATTATTTCGAGGCAGATGACACCAAGCACAGAAAGGATGCAGATTTGCTGATGTTGACACAAGGCTGGCGACGCTATGACTGGAGATTGATGTCTGAGAAGTACATCTTCCGAAAGGCACAGCCCATTGAAGACCAGTTCTATCTGTATGGACAGTTGAGAGAATATCGGAAGCATAACCCTGTGTCGAACGTGCATCTGTATGTCAGCCTCTATAACCAGCAGGGTCAGAGTTTGCTTGGCAATGCCACAACAGACGCTGAAGGCAACTATGCTTTCAAGATGCCGTTCATGGATGGGGAGTGGAAAATGAACATTTACACCACAAGGGACATGAAGAGGGGCGAGAAGAAGAAAACGTACCTTGTGGGCATTGACAGGCAGTTCTCCCCCACACCCAGGTACATCACTCCGACAGAGGCGGAAATCCTGCATCCGCTCAAGCCCAATGCCTTTGTGAAGAAGCCCATCCAAGATTCGGAATGGGAAGAGGAAGATGAGTTTGTACCCATCACCAAGAAAGATCATGTGTTGCAGAATGTAACGGTGAAGGCAAAGAAGAAGCGCTACTTCACCAATGACAACTGGTACTACAAGAACGAGAATGTGGGCAGATATGGTGCAACCGTCTACTATGACATTGACCGAGAATTGGATAATTACCTTGACAAAGGTGAAAAAGAGCCCACCATCTTTGAATTGCTGGCAAAGCGCAATGCTTACTTTAACAATCCTGAGTGCAAGAATCTTCCACGAGTTTCATTTGGCTCGTGGCCAGGGCACATGGCATATGACCATAAAACCATTCATTGGATGGTTGACAATGGTGACAAAGGATGCAGTGGTGCGACTACAGGTGAAAACGGATGTAGTGGAGATTGGAAATTTCCTATATGGCCCAGCGAGATAAAGTCCCTATATATTAAGCCGGGAGACCCTGCCTTTATTTATCTTTATCGGCATCAAGTCTTCACCACAGAAAGCAACAAGGGACTCCGTCGCACCTACTTTCAGGGCTTCAACAAAGCATCCACCTTCAAGACAGAAGATTATAATGTAATTCCCCCAATGGCTGACTTCCGACGCACCATCTGGTGGCAACCCGACATCACTACGGATGCACAAGGCAAAGCCAAAGTGGAGTTCTTCAACAATTCGACGTGCGAGGAAATGTATATCAGTGTGGAGGGAATGACGTTAGATGGGAAGATATTAGTGAATGAATAAAAACAAAAGAAAATGAAGAAAACAATATTTGTACTTATTTTATGTAATTTAATGTTACTGTTAACAGCATGCCAACATGCTTATTGGACAGAAAAAGAAATACTATTTGGAAATCGAGCGAATGATACTATATTCGTTCTGGTTGGGTCAGGAAGACCATTCACTTCTGTGGAAGCGATGGAAAAATATGAACGGGGCTGGGCATCACAGATTCCACCTGGTGGACATTCTACGGAACACGTATTAGATGCAGAGGAAAGGATTGTGTATTGCGCGATTCTAAGAAAACAAACATTGGATAAATATTCCAAAGAGGAAATCGTAGAAAAGGATTTAGTAGAATTCTATTCATACAGTTATCAAGATTTGAAGAAAATGGACTTCAAGATAGTGTATGGTGGTGAGAACCCCATAGATAGTGTTCCCGCGACCTCTATGTAGGAATGTCAAGTAGGGTGTACCCCATTGAATACCACATAAAAGAACAAATGATATACAGACCACATATACAGAAACAATCATCCCTCTCACTACGGAAAGAGAGAGGGATGAAGTATATGAGGGGGTTACTTCTTGAATCCGCTAACGAGCCATTTGATGTACTCATCAGAAACGTTGTCTATCTCGTTTTTGTCGTAAATGGTCAGCAGGGTCACATCGATTTCCTCGTCGCCTTTGGTATCGTCCGGTTCCGTCCGACCACCTATATCGCCCACCAACACGTTCAGTGTGAGCACACGGGCGCCACCGCTTTTACCTTTGCCCTTCGAAGCAATGGTCATGCGAATCTTTCGTACACCGCTGCCCAAGTCGACACCCTGCAGAGGATTCTCCTGCAGTTCCTTCTGAAATATCTCCAGATCATCTATCAGCGAACGATACTTCTTGCTCAATCGCCGAAACTGGCGCTTGAATTCATCGTGAAGATGCAGGGTCACGTTCATACAGTTTTCTCCTCCGACCTCAACTCTTTGATGAATTCATCAACGGTTTGTAACTCACGACCCTCGCGCTGGGATTCCTTCACCTCTTTCAATGCGCGGGTCAATGTTTCCTTCACATACGCCTTCTGCTTAGCAGTCTTGGGATCATCGGCTTTTGGCTCAATGAGCTTACTGGCAAGCCACTCGCGGTCTTTCTTCGCGAGCGAAAGCCCTTGGATGTACGTCCACAGATTGTTCAATGCTAATGTCGTCATAATCCTTACATTTTGTTTTCGACGGCAAAGTTACGATTAAGTGAGAGAATAACCAAAAGAACTCGAGTTGTTTTGGATTTTTCCAAACGAAAGTAACTTGGACGAAGTCAAAGGTACAAAAATATTTCGAAAATAATCAAATAAAAAGAAAATAACAAAAGAAAATGAAGAAGAACGCATTACTTTCCTTCATCCTCGCGATGACAGTATTCTCTCTTTCTGCCCAAAGCCTCGTGGGCACTTGGAGGCTCGAACCTGCCCTCAACTATCCTCCTTGCCTTACTCGTATTTATTACACCTTCGGCGCAAACAATGACTTCTCGCTCAAGTTTGTTATGGACTACAATCAAGAGGACATTTGTTCAATCACCCACCGTGTTTTAGTTAGTGGCACCTACAAACGCACAGGGAACACAATCACCATCTCCTACAATCCCAGCTCTATAAGAAAATATAATGATAAATTCGAATTTATTGGTCGAGCTAAGGAGCATGTTGAGCAACACCCCGACAAGGAGTTTGACATGCAAACCCTGACTATCAGTAAAACCTTCGACAGATCTGATAGCGCTTTAGTTGATAAATTCACATCATTCACTCCTCTCACGATTCGTCAATTGAATGCCCAAAACCTCCGTCTCCAAATAGGGACACGTAACTCTTTCCAGACATTTACTCGTGTGGCGATGCAAACGGGCAGCGACATCATCAATAAGTATAAAGACCTCCCACAGGCTATGTATCAGGATATGATGCCGCCTAATTATAAGGAAGCCCAACGCAACGCTTATGAAACAATGGGACGTGAATATATTCCTGAAGATGTGTGGAACGCATACATGGAGGGGCTGAAAACCGATGAGGCTATCGTGTTCATGCCTATTCCCAAACCTTTCGACGAAGAGAAGCAGAAGGAACTCAGACAGGAATTGGAGGGTTTGAAGGGATACGAGTTCGTGCATGGGGTCAAAGATGATAGCATCCCCATCGTGTCCAATCATCCCTTTAGGGAAGTATTAGAAGTATTGTTCCCCACCAAGTCAGGAACGACGAGGGTATATGCCAAGACAAAGGGGGAGAAACTTCTTGATGTCATGATTTATGGGCATACTCCCTATATGGATGTCCTTAAGCACAGAGCCTACGATATTTCCAAAGATGTGTTGGAGAAGTATGTCGCATGTTTACCAGCCATGAGAGAGGCGGCCAATGCCCAAAGAGAGGAAGCCATTAAGGCGAGGCAAAAGGCTGACCAAGAGGACATGCATAACATTTTCATGGCTCTTCAGGCAGCTGAGGATGGAGATTGTCTGATTGTGATTGGTGGAAAGGAACATCCAGAGCTGAAATCAGAAGAAGAGGCGAGGGAGTGGATGGAGGAGAACAACATCCGGTTCCAGATTGAGAATGTCCTTACAGGCGATAATCTCAAAGCAAAATATCCCCAGACGGACAAGAAAGTAGTTTATGAATTTATTCTGCCCTCAGAACTGAAACAATGAAGCTGAATGTATCGCGAAGGAAGAAGAAAGGTATAATAAAGAAGTTAGAGAAGTTCGTTATATGTATAATCGGATCACGGGACGGTTCTGATCCACATCCACATTAATTACGACCTCTTTTCTGGGGGCGTGATTTTTGTGTAAAGGGAATAAGGTGGGAAATGTTTGGTGGTGTGGGGAGAATGTTGTACCTTTGCAAAAAGAAAACAGATAAAGAACTGAAGATATGAAAGGAGGCGCTATGACAACAAGAGATAATAATCTTGAAACGATGGATTCTGCGTTGTCGCAGAACTATCATTCCCTCTATGATGATGCCTGTGGTATCATAGAGGAAGCTCGTGTGCGTGCCTATAAGGCTGTTAATGTTTCTCTTACTCTGCGCAACTGGCGTTTGGGAGAACGAATCGCCAAGGATGAACTTGATGGTGCGGAGAGAGCCGAGTATGGCAAACGTGTGATTGCAACACTCGCACAGGATTTGACTGCCAAATATGGTAAAGGGTTTGACAAAAGTACACTATACCGCTATATACTGTTCTACAGAATGTTCCCGGATATTGTGGCCGCAGTGAGGCCACAATCCGACATTTTGGCCGCAGTGAAGCCACAATCTGAAAAAGTTGACGCAATGAGTCGACAATTGCTCCCATGGACACACTATCGGGAACTGATTCGTGTGGAGAACGCGGAAGCAAGGGCTTGGTATGAAAAGGAGGCTTTGCGTGAGGTATGGAGTACAAGAACTCTTCATCGTAACATCAGTTCGCAGTATTATTCCCGTCTGCTCCAATCTGCTCATAAAGAGAAAGTTGTTGATGAGATGCACCAACTGACAGCCTCCATGCAAAACGACAAGTTGGAGTTCATCAAGAATCCTGTTGTGGCAGAGTTCCTGGGTCTGCAGTCCAATCCGGACTTTACGGAAACAGAACTTGAGGGAAGTATAATCAGCCATCTACAGAAATTTATTATGGAGATGGGAAAGGGTTTTGCTTTTGTCGCAAGGCAAAAACATATCCGCACAGACATGGGTGACTTCTATATTGATCTCGTGTTTTACAATTATATCTTGAAATGTTTCTTCTTGATAGACTTGAAGACAGAGCAAATCACCCATCAAGATGTGGGACAAATGGACATGTACGTCAGGATGTTTGACAAGCTGCAACGTACAGAGGGTGACAATCCCACCATTGGCTTGCTGCTATGTTCTGAAACCAGTGAAGATATGGCAAGATATAGCGTACTACACGGTAGCGAACAATTATTTCAAGCGAAATACATCACTTATCTACCGACCAAAGAAGAGCTGACCAGAGAGATAGAAATACAAAAAGAGATATTCCGTCAACAGAAAATTGAAAAAGATCTGATAGATAATTGACGTGATTTGCTATCTCCGAATTTACAATTTTTTCTTCTCATCTTCGCGCATCCCTCTATCTATCGGCATTGCGTGAGATTTTAGCATAAATCGGGTCGTTTTTCGGCTCGATTTTTGCATCTGTTTTATATTCATGACCTTAGTGAGTTATCAACAGGGGTGTTGAAAACTTTTTGAAAAAAAAGTGGGGTTTTGCTTGGTGAATTGGAATGAAAATACGTACCTTTGTAGCTGCTTTCGCTGTGAAAAAATGCGGTAAGTATGAGTGGGGTAAAATAGCTGGGGCAAAAAGGTTTTCTAACAAAAATAATACCAAGAAAAGATGAGTATGATAGATTGCAAAGGAATGATTGTCAGTTTATTGGAAAGGATTGACAGTGTCAGGGAAGAGAAGGTTTCAGCGGGTACCAAGTATCGGCTGATGGGGCTGGTGGCAGACGTTGCAGAGGTGGCGCAGGCATTGCAGGAGAAGGTGCTTACGAGGGTTAGTCAGGAGGTGGTGCTGGATGCGGATGTGGACATTGACTATGCGGAGCTTTCGGAGGAGGTGCTGGCGAAGGAGTTGCCGGAGAGGACGGAAGAGGCGATACGTGAACAGACGCATCTGGTCAATGAGGCGCTGGGAGGACTGAGCGGTGTGTTGGTGCAGATTGCTGACCAGCTGGAACGTCGCCACAAGGATGAGGAGTATGCCAAGTTGTATGAAACGGAGAAGAAGCGCTATATGGGTTCGAGGGCGGCTCGGAAGGCGCGTCGGACTTTTGAGGAGTGGAAGGGGTATGCATGTTACGGTTATCCGCAGTTGGAGAACATTGAGGAATATCGTGTGGAAAAGCTGCTGAAGATGTTTGAGAAGGGTGTGCTGGCTTCTCAGGTGGAACACATCCAACGTGCGAAGCGTTATCAGGGTGAAGTGGATTTCGACCAGATAGATGACAATCCGAAGATCACGAAGACGGTCTTCCATCATTATGCAGCCTTGCGGAAACTGACGGATTTCAAGGATGGGTGTCTGGTGGCCAATCCGGCACGGGTGGGTGCCCATTTCTATGCCTGTCGTCATGAGGCGAACGCAAAGGCAGACCGCACGAATTTCTTGACCTACATGTACAAAGTGGAGCTGGCGCAGGAGGAGTATCGGCGTTTGCGTACAGCCCAGCAGGAGTCTGCCGCGAGCGGGTCGCTTGAGGTGGAGCAGCTGAATTTCTTTGCCCCATCCAAACATCTGAAATTGCTGTTGGCAGAGGATTGGTTCTCGGTGTTGACGGCAGATGAGGAAAGCTACACCTCCCAATGGACGGAGCAGTTTGTGGAGGCATTGCTGCATTCCGAATGGGGAGAGCAGATTGCCCGTGATTGGGCTGTCAGGGACAAACGGCTCACCCTGAAGTGCATGCTCGTTGGAGGTCTGAAGGATGCGGGGGTGCTGAGGGGCAGCTACAATCAGATTGCCAAACTGCTGGATATGGATGGCGAGAATCCTGCCACACTCGCCAAGTATCTGGGTATGGGCAAGAAACAGCCCTATGCTGACTGGATTGTCGGGTACGTGCAAGGTGCATCATCCGATTGAAAACATCCGATTGACTTTTTCGAGGAAGTCAGTCGGATTTTTTTTGATTTTTTCTTTTTCTCTATTTTTCAACTACTTAAGTTGTGTTTTGCCATCCGATTGAAGAATCGGATTTTTTTGTTTTTGTCAATCGGATAATCGGATGCGAACTTTGCATCGTCAACCAGCCTACGCGCTGGGCGACGGTGCTCTTTAACTTATTGGAACAACCTACCTAACAGAAAAATCTGCGTAATTCGTGTAATCTACCGCAAAGCGGTGATGTTATAAAACAGCTCCCTTGCAGGGAAATTACGGGAATTACGGGAATACAAGTTAAAAGTTAAAAACTAAACATTATGGCAAAAAAGAAACAACTACCGAGGGGGCTGCGGAACAACAATCCCCTGAACATCCGTAAGGGTGCTCAACGCTGGCAAGGGCAGACGGGCAACGACGGTGCCTTCTGCATCTTCGAATCGATGGAGTACGGTTACAGGGCAGCATTCCGACTCCTGCACACGTACAATACTAAGTACAAGATCTATTCAGTGAGGGAAATCATCTACCGATGGGCACCTCCATACGACCACAACAACACCTCTGCCTACATCGAACGGGTCTGCAAGGAGGCAGGACTGAAAGAAACAGACCTGATCGTGGTGAACTCGTGGATTGACGAGAAACGGTACGAGGCCATCTGGCTGGTATGGGCAATGGCAAAGGTGGAGAACGGCGATGCCTTCATCACGTTTGCTGATATGGAGAAGGTGAGGAAAGGATACGACCTCGCGTTTGCGAGGTGAAAGTTAAGAAATAAGAGGTTAGAGGTAAGAGGTAAGAGGTTAGCGAAGGGCTGACGCGATGTGTGAGCATTCTATAACCAACCGACTAACTAAAAGTTACTTGACAACAGAAAAATCTGCGTAATCTGTGTAATCTACCGCAAAGCGGTGATGTTATAAAAGAACAGCTCCCCTGCTGGGAAATTACGGGGATTACGGGAATTAAAAAATTAACAACTTGAGTTGAAGGCTGAGGAGGATATTCTCGAGTAAATGGCCAAAGAATCCGAAACTTCTTCTCGCTTAAAACAACTCAAAAAAATGGAAACAATTGCATTATACAACAACGAGAACATGGTGCACAACAACGTGCAGACCATGACGTCGCTCGAAATTGCAGAGCTGACAGGAAAACAACACAAGAACGTGATGCAGGCCATTCGAAATATGGAGCTAGCATGGGAAAAAGTATGTGGGCTGAAATTTCAGCTGACATCCAGAACCATCGTTCAGCCTAATGGTGGAACACGAGAGGTGCCCTGCTACATGCTCACCAAGACCGAGTGTTTGTACATCGCCACGAAGTTCAATGACGAGGCGCGTGCGAAACTGGTGTTGCGCTGGCAACAGCTGGAACTCGCTGAGCAGGAACGCCGACAGCAGCTGTGCCTGCCCAGTCCGCGGAAGATTCTGGCGCTGGCGGATGAGATCATCGGTGAGGGTCTGCGCATGCTGAACGAGCCAGCCGAGGACACGCTGACCGCCACGCAGGTGGCCAAGACCTTCAACATGACGGTGTGCGACTTCAACGCCGTGTTGCGCGACATGGGCATCCAGTACCGCCGAGGCGGTCATTGGAACATCAGCGACAATCTGGCCGACCGGGACTTCGTGCGTCTGAGAACCCATGTGAGCTATTCGCTGAAGGGAGAGAAGAAGATACGCACGTACATGACGTGGACGCTCAGCGGACTGCGATTCCTGAATTCCAAACTTGGTTATCCTAATTTCTAATACCATGAGTGTACACATAATCTATTACAAGGATGGGGCGAAGATGATGCGCCCCATCCACAACCGAGAAGAATACTTGAAGCTCAGGGACAGCGAGGAACAGCAGTCGGTGGTGAGGGCTGTGCGAAACGGCAATGCCCAGCTGAAGAGCCGACTGGTGCAGATGAACTACAGTTGCCTGCCCAATGAAGACGGTTCGCTGAAGGGAAGCAGCACGATGAGCAAATCGGTGGGGATGGACATCGATTTCGTGGCACCCGATGGACTCTCAGCCGAAGAGAAGGAGGCTTGGCTGAAAGAGCGCATGCAGGGAGTGTCAGAACTGGTGCTGGGCAAGAAGGAGGAACTGGGTCTGCTGATGCTGGAAAGGTCAGCGACGAAGGGCTACCACTTGGTGTTCAAGCGCAAACCAGAACTCTCGCAGGAGGAGAACCTGAAGTGGGCAAGCGAACTCTTGGGGGTGAAGTTCGACGATAAGGCGAAGGACATCACGCGGGTGTTCTTCACAACCACGGCAAGCGGAGAGGATCTGATTTATTTTGATGATGAGCTGTTTGATAATAGTAGTGAGAGGTTGGAGGTAAGAAGTAAGAAGTTAGAGGTAAGAGGTGAGAGCAATAACCATAGTGATAACCATAACTCTCAACTGTCAACTCTCAACTCTCAACTTTACCCTAACGACTATCACGGCATTTCCTTCACGGACATTCTCCGTAAGTATTGGGAACTGTTCAATGACGGTAAGCTGCCGATGAAAGGAGACAGGGACACGCTGACCTACCAATTGGCATGTGACCTCCGCCACATCTGCGACAGGGATGCGGATTGGCTCGACCAAGTGATTCCCTGCTATGACGGGTTTCCATTGGAGGAGAAACGCAAGAAGATCCAGAGTGCGTTGCAAGCCAAGTCGGAGGGGATGCCCTACAGGTTGAAGCAGGTGCTGCAAGCGTTGAAGTCAGTATCAGGTATCAAAGCTTGTGGTGGTACGATGACCACACCACCGCCGATGCCCAAGAAACTGCCACCATTGGTGAAGCTGCTTACCAAGAACGTGCCCTGGTTCTACAAGCCAGCTGTGGCGACCGCCATCTTCCCTGCTTTAGCTGCCCACCTGCATGGGGTGAAGTTCCGCTACTGGGATAATGTGGAGCATGAGGCGACTTTCATGAACGTCTTGATAGGTAGGCAGTCCATCGGTAAGGGCTCCATCAAGAAACCTGTCGATTACATCATGGAGGACATCAGGCAACGTGACGAGCCCAACCGTCAACGTGAAGCGGATTGGAAGCAGAAGAACCCGGGTTCAAAGCCGAAGAAAGACCCCAGACCAACGGATATCTGTATTCAGATGCTCATTGACAACCTGACGGATGCCGTCTTCAACCAGCGTATCGTGGATGCCAACAACAACGGCGAACGCTACATCTACACCATCGTGGATGAGGTCGAGGCGCTGAAGAAGGTGACATCGAAAGGAACAACAGAAGAGGTGGGTCTGCTCATTCGTAAAGCCTTCGACAACTCGCTGGCAGGTCAGGAACGTGTGGGGGCAGATTCTGTGAGCGGCATAGCTCCGCTGAGGTGGAACTTCAATGCCAGCACTACACCTCCCAATGCACGAAAGTTCTTCCATAAGATGGTGAATGATGGCACAGTAAGCCGACTGGACATCTCCACCATCATCCGCAATGACGATGAAGACGATACAGCCCCCATTCTGGGCATCTACGACCACACCTTCGCACAGGAACTGAAGCCCTACATCGACCGATTGGAGGCAGCCAACGGACTGATTGAATGTGCACAGGCGAAGAAGCTGGCGCTCGACATCAGGCAGGAGAACAAGGATGCCGCAAAGCTCTATGAGAGCGAGGCCTACAGGGTGTTCAGCTATCGTGCCAACGTCATCGCCTGGCTGAAAGGGATGGTGCTCTATGTGGCTCATGGTTACAAGTGGAGCAAAGAGATTGCTGACTTCGTGCGCTGGACTCAGCAGTACAACCTCTGGTGCAAGATGCTCTACTTTGGTCAGCAGTTGGAAAAGGAACTGCGTGAAGAGGTGGAAATACAGCGTCAGTCAGGGCCACAGAACCTCTTGGAACTTCTGCCTGATGAATTCACCAAAGAACAGTACCGCCAGATGAGACGAGGTCAGGGCAGAAGCGGTGACGGCGATTCCACCCTACGTGTCTGGGCAAAACGTGGTTACATCGTTATTGATGAGAGCACAGGCAACTACTGTAAGACTGAAGAGTATAAAAAGAAATTCAGCAGACGCATTTGAAAAAGCGTTACAGTTACAGTTGTTACAGTTAAATATTATACCAACCAGCCCACGCGCTGGGCGAAAGTTCCATGCGGCAAGAATGACAATCACGACCTCAGCAACGGGGTCGTGATTGTTTTGTGTGGTGACAAAATCATTTCCCAAGAAGTTTCTTTTCGACGTATGACTTTATTTCTTGACCTTCGCCTTCGGAGAGTGTGGCTTTGCTTTCTTTGCTGATTTTCCTTTCAGAAAGGTAATGGTTCCTTTGACCGGCGTAGCTTCTTGTTGGTTCTTCTGAGTAGGCGTTGTCTGCACTGTGAAACCGGCTTCTTTCATACGTTGGTCGACAAGATTGTCCAACCAGCCCTTTAAGTTTTCCTTCTTTTCCATTGATGAAAACACTTGTAATTTTATTCGTCCATTGATCTGCAAATTCCTTGAATGACTCTATGGTGACTTGGTCTCCCAATTTCCAGGTGGGCATAGAGAAGTATATCTCATTTTCAGTAATCGTGGCATCAAGCGGCAAGTCTTCTGTACTTTCCTTATTGAATACATCTTGCACGACGGCCATTTCCCGCTGGGTCAGACTTTTACTGAAGGGGACATGAATGAATAAGGTACATTCTCCATTCAGCAATTTTTCGTCTGTCACCTCTGCATCGTCTATCTCGCCAAGATTCTCAATAAAGGCATCTTGCCTTGCTGCTTCTGCCACATAACTGATGGCCTGAAGTGTCCTATCGTAGGCCTCTTGCGATGGGGCTTGTACGCCCACCTTGAAGCTGTACTCTTCACCCCCAATCCAAGCACCTCCAGCCTCTTCTAAGGAGAAAGTGGCGCCAGTCTTCTCAGTCACCTCTTTCAAGATGAGCTGCATTTCCGCATTTCTTCGATTGTAGATTCTCTTCAATGCTTTCCCCGCCTTTCGAAGCTGTTTCTTGCTGGAATCAGGGTTTCTGAGCGTTTCCTTTGCCTGCCTATAGGCTGTTTCATCCACAGCGTCCATAGTTCCAAGCCTTCCACTTGCATTTTGAGTAATACTTACCGTGCTGGAAACATCCCCTTCATCAGTAAAATTCAACACTGCCACCTTTGTCATAAAGGTGATCAGCAGCATTTGTATCAATGAAACAATCATTACCATCTCTGTCTATCTATATTTTGCCGTACAAAGGTAGGGAAAATTGGAGAATTGAAGAATTGAAAGATTGAAAATTTGAAATATGGAGTGAAAAAACAGGTTATATCATCATTTTAATCCTTCAATCCTTTACTTCTTCAATTCTATTTTGTATCTTTGTCCCCGAAAATCTTTTTACATTTATTTCTCTAAAACTTAAAACGTATGAAAAAGAACATTTTGAGTCTTGCTGTCATCGTGGCAGCCCTCGCATTCGCAATGCCTTCTCAGGCACAGATTAAATTCGGTATCAAGGGTGGTTTGAATGTTGACAACATCAACCTGAAGCATGCACAGGCCAATGTCAGTGCCAAGAACCGCACAGGTTTCTTTGCTGGTGTGACTGCCGATGTGACCATTCCTCTCGCAGGTCTGGGTGCAGACATCGCAGTGCTGTATGATAACAAGGTGGTTGGCATTTCTGACGGAACAACTGAAGCCAACAAGACTCTGCACTATATCGACTTGCCCATCAACGCAAAATATACAGTAGGTTTCAGCAGCCTGGTCAGCGCCTATATCGCAACGGGTCCTCAGTTCTCTTGGAACGTGGGTGACAGAAGTTGGAAACCTGCTAACATCAACCAAGATTGGGAACTGAAAAAGTCTGAATTCTCTTGGAATGTTGGATGCGGCGTTACAGCCCTCAGCCATGTTCGCGTGGGTTACAATTACAACATTGCTTTGGGCAAGACTGCCGAAATTACACCACTTGGCATTGGCACAAGTGCAGTGAAGGGTAAACTGAAGAACAACACCCATCAGATTTCTCTGACTTACCTCTTCTAATGGATGTTTGCTGACATCACACTTCCCATACCATTCGACAGCTTCACATACCTCGTTCCTCCTGATTTGGAGGCAAGAGTGATGCGAGGCTGTCGAGTTGTTGTGCCCCTTGGCAAGAACAAAATTTATACGGGTGTGGTGCTCAGCACACACAACAATGCCCCACAAGGGGTTGAAATCAAAGCCATCATGGAGGTGCTGGATGAGCGCCCTGTGGTGAACGAACAACAGTTTACGTTCTGGCAATGGATTGCCAACTACTATCTTTGTCCGTTGGGCGATGTGATGAAGGCTGGACTTCCTGGTGCCATGAAACCTACTGACGAAAGGGCACTCAAAGCATCTTCCCGCAAAAGAAAAGCTATTAAAAGTGACCTATCGCCCAGCGCGTGGGCTGGTCAACTTTCCCCCCTTTCCCCTGCCCAACAGAAGGCTTTTGACGAGATAGAGGTCTCGTTCCTCGACAAGAACGTCACCCTCCTGTATGGAGTCACGTCATCGGGCAAGACAGAAATTTACATCCACCTCATCGACAAGTGTTTACAACAAGGGAAGCAGGTGCTGTACCTCTTGCCCGAAATTGCTTTGACCACCCAAATCACGGAGCGTCTCCGCTGTATCTTTGGTGACAAGATGGGGGTGTATCATTCGAAGTTCACGGATGGACAACGACTGGAAGTCTATCAACGGCAAGCCTCTGACCAGCCCTACCAACTCATCCTTGGAGTGCGCTCCAGCATCTTTTTACCTTTCCAAAGCTTGGGATTGGTCATCGTGGACGAAGAACATGAACAGAGTTACAAGCAACAGGAACCTGCACCTCGCTATCATGCCAGAAATGCAGCCATCATGTTGGCACAGATGTTCAAGGCAAAGACTTTGTTGGGCACTGCCACTCCGTCTTTCGAAGTGTATCATTGGGCACGTAAAAAACTTTATGGATACGTGCAACTCACCCAACGTTACAGAAACATGCAACTGCCTACCATCGAGGTGGTTGACACAAAGGAAGCCAAGCGCAAGCGCCTGATGAAGGGAGCGTTCTCACCCCGTCTCATTGAGGTGATGAAAAATGCCCTTGAACGCAAGGAGCAAATCATCCTTTTCCAGAACCGACGCGGTTTCTCTTCGTTCATCGAGTGCAAGACCTGTGGATGGGTGCCTCGATGCCCTCATTGCGACGTGACGTTGACCCTCCACAAGAAGACCTCCACGATGACTTGTCACTATTGCGGCTACACCACCCGCATTCCTGAGCGATGTCCTGCCTGCGAAGAAAGCAAGTTCGTGGATATAGGTACCGGCACAGAAAAAGTGGAGGAACAAATCGCCCAACTCTTTGAAGGTGCCACCACCCTTCGTATGGATCTTGACACCGCCACGACCAGAGCCCAGTTTGAGCGTATCATCAGCGACTTTTCGACCCACAAGGCAGACATTCTCGTGGGTACGCAAATGGTGACGAAAGGACTGGATTTCGACCGTGTGTCGGTCGTAGGCATTCTTGATGCCGACACGATGCTCAACCTGCCCGATTTCCGCAGTTATGAACGCACGTTCCAAACGCTCAGTCAGGTGGCAGGACGAGCTGGACGCAACAATACGGCAGGACACGTCATCCTCCAAACACGCTCGGCCGACAGCGACATCATCCGCCAAATCACGCAGAACGATTATTGGCAGATGTTCTGTACACAAATGGAAGAACGTCAGATGTTTAAGTACCCTCCGTTCGTACGCCTCATTTATGTCTATCTGCGCCATAAGGACAACGAACTGCTGGAGCATTTAGCAGACGATATGGGCACACGTCTGCGTGCCGTCTTTGGCGACAGGGTACTGGGTCCCGACAGTCCTCCTGTGGGGCGTATCCACTCGCTCTACATTCGTAAAATCATGCTCAAAATTGAGCGTCGTGCCTCCATCGAGAAGGTGCGTCAGCACCTCCTTGCCATCCAGCAACAGATGCAGACGATGCCCATCGCCAAGAACCTCAACATCTACTACGACGTTGACCCGCTTTAGAAGCGCTTTAGACGAACACTTCTCCCTTTTGCACTCTTTTCGTTCATTTGAGCATTAAAAATACTATATTTCATTGTGGAACGGAAAAAATTTCGTACCTTTGCACCTGTTAATATTTTGCCTTGTTGAAAACAAGACTAACCAATAGCGGAAACATATTCTAAAACAATCAATACATTAACTTATGAGTTTGAAAATCATTGTACTCGCAAAGCAGGTGCCAGACACACGCAACGTCGGTCCTGATGCGATGACTCCAGAGGGTACAGTGAACCGTGCGGCTCTGCCTGCTGTGTTCAACCCCGAGGACTTGAACGCCCTTGAACAGGCACTCCGCCTGAAGGACGCTAACCCTGGTTCCACCATCACCATGCTCACTATGGGTCTGCCCAAGGCTGCTGAGGTGCTGAAGGAGGGAATCTACCGTGGTGCCGATGAGGGCATCCTGATTTCTGACCGTCCATTGGGCGGCGCTGACACCCTTGCCACTTCCTACACATTGGCTCAGGCCATCAAGAAGGTGGGCGACTACGACATCATCCTCTGCGGCCGTCAGGCTATCGATGGTGACACAGCACAGGTAGGTCCACAGGTGGCAGAAAAGTTGGGTCTCACCCAGATTACTTACACAGAGGAAATCATCTCGCTCGACAAGGAAGCCAAGAAGATTGTGGCAAAGCGTCACATCGACGGTGGTGTCGAGACTGTGGAAGGTCCTCTGCCTATCGTTGTAACAGTGAACGGAAGCGCTGCTCCTTGCCGTGTGCGCAACGTGAAGCGTGTGTGGGCTAACAAGAACCGCGAGTTCACTACTTGGGGTGCTGCTGACATCGAGGCTGATCCAGCACAGATTGGTAAGGCTGGTTCTCCTACGAACGTGAAGGCCGTGAAGAGCATCGTCTTCAAAGCGAAAGAAAACAAGACACTCACTTCTTCTGATGCAGATGTGGAGAGTCTGATTGTTGAACTCATGGAAAGCAATACCATCGGATAAATATGAACAACGTATTTGTATATTGTGAACTTGAAGGCAACAAGGTTGCTGACGTAAGTTTGGAGCTTTGCACCAAGGGTCGCAAGCTCGCCAACCAGCTCGGCGTTCAGCTGGAAGCTGTGCTCGTAGGTACAGGTCTCGATGGTGTTGAAAAGCAGGTGATTCCTTATGGCGTTGACCGCGTACACATCTTCGATGCTGAGGGTCTTTTCCCATACACTTCACTTCCCCACACTTCTGCTGTCGTGAACCTCTTCAAGGAGGAGAAGCCACAGATTTGTCTCCTGGGCGCCACCGTAATCGGTCGTGACCTCGGTCCACGCGTGTCTTCTGCACTCCACTCTGGTTTGACTGCAGACTGCACTCAGCTGGAGATTGGCTCTTTCGACATGAAGGTGAAGGATGCTGAGGGCAACATGGTGGATAAGCACTATGAAGACCAGCTCTATCAGATTCGTCCTGCATTCGGTGGTTCTATCATCGCTACCATCGTCAACCCAGAACATCGCCCACAGATGGCAACCGTTCGTGACGGTGTGATGAAGAAGGAAATCCTCGATGAGAACTACAAGGGTGAAGTGATCAAGCACGATGTGGCCAAGTATGTGCCTACTACTGACTATGTAGTGAAGGTGCTTGACCGTCATGTGGAGAAGGCAAAGCACAACCTGAAGGGTGCTCCTATCATCGTGGCAGGTGGTTACGGTGTAGGTGGTCCTGAAGGATTCAACCTCCTCTTTGACCTCGCTAAGGAGCTTCACGCAGAGGTAGGTGCCAGCCGTGCAGCTGTCGATGCAGGCTGGATTGACCACGACCGTCAGATCGGTCAGACTGGTACTACGGTACGTCCAAAGGTTTATATCGCCTGCGGTATCTCTGGTGCTATCCAGCACGTAGCAGGTATGAAGGAGTCTGGTATCATCATCTCCATCAACAACGACCCCAATGCACCTATCAATCAGATTGCCGATTACATCATCAACGGCACCATCGAAGAGGTTGTTCCAAAACTCATTAAGTACTACAAAAAGAATTCGAAATAATGGCAAATTCCTATACAGACGTTCCTGAGATTAAATTCCACATGGAACACCCTTTGATGAAACGTATCGTTGAGTTGAAGGAGAGAAACTACGCTGACTATGGTCAGTATGACTATGCACCCAAGGACTACGAGGATGCACAGGAGAATTTTGACAGCCTGCTCGAAATCACAGGCGACATCAATGCCAACATCATCGGTCCTAACTCTGAGGATGTGGATGCTGAAGGCCCTCACTGCGAGAATGGTCGTGTACGCTATGCCAGCAAGACCTACGAGAACCTCGATGCCACTATCAAGGCCGGTCTTTGCGGTATGACTATGCCACGTCGTTACGGCGGTTTGAACTTGCCTAACGTGGTTTACACGGCTGCCAACGAGATCATCGCTGAAGGTGATGCTGGTTTCGAGAACATCTGGTCACTTCAGGATTGTATCGAGACCCTCTATGAGTTTGGTGACGAAGATCAGCGCAAGCGTTATATTCCACGTGTTTGTGCTGGTGAAACGATGTCAATGGACTTGACTGAGCCTGATGCAGGTTCTGACCTCCAGTCTGTGATGCTCAAGGCCACCTTCGACGAGAAGGAGAACTGCTGGCGCCTCAACGGTGTGAAGCGTTTCATCACCAATGGTGACGCCGACATCCACCTCGTGCTGGCTCGTTCAGTGGAAGGTACACGCGATGGTCGTGGTCTTTCCATGTTCATCTACGACAAGCGTAACGGTGGTGTGAACGTGCGCCGCATCGAGAACAAGCTCGGTATCCACGGCAGCCCCACTTGCGAGCTTGTTTACAAGAACGCCAAGGCAGAACTCTGCGGCTCTGAGAAACTCGGTCTTATCAAGTATGTGATGGGTCTGATGAACGGTGCCCGTCTCGGCATCGCCTCTCAGTCAGTCGGTGCAGAGCAGGCCGCTTACGAAGAAGCCATCAACTATGCTCGCGACCGCAAGCAGTTCGGCAAGGAAATCATCCACTTCCCAGCCGTTTACGATATGATTGCCCGCATCAAGGCTAAGCTCGACGCAGGTCGTTCACTCCTCTACATGACTGCCCGCTATGTGGACATCTACAAGGCTCTTGACGATATCAGCAAGGAGCGCAAGCTCACTCCTGAGGAGCGCGACGAGTTCAAGAAGTACAGCAAGCTCGCTGATGCCTTCACGCCACTCGCCAAGGGTATGAACTCCGAGTTTGCCAACGAGTCTGCTTACGACTCCATCCAAGTGCACGGCGGTTCAGGCTTCATGCTTGAGTACAAGTGCCAGCGCGTCTATCGCGATGCCCGCATCATGTCCATCTACGAGGGTACCACTCAGTTGCAGACTGTTGCAGCCATCCGCTACATCACCTCTGGCTTCTATGCTGGTGTCATCAAGGACTTCGAAGCAGAACCCGTTGCTGCCGAGTATGCTGCCTACGCAGAGCGCATCAAGGCAATGAACGAGAAGTTGACCGCAGCCATCGAGGCAGCAAAAGCCCCAGGCAATCAGGACTTCCTCGACCTCTGCGCCCGCAAGCTCTACGAGATGACCGCCTACGTCATCATGAGCCACCTCCTTCTTCAGGACACCCAGCGTGCTCCCGAACTCTTCGGCAAGTCTCTCGTGGTCTTCATGAACTACGCCGAGAGTGAAGTGGCAAAGCACAGCAACTACATCAACGCACTCGATGCAGAGCAGTTGGCAAGCTACGTGCAGGAATAACATTTATACATATTATAATAAAAGGGCTGGCTCCGACGAGGAAGTCAGCCCCTTTTTGCTCCTTTGAGAATTTTATCCAATAAAGATAATCCTTTCAGGATAATTATTT
>JAEEGJ010014064.1_pt1 | contig 19143 bp, 9 predicted proteins | sample 8958761 | NCBI WGS metagenome assembly JAEEGJ01 (sample SAMN16246546, study PRJNA631951) | gut metagenome | biome: gut microbiome; feature: rumen; material: RS-attached | host: Bos | place: Iran: Karaj | collected 2018-10 | reverse complement strand
AATTTAATAAATTTAAAATTTTCTACACTATGCCTGCCGGCACTATGACCCTCAACACCGATAACACCGTGGCCACGATGGAGATGCCCGGCTACGACGTGACCATCGACTACGAAATCGTGCGCGACATGCAGGACGAGACGAATCCCGTCGCTTTCAGCGGACTGCCCAGCTCTGGCAACATCGTCGTGAAGAAGGGCAGCGACGGCAAGTATCAGCCCGCCGAGGCACTCACCATCCAGCTCATCGACCCGCTGGCTGCTGCTGAAGCTCAGAACATCATCGCTGCCGACGGCATCACCGTCAAGGTGCTCGTGGGCAACGGCGGCACACCTATCGAGTACGACCAGGAACCCCCCATCACCCTCGAAGCCTTCCTTGCCGACGTGAAGCCCGGCTACTACTGGATTAAGGCCGAGCAGACCGACGAGAACAGCCCCTACGACGGCACGGTTTACAGCAGCCAGTTCGCCGTCGTGGAGCAGTACGACCTCACCGTGAAGCCCGCCGACGAATACTCGAAGGGTAAGCTTGACAAGGTCACCGTAGGCACCGAGGAGATTACGCCCGACGCCACCACCGGCAAGGCCACCAAGAACGGCATCGACCCCGGCACCGAGGTGAAGCTGAAGGCCAAGCGCGGCTACGTCATCGAGAAGGTGGAGGCCAAGAAGACGGTATTTATCAAGCTTAACGCAGCAAAAGCAGAGAATATCGGCATGGTGGTGTGCAACAAAGGCCATCTGCACGACGCGAAGGAAGCCGTTCCCGACGGCTGCACCGCCGTGGGCATCCTGGGCAAGGTGACTGGGACCGGCCACGGACTGATTCTCGCCCTGAAGAACGCAACGAATCAGAACTGGAACACCATCAACGGCTGGACGTCTGCCTCTTACGCCGGCACCACGCTGAAAGTGCTGCCCGATGGCGCACGCGGCACCAACCTGACGAGCTACACCACGCTGGGCGAGACCACCGTGTCGAACTGGGCCGTGGCGCAGAAGAGCGACTACGCGGCGATATTCGCCAACCTCGGCTCGACAAAGGGTGACAATGAAGGCAAGACTTTCGACGGCAACGTGAATGCCTATATCACAACTGGCGTCGGCGGTACGGCAATATCTGGCGACTTTTGGTCTGCTACGTCATCCACTGATGCCCAAGCTTGGCGCTTCATCAGCGTTTATTGGAGCCGCGGCTATAAGACGAATAGCAGAACTGTCAGGCCAGTGCTCGGCTTCTAACCCCTCTCGCGCGTATGAGATGAAAGAAAACAAGAAGACACGAACAACAACAATAAAAAAGTAACGAATATGAAACAATTTAAAAAACTAACACTAACGCTCGCCCTGCTCATCACGGCAGCCACGGGCGCATGGGCACAGACGGAGACGCTGCTCACGACTATCGAGAGCACTGCGAACAAAACCTTCACGAGCGGCAGCAAGACGTTCGACGACATTGCCACCGTCACCTTCGGCGCCGAAGTGAAAAACGACGGCGACAACTGGGGATGGTACATCATGGGCAATGATGTAACCCTTACCGTCACCGCCGCCAGCGATGCCTACACCATCACCCGCGTCAAGTTCTACTGCGCAGACGGCTCGGCCTTCGACGAGGATGCCCCCTTCCTGGCCATCGTCAGTTATGTAAACGGCAGCTCTTTAACCAAAGTCAACGGCTCCAGCATCGGCTTGTGGGGCGTGACCAAGATTGAGGTCTACGGCTACGAAGGCCCCGCCGGCCCCGAGGTGACCATCACCGGCACATCGGCCGAGGGCCAGCAGGCTGAGTTCAAGATGCCGCAGTACGATGTGACCGCCACCTACACCCTGAAGCGCGACATGAACGTCGACATGCAGGTCACCGTAGGCGACGACCACTCGGCACAGCCCCGCTACCGCGTGCAGAAGCAGGGCAACAACTTCCAGCCCGTAGGCATGGGCACCGCCGAAGTCATGGCCCTCTTCCACGTCCACGACCAGATTGAGAACGAAGACCTCGCCCCCGTCCAGGACTACACCGTCCAGATCTACGCCGTCGACATCGAGGGCCAGCCCACCGGCGAGGCCATCACCTTCCAGAACTTCACCTACGCCCCCGGCCAGTACATCGTCAAGGCCCAGGGCCAGGGCAACTACGTCGGCCAGACCCTCGAGAGCAACGTCTTCACCCTCTACCAGGGCTACCCCGTGGAGATTGCCGCCCAGAGTTTCGCCACGTACTACAGCGACGACGAGGCCCTGACGCTTGAGGAGTCGTTCGCCGAGACCGCCGGCCTCTACACCATCAGCGAGGTGACCGCCACCGAGGCCGTGCTGAGCGAGAAGATTGACGTGATGCCGAAGCGCACCCCGATGCTCATCTACAACGAGAGCACCGACGCGCAGACCGTCCTGCTCATCCCGACCGCCGACGTGGCTCCGCTGACCGACGTGGCCGCTGAGTTCAAGGGCACGGCCGTGGAGAAGACCGTCAGCGCCGAGGAGGTAGCCGCCACGAACTTCTACGTGCTGACCGACCAGAACCAGTTCGTCTGGGTGAAGGATGCCGGCACCATCGCCGCCCACCGCTGCTGGCTGGAGATTGCGCCGAGCCAGGCTGCCGGAGCACGGAGGATTGTGTTCAGCGGAAGCGAGACTACTGGCATCGACGCCGCTACCCTGCGCGACATGACCACCGGTGACTGGTACGACCTGAACGGACGGAAGCTGAACGGCATCCCGACCCAGAAGGGAGTGTATATCTTCAATGGACGTAAAGTTGTGGTTAAGTGAGAGAGTAATGGGTCGCTTCGCTCAAAATTATAAAAAAATTGAATCAAAAAATTATAAAAGGCTATGAATCTCATTGAGGAGTATAACAAGAAGTACGAGTTCTTCAAAGACATCACCGGTGAAGCCATGAAGGTACATCGCAAGTACCATAGTGGACTGTTGGAGAGTGCCTATGAAGCAGCATTGAAGTACCTCTTGGAGTTGAAAGGCTACACGGTGAAACGTCAGGTGTACCTGCCTATGTTCTGGGACGATGTGCCCCTTGATCAGACCTATCGAATGGACCTGGTCATCAACGATAACATCATCATAGAACTGAAGGCCGTGACATTCGTGGATAAGAGCCACCGCCGCCAGCTGTTCAACTACATGCACCTTACGCACACGGAGTACGGTATGCTCATCAACTTCGGTGGTGACAGCCTCTTCTCCGAGTGGTACCACCGAGATTCCATCTCTGGTGACATCGAAAAGGTAAAGCTCTTATAATTTTCGAAACCAATTTTCTTGTAATTTTGAGCCGAAGGCGACCAAAGAAAGATAACATTAAAGTAAATACAATATGAAAAAGAAAATTTTTGCACTGCTCGCACTGGCCACGATGACCGTGACCGCGAGCGCCTACGACCTGACGAAAGCGGAGGGTGCCGAAGCACACGGCTCACTGACGTTCAAGGTTGGCACCAATGAGAACGCCACCACCGCCAATGAGGGCGACGTGGTGTCGGTAGTAGTGAAAGCCGGCAAGGGCTATATGAGCAACGGCGTGACCGCCCGCACATATACCACCTTCGGCGGCATGAAGGCCCCGCGCCGCGCGCCGGGAAGCATCGACGTGGTGGATAACCTGACGGTGCAGCCTACGGATGTGGACACGGTCTATACGTTCACCATGCCTGCCTACAACGTGCAGTTGAACGCCGACTATACCCACCGCGCGCTGACCAACGACATGATTCACGCCATTGCCGACCAGACATGGACGGGCAGCGCCGTGCAGCCCGTGCTCGTGGTGACCGACCGCGACTACACGCTCACCGAGGGCGTGGACTACACCGTGACCTATAGCGACAACGTGAGCCAGGGCGTGAACACCGCCACTGCCACCATCACCGCCAAGACGGACATCGACGACTACTACATCGGCGAGGCATCGAAGACCTTCAGCATCCGCAAGAACATCGCCGGACTGACGGCCTACGCCGTAAGTAGCGAGGAACACCCCATCATCTACACCGGTGAGGAACAGCAGCCGGAGGTGGTGGTGCGCGACGTACGCGAGACACTGGTCAGGGACGTGGACTACACCGTAGCCTACTCGAACAACGTGAACGCCGGACAGGCACAGTTCACCGTGACCGGTATCGGTACCTACCAGGGCGAGCTGACCGCCTACTTCCTGATCAACACGCGCGACCTGAGCAGCGAGATGATCAGCCCCGTGACGGGCATCACCTACACCGGCTCGCCGCAGTATCCTTCGCTCGTCATCACCTACAACGGCATGACGCTCGTTGAGGGCTTGGACGACGGTTCGAACCAGACAACCTGCGACTACTACACCACCTACACGAACAACACCGAGACCGGCGAGGCCACGGTGAAGGTGGAGGGTGTGAACAACTTCAGCGGCACCTTCGACTACACGTTCAACATCGACGCGAAGGAGTTCACCGCCGACATGATTGGCGACATCGCCGACCTGACCTACACGGGCAACGCCCTGGAGCCTGCCCCCGTGGTGACCTACAACGGCATGACGCTGAACGCCGGCACGGACTACACCGTGACCTACGAGGACAATACCAACGCTGGTCTGGCTACGCTGACCATCGCTTCGACTGCTACGAACAACAACTTCACCGGCACTGCCCAGAAGACCTTCAACATCCTGAAGGCCAACGCTACCGTGACCAATCCGACCGTGAAGACCGGACTCGTCTATACCGGCGAGGCTCAGCCGCTGCTGAACGCCGGCCTCGTTGAGGGCGGACAGATGCAGTACTCGCTCGACGGCGTGGACTACACCTCGACCGTGAGCACCGGCCTGAACGCCGGAGAGTACACCGTGTACTACAAGACCGTGGGCGACCAGAACCACAACGACGTGGCCGCCCAGACGCTGACCGTAAGCATCGCCAAGGCTACACTGACCACGATGACCCTGGCCCAGAACAACTTCACCTACAACAAGGAGGAGCAGACCGCTCAGGTGGCTACCGTGAGCGCCGGCACCATCGCCGTGACCGCCGCCGACTATGACGTGACGGGTAACAAGCAGACCAACGTGGACACCTATACCGCCACCGTGACTGCCAAGGCCGAGTCGACCAACTTCACCGGAAGCGTGACAGCTCAGTACAGCATCGTACCTGCCGACGCACAGATCTTCACTATGGAACTTGATCCCCAGTCGTTCGTCTTCAACGGCCTGGCTCAGCAGCCTGCCGTTACCGTGAAGGACGGCGACGCCATCCTGACCGCAGGCACCGACTATGACCTGACTTTCGAGAGCAACGTGAACGCCGGCACCGCCAAGGTGACCGCCACCGGTAAGGGCAACTACGTGAACACGCAGGAGGCCACCTTCACCATCCAGAAAGCCAACGCCCAGCTGGGTACCGCTCCCGCAGCCCTCGTGCTGACCTACAACCGCGAGGCTCAGCAGCTGGTTAGCGCAGGTACCATCACAGCCGTAGGTGCTACCGACGATAGCAAACTGCAGTACTCGCTTGACGGCGTGAACTTCAGCGACGAGATTCCTACCGCTACCGACGCCGGTGCCTACACCGTAAGCTACTTTGTGCTTGGCGACGCCAACCACAACAACACCGACACGCTGACCGTCAGCTGCGCCATCGCGAAGGATCAGGGCACTATGGCATTCGAGACCGCTAACTACGACCTGACCTACGGCGACGTAAACTTCACCAACGGCATCATCCAGCACGGCGACAACGACATCCGCTTCGTATCGAGCGACCCGCGCGTGGCCGAAGTGCAGTACTACACCGGCGAGGTGACCATCAAGGGCGTGGGCACTTGCACCATCACTGCCATGATGCAGGAGCACAAGAACTTCAAGAAACAGGAGGCCAACATCACCTTCACCGTGAACGTGGCTGCCCGCGAGATTACTGCCGACAACGTGACCGTGGGCGAGCAGGGCGAGAACGGCGTGCCCGAAATCACCGTGAGCGTGGAGGCCCCCATCGGCATCCTGACACCTGCCGAGACCACCGACTACCAGTTGGCTTACTACGACAATCCTGAGGACCGCAACACCGTGACTGTAGAGCAGATGCTGGCAGCACCCGGCGAGTATGTGGCTGTGCTGACCTTCTTCGGCAACTATGCCGGCTACGTGGAGAAGACCATCACCGTAGGTTCGGCTCAAGGTTCCATCCCCGGTGACGTGAACGCCGGCGGCAATGTGGAGCCGGAAGATGTGGACAAGTTCATCACCAACATCATGAGCGGCAACCTGCCCACCGACCCGACCTCTGACGACTTCATCCGCTACGACGCCAACCAGGACGGCAAGATTGACATTGCCGACGCACAGGCCATCATGAACCTGGCTATGGGTCTGAACGCCGACGGTACTGCCAAGAACGCAGCACCCGCACGCCGCAACGCTCCCGCACAGGCTGAGCAGGCCGTGATGAGCATTGAGAGCGAGGACATGGGCGGCGGCATCGTGCGCTATGCCCTGAACGTGGAGGGCGACTTCGCCTTCACCGGCTTCCAGGCCGACGTGAAGACCAGCGGCCGCATCGTGACCGTGGCCCTGGCCAACAGCGAGATGCGTATGCGCTCCGGCATCCTCTCGAACGGCACTCACCGCATCCTGGGCTTGCCCGGCACCACCGAGCAGCAGGCTGACGGCGCCATCGCCTACGTCTTCGTGCAGAGCGGCGCTGCCACCTTCGAGAACGTCGTGCTGACGACGGCCGATGCTCGCAGTATTGCTGCTGTGGGACAGACCACTGGAGTTAACGAAGTTATCGAAGTTAACGGAGTTAACGACAATAGCGTCTATGACCTGAGCGGTCGCAAGGTGAACGCTGCCCAGAAGGGCATCGTCATCATTGGCGGCAAGAAGGTCGTGATTAAGTAAATGAATAAGGGTCGCTTCGCTCAAAATCTGACAAAATCTGAAAGAAAATCCATCAAAAAGATTTTGAATAAGTTTTTGAAAGATTTTGAGCCGAAGGCGACCAAATAAAAAGAGTTAAGTATATGATAAAAAGAATATTCGCGTTTCTCGTCCTCGCCATCACGGCGCTGACAGCCGCTGCCGCCGATGTGTACATCAGCGACTTCAGCATCAAGGCGGGTGAGACGAAGATGATCGATGTCAACTTCGACAGCGACCGCACGGACCTGAAGCGCTTCATGGGCACCATCACGATGCCCGCGGGCCTGACCGTGCTGAACCAGGGCACCACGACCAACTACCTGTGGATGACTCCCGACGCCACCCGTACCAACGGCGGCATGGGAAACTACAACTACACGACTGGTCAGATTGCCATCTACGCTATCGGTACGACGTTCAACGCCGGCACCGGCGCCATCGCCCACATCCAGGTGATGGCCACGACCGACCTGGCCGACGTGAGCACCATCTCCCTCTCGAACTTTACGGGTACCACGACCAGCAATGAGACCGTGAACCTGACAAGCCAGAACTGCACCGTGACCCGCGAGGCCGGAACCGGCGGCGGGGGCGGCACAGACCCCTCGACGGAGACCGACGACCTGGCCTTCTCCTTCAGTCCCTCGACGCTGACCATGACGGGCGGCGAGGTGAAGCAGGTGGAGGTGCAGATGGCCAACGGCATGACCTCTACCGGCATGATGGGCGACCTGGTGGCCTCCACCGGCCTGACCATCCAGAGCGTCACGAAGGGCAGCCGTCTGACCGGCTGGCTGTACAACCCGGATAACGGCCGCGTCTTCTCACTGGGTGCCATCTCGGGCAACGAGGGCACCGTGTTCACCGTCACGCTGAAGGCCGACGACGACTTCTCGGGCGCCGCCACGCTGAAGTTCACCAACATCAGCGCCACCAATGCCGCCGCCAAGAGTTTCACCGCCGAGGACGCCATCCTGCCTGTCACCGTGCAGAGCCAGAAAAACGTGGCCCTGTCCTTCGGCAGCACGGAGGTGAGCCTGAACCCGGGCGAGAGCACCACCGTTGACGTGACACTTTCGAGCGAAGTCGATCTGACGGGCTTCATGGGCACGCTGACGCTGCCCACCGGCATCACCGCCACCGTCGCCCAGGGTGCCATCGTGAACAGCGTCCCCATGTACAACACCTCGACGGGTGTCGTGTTCTACATCGGTGGCATCACCGCTCGTGAGGGCGTGCTCTTCACGCTGACGCTGACTGCCGACGACACGTTTACCGCCGACGGCACGCTGACCCTGACGAACATATCGACCACGACGGCCAGTGCGCTGAGCATCGTGCCTGCCGACATCAACCTGCCCGTGCATCTGAAGACCACCGCCACCGTGACAGCCCCGACCGCCAAGACGGGACTCGTCTATAACGGCGAGGCACAGGATCTGATCAACGCAGGCAGTGCCGAGGGCGGCGAGATTCAGTACTCGCTCGACGGCACGACCTACGCCACCGCTATCCCCACCGGACTGAACGCCGGAACCTACACCGTATATTATAAGGTAGTGGCCGACGAGAGCCACAACGACGTGGCTCCCGCCTCGTTCAACGTGACCATCGCCAAGGCCGCGCTGACTATCGCCACGCTCGCCCAGACGTCGCTGACCTACAGCGGCGCGGAGCAGACCGTAAGCGTGAACAGTGTGAAGGCAGGTGATCTGGTAGTGCCTGCAGCCGACTACGAGGTGAGCGGCGACAAGGCCACCGAAGTGGGCAACTACACCGCCACCATAGCAGCTAAGGCCGACTCCAAGAACTACACCGGACAGGCCACTGCCCAGTGGAGCATAGTGGCAGCCGATGCCAACACGTTCACAGTGACGCTCTCGGCAGCGACCTTCGTCTACGACGGCACAGCCAAGCAGCCAACCGTGACAGTGAAGGACGGCGAGACAGTGCTGAGCGCTGAGACCGACTACACCGTGGCCTACGAGAACAATGTGAACGCCGGCACAGGTAAGGCTACCGTGACCGGTAAGGGCAACTACAGCGGCACAAAGGACGCTACCTTCACCATCGAGAAGGCCACGCTGAGCAGCATGACCATCGACCCCACCGCGCTGACCTACAACCAGCAGGCCCAGACGGTAAGCGTCGTGAGCGTGAAGGCCGGTGCACTGGACGTACCTGCCACTGACTACAGCGTAAGCGGTAACACGCAGACCGCCGCTGGAGAGTACACCGTGACCGTGACTGCCACTGGCAGCAACTACCAGGGCACGCTGACGCAGCAGTTCACCATCGCCCAGGCCAATGCCAACGCCTTTGACGTGACGCTCGGCACCGCTACCTACACCTACGACGGCACTGAGAAGCAGCCAGCCGTTACTGTGAAGGACGGCGAGACCGTCTTGGTTGCAGGCACCGACTATACCGTAGCTTACTCGGACAACGTGAACGCCGGAACAGCCACCGTGACTGTAACCGGACAGGGCAACTACACTGGCGAGAAGACCGCCACCTTCACCATCGCCAAGGCACAGCTGACCGCCGTGACGCTTGCCGAGACGTCGCTGACCTACAGCGGCTCGGAACAGACCGTCAGCGTCAGCAGCGTGAAGGCCGGTGACCTGGACGTCAGCGCCGACAACTACGACGTGACGGGCAACAAACAGACCGCCGCCGGCACCTACACCGTGACTGTGACCGCCAAGGCAGAGAGCAACTACGCAGGCTCCGCTACGGCACAGTTCACCATCACGAAGGCTGCCGCCACCGTGACCGCTCCAACGGCTAAGACGGGACTCGTCTATACCGCTGCTGCACAGCAGTTGGTGAACGAGGGCAGCGCCGAAGGCGCCACCATGCTCTACTCGCTCGACGGCACGACCTACAGCGAGGCCGTTCCCACGGCTACCAACGCCGGAACATATACCGTATATTATAAGGCAACGGGCGACGCCAACCACAGCGACGTTGCTGCCGCATCCATCGAAGCGACCATCGCCAAGGCTGCGCTGACCACCGTAACGCTGGCCGAGACCAGCCTGGCCTACAACGGCTCGGAGCAGACCGTGACTGTGAACAGCGTGAAGGCCGGTACGCTCGACGTGACCGCCGCCGACTACGACGTGACGGGCAACAAGCAGACCAACGTGGGCGACTACACCGCTACCGTGACAGCCAAGGCTGAGAGCAACTTCACCGGTACGGCAACAGCACAGTGGAGCATCGTAGCAGCCGACGCCGCTACGTTCACCCTGACGCTCGACCCGACCTCGTTCGTCTATGACGGTACGGAGAAGAAGCCTGCCGTGACTGTACAGGACGGCGCTGCCATCTTGGTAGAGAACACCGACTACACGCTGGCTTACGAGAACAACGTGAACGCCGGTACTGCCAAGGTCACCGCCACCGGTAAGGGCAACTACAGCGGCACAAAGGAGGCCACCTTCGCCATCGCGAAGGCCGACGCCACCGTGACCGCTCCGACCGCGAAGACAGGACTCGTCTTTAACGCCACGGCCCAGACCCTCATCGAGGCTGGCAGCGCCGATGGCGGACAGATGCAGTACTCGACCGACGGCACCAACTACAGCGAGAGCGTTCCCGCGAAGACGGATGCCGGAACGTACACCGTATATTATAAGGTAACGGGCGACGCCAACCATAACGACGTGGCTGCCGCATCCGTCAATGTGACCATCGCCAAGGCTGCGCTGACCAGCGTGACGCTGAGCCAGACCAACCTCGTCTATAACAAGACGGAGCAGACGGTGAGCGCCGTGAGCGTGAAGGCCGGCGACCTGACCGTGGCCGCTGCCGACTACGACGTGACGGGCAACAAGCAGACCGCCGCAGGCACCTACACCACTACCGTGACCGCCAAGGCCGAGAGCAACTTCACGGGCGAGGCCACGGCACAGTGGACCATCGCTGCCGCTGACGCTGCCACCTCGTTCACGCTGACGCTCAATCCTGAGACGTTTATCTACGACGGAACGGAGAAGAAACCTGCCGTAACCGTGAAAGATGGCGAGACCGTCTTGGTGGAGAACACTGACTACACCGTGGCCTATACGGACAACACGAATGTTGGCACCGCCACCGTGACCGTGACAGGTAAGGGTAACTATACAGGCACAAAGACCGCCACCTTCACCATCACGAAGACTGCCGCCGTGGTGACCACCGCCCCCGAGGGCGTGGCCGACCTCTACTACAACGGCGAGGCACAGACGCTCGTCAGCGCCGGTGCTGCTGAGGGCGGACAGATGCAGTACTCGCTCGACGGCACCACCTGGCAGACCACTCTGCCGACGGCTGTCAATGCCGGTGCCTACACCGTCTATTACAAGGCCGTTGGCGACGCCAACCACAGCGACTTAGAGCCTGCCGCCGTGAGCGTGGCCATCTACAAGGCTCCTCTGACGGAGATGACGCTGGCCCAGACCACGCTGACCTACAACGGCACCGAACAGAGCGTGGCCGTGAGCAGCGTGAAGGCCGAGACCCTTGACGTGACCGCAACCGACTACCCCGTGAGCGGCAACAAGGCTACGGTCGTCGGCACGTACACCGTGACCGTGACCGCCAACGAGGACGGCAACTTCACCGGTCAGGTGCAGGCGCAGTTCACCATCGTTCCCGCCGGTGCGGAGGCTAAGTTCACCGTAGAACTGGAGTACACCACCGTTGAGTATGACGGCACAGCGAAAGAGCCTGCTGTTACCGTGAAGGACGGCACAACTGTCCTGACCAAGGACGTGGACTACACCGTGGCTTACGAGAACAACGTGAACGCCGGAACGGCTACTGTTGTCGTGACAGGTATGAACAACTACAGCGGCACGAAGACCGCCACCTTCACCATCACTCGCACCGTCTTCGCCATCGAGGCTGAGGATGCCGAGAATGGAACGGACATGGCTGGTGTGACCGTGGACGTGACCATCCTGGACGAGACGGCCAAGACGCTGCGCATTGACGACCTGAACGTGCCTGCCGCTGCTGCCGGTGAGGACCTGGCCATCTACATCCCCGCCACACTGGGCGGCTACGTGGTGACCGAGATTGCCGACGGCGCCATCACGGAGACCAATGTGACAGACATCTACCTGCCCGACACGGAGCAGCCGCTGACCATCGGCACGGGCGCACTGCCCGGCACCGCCACCATCCACACGACGCTGGCACTGCTGGACGACTACGCCCTGATGACCACCCTGCAGCAGAACTACGAGGCCGCGAAGGTGATGACCACCGTGACACCCATGAACAAGTTCTGGACGCTGGGCACGGGCTGCGACGTCATCCTGCCCGCAACGCTGAACGCCTACACCGTGACGGTCAACAGCGAGACGCAGGTGAGCATGATTGCCATCGCCGAGTCGGCGCTGACCATCGGCTCGGAGCGTGTCGTGAAGGGTAACAACGGCGTGCTGCTGCTCGGCGAGGCCGGACAGAGCTACGACCTGGTGGCCTACAGCGGTCGCATCAGTAGCGGAACTGCCATTGCTACAACCGACAACAAGGACTACGGCACAAGCAACCTGCTGGAGCCCGTGGTGGAGAAGATGCACTACAATGCTGACGACAGCTACTTCGTGATGAAGAACAACGAGTTCCACGCCATCAAGGCTGAGGGCAACGAGGTGAAGGTGCCTGCCGGCAAGGCCGTGCTGCACCTGACCAGTGGCCAAGCCGGCGCCCGCGCTGCGGTGCTGGGTGTCGTGGAGGGAACGACGGGAATCAGTTCGGTAGGTTGCGACACTGTCGCAACAGACGAAACCATCTTCGACCTGAGCGGCCGCAAGGTGGCTCAGCCGGTGAAAGGACTGTATATTATAAATGGTAAAAAGGTCGTTGTGAAATGAAAAGAATAAGATTCATATCTATGCTGACGCTGGCGCTGGCCCTCATGGGGGCTGCGCCGGCACAGGCACAGCAGCAGGAGCAGAAGGCGTTCAAGGCCCACTGGTATGTGCAGCCACAGGCTGGCATCAGTTGGACTCCGGGCGAGGCCTCGCTGGGCAAGTTGCTGTCGCCTGCTGCCCAGCTGAGCGTGGGACGTCAGTTCTCGCCGGTGTTCGGTCTGCGCCTTGGTGCGTCGGGCTGGCAGGGCAGGAACTGGCAGGTGACGCCCGCTGAGGAATACAAGTGGAAGCATGTGCAGGCCAGCTTGGACGCTACGCTGTCGCTTAGCAATGCCTTCGGCGGCTACAATCCCAGCCGCCGGTGGAACGCCTACGCCTTCCTGGGCGGAGGACTGAACATTGCCTTCGACAACGACGACGCGAACCGACTGGCAGCCGGCCACCCCGTGGAATTTTCGAAGGTGTGGGACGGCACCTGCTACAGTCCCGCCATGCGCGGCGGTCTGGGTGTGGAGTACGCCCTCTCTGAGCGCGTGGCCCTGGGTCTGGAGGCCAACGTGAACATGCTGCCCGACAAGTGGAACTCGAAGCGCGGCACCGATGCCGACTGGCAGAACCACCTGCTCGTGGGCGTGAAGATTGCCCTTGGCAAGACCACGCAGCGCACTATCGCCACCGAGGAGCCTGTCAGACCCGCCATCGAGGAGAAACCTGTGGTGGAGGAGCCGAAGCCCGTGGTGGAAGAGCAGCCCATCGTGAGCCAGCCCGTAGAGAAGACCCCGACGACAGCTGCCGTGGCCGAAGAGAAAGCCCCCGTCGTGGAACAGCCTGTCGCAGAGAAGAAGGACGAGGTGAAAATCTACTTCGCCTTCAACTCCTCGCGCATCTCGAAGCAGGAGGCCGCCAAGTTGCGCCAAGTGGCCAACTACATGCGCAGTCACCGCGACATGCGGCTGACCATTGAGGGCTATGCCAGTCCGGAAGGTCGCAGCAGCTACAACAAAGCCCTCTCGGGCTGGCGGGCAGAGGCCGTGAAGCAGTGCCTCGTCAGCTATGGCGTGGCTGCCGCCCGCATCAAGACAGAAGCCAAGGGCGAGGTGCAACTGGGCGATGCTAAGGAAAGTCGTTCAGCAATATGTATAACAATAGAATAATAAGAAGGTATGAATAAAAAAGTAATCATTAAATGGATGGTACTGCCGCTGGCTTTCGCTGCCGTGGCATGTACCGATTACCAGAGCAGCATCGACGAGCTGAGCCAGCGCGTGGACGGTATCGACCAGCGCGTGACAGCACTGGAGGGTCTGAACGACGACATCGAGGCCATCAAGGAAATCGTGGATGCTCAGAAGCAGGCCGGCTACATCACCGCAGTGACCGAGACTGCCGACGGCTACCAGTTCACGATGTCGAACGGGAAAGTCATCAACGTCCGCAACGGCAGAGACGGAACGAATGGCACGAATGGTCAGGACGGCCACACGCCCGTCATCGGAGTCACTCAGGACACTGACGGCAACTGGTACTGGACCGTGGACGGCGAGTTCCTGCTCGACGGCTCCGGCAACAAGGTTCGCGCCAACGGCATCGATGGCCAGAATGGTCAAGATGGTGTTACGCCGCAGATTCGCGTCAACTCCACCACAGGCCTGTGGGAAGTGAGCTACGACAACGGCACCACCTGGACATCACTCGGCGTGAAGGCGCAGGGCGACAAGGGCGATGCCTTCTTCCAGAACGTCGTTGTGGGCGAGACCGAAGTGACCTTCACGCTGGCCGACGGCACCACCACCTTCACGCTGCCCCTGATGGACACATTCAAGAAGGTACGCGACCGCGTGCAGAGCATCGTCTTCATCCCCGAGAACCTTGACGGCATGATGACCCTGCAGAACGGCGTGCAGACCACGGTGCGCTACCGCGTGATGCCCGAGGCCGTGGCTACGGCCCTTGCCACGAGTTATGCCAGCACCCTCTCGTTCGTCGGCGAGGAGGTGGCCGTGACGCGCGGCATTGCATCGGCAGACATCACCATCAACAACGTTGTCAACGAGGGCAATGGCCGACTGGCACTCACCGTTACCCCGAACGGCATGACCGCCGGTCAGGGCTACGCCTTCGCACTGGTGATGAACGACGGCACGTCGATGTACAGCACGGCTTATACCTCAGTGTTCTACGCCATCCCGCCTGTGGCTATCGGCATCGCTGCCGACGGCATCCTGGCCGGCAAGGGCAACGTGAACGTGGGCAGCACAGTGCGCCTGATAGCCCTGCTCGTACCGACGGACACAAACTTGAAGGGCGTGCAGTGGACTTCGTCGGATGCTACTGTCGCCACGGTCGATGCCAACGGTCTGGTAACGGCCCATGGTAACGGCACAGCCACCATCACCGTGACCTCTACCGCTGACCCGACGGTCAGCAAGAGCATCGCCATCACCGTGAGCGACGGCACTATCACGCTGAACACCGACGACCTCGTGTCGCAGAGCAGTGCGGAATAATACTCTCAGTAGGTATTGACCTAGGGTATTAGGTAAGTTTTTTTAGGATAAACACAGTGGGCCTCCTCGTCAGCATGTCTGGCGGAGAGGCTTTCTTACTCAGTGCAAAGATATAAATAAAAAGCAGAACCATCAAACATTTTAAAAAAAAGAAAGAATGGCAGTTCCTAGGAGAAAGAATGGCAGTTTCTTGGAGAAAGAAGGTCACTTCTCCAGTGAGATGGTTTCCACGTCTATGTCTTCGTTGAGGAAGATGCAGGCTTGATCCTTGAAACGCTCGGCATTCTCGGTGGTGAGATAGTGGGTGGTGCCATGTTTGGAACAGTGCGCTTCTATCTCAGGATGTCGCTCCAGGTAGGACTGTAGCGAAGTCGCTACATAGTCACCTTGGGCGATGATGCGCACCTGTGGCGGCATGAACTTCCTGATCTTGGGCATGAGCAGGGGGTAGTGGGTACAACCCAGGATGACGGCTATGCCATCTACGGAATGATGTGCTCCACTTCCTCCAATGATGAGAGCAATGCGAGGGCTGCTGGCAGAAGGGATTTTGAATTTGAAGATTCAGATAGCAGTGAAGAACCCCTGGAGCCCGACTCTATTGACATGGCTGCCAATGTGACCTACTTCAGCTACACCATGCAAGATGACGAAGACATCACCGTTACTCCGACTGTTGACACGCAGCAAGTGATGCTTATGAACTATTTCGGCGGCAAGCTTACAGTCGATAACAAGTTCCCGAAAAAAGGCGAGACAGTAGTCGTCACGGTCACCCCTGACGAGGGTTGCCAATTGAAGCAAATCAGGACTATCCCTGCCGGACGCATCGGTGCCGGCATCGAATATGATCTCTCTGAGCGCGTGGCTCTCGGATTGGAATACAACGCCAACGTGCTGCCCGACAAGTGGAACTCGAAGAAGGGCAAGAGCGACAACCTGGACTGGCAGCAGAACCTGCTGGTGGGCGTGAAGATTGCACTGGGCAAGACGCGTCGCCACATCCAGATAGAGGAGCCGGTACTGCCTGTGGTAGAGCAGAAACCTGTGGTGGAACAGAAGCCTGCCGTAGAGCAGAAGCCACAGCCAGTGGTAGAAAAGAAGGCTGAGCCCGTGATGAAGACCTCTGCCGTAGCAGAGAAGAAGCCCGAGCCCGTCGTAGAGCAGAAGGCCGAACCGAAGGAGGTGAAGGTCTATTTCCGCTTCAACTCGTCGCGCATCCAGACTTCTGAAGTGTCGAAGATTGACGAGCTGGCAGAATACATGAAGGCGAACGCTGACAAGAAGCTGACCGTCACAGGCTATGCCAGTCGCGACGGTAAGTGGCAGTACAACCTGAAACTCTCTCGCTGGCGTGCCAATGCTGTGAAGAAGGCCCTCGTAGCCCGTGGCATCGACGGCAAGCGCATCAAGGTTGTCGCCAAGGGCGAGAAGCGTGGTCCGAAGAAGGAGACCCGTGCTGCTGTGGCAGTAACGATTGAGTAGTGATTACAACAAAGAAAATAATAAAAAAAATATACTGATATGAAAAAGAACATTTTTTATGCTTTGATGATGCCCGCACTGTTGCTGGGCACGGTGTCCTGCACAGACTATCAGGACGACATTGACAAGCTGGGTGCCGAGAACGATGCCCTGCGCAGTTACAATAACCAGACCATCTCGCAGCTGAACAGTGTGGTATTCCAGACCGAAGATGGCTTGAACTGCATCACTGTGGACCAGCCCAAGGCTACCACCATCGTCTATGAGGTAGAGCCGAAGGAATTGGCTCCGACGTTGGCCACCGACATCAGCCGCCTGAGCTTCGTCAGTCAGCACGGTGCTGCTATGGCCATCACCGCTGCTGCTGCAGATGCCTCTAAGGGTACACTGACCATCACCGCTACGCCCAGCGGATTTGACGGCAGCAAGACGCAGAGCCTGTCGCTGATCTATAGCGAGGACAACCGCTCTTTCCAGACAGTCTATACCCCTGTCTATGTGATTACGCACCCCACAGCCGGCAGCCTGACTATTACGCTTCCCACCACCGCTGGAGGTAAGTATGCCGTAGGTGCCAGCTATCAGCTCGACGCTGTGTTCACTCCTGCTTACATCACCGAGACCGACGTGACCTGGAGCACCAGCGACGCATCAATGGCTACCATCAGTGAGGATGGCGTGCTCACACCGCTGAAGAACGGCACCGTGACCATCACCTGCACATCGAAGGACAATCCTGCAGTGACCGCCTCTGTCACCATCGAAATCACCGGTGGCAACATCCCCCTGGATGAGGGCGGCGTCAGCCAGGGCGGTGCTGAAGCCCGCGAGATGGAATCGCCGGACGAATGATGAGTGCCTGACTCTGAATAACCATCGGGGGCCATGCGTCAGGAGTGCGCATGGCCCCCTTATTTGTAACATGAAAGGGCGCTGACTTTCAAAATAAGCAAAAATTGTTTCAAAATCAGCAAAAGATGACTTTTTTCGTTTTTTTGTTTGTTTTTAGAAAAGAATTTGTTATCTTTGCAATCAATCTAAAACTATCAGGGGAAAATAGGAACCTGTGCCGAGATAGAGTTAGAAAATTATTTTTAAACAAACATAAAATACAAAGATTATGAAAAAGATTACTAAGCAGCTATTTGTTGCAGCAATGGCTTTAGCAGCCTTTACCGCATGTTCAGACTCTTCTTTCACTGAAGTTGATCCCAGAGCTGGCGAAGCTATGTTTGGCGATCAGGCTATGAACACCTTTGTGCTGACTAATGCAAGCGGTGAGCAAGTAAACGGTGTGTCTTCTTCAATGGGCACCTATTTTCTCAACATCAAGACCGATGGTTTATGGTATATTGAGACCCCTGACAATATGGAGTTTACTCCTACTAAGATGTATGGTCAAGGCAGTGCACGCGTGCCAGTGCTGATTGGTAACAACTGGGCTGAGGCTCGTCAGCTGTCTTACAAGGTGAATTTCCTCAACGACAATGGTTCCATGCGTCGTGCCGGCGAGACCTCTCAGACGGTGACCCAGGATGCACAGTTAAGCCTGGAAAAATTCAAAAAGATTGTAAACTCCAATGTCTTTGTGGGCTATGGCTTCATGAGAACGAAGAGTCCTGTTGCAGAACTGTGTACTGGCATTCAGATTTTCAAGATGGAGGCCATCAACGAGGTTGACACGCTTGTCAAGCACGACTTTGCACCAGAGACCAAGGAGGAATACTACTATCACACCAGCGACAGCATGATGGACAAGTTGGTTTCCGTAAAGGGCAATCCTGGCGGAAACTTCGGACCTGTCAAGCTGGGCTTGTCTGCCGACGTGAACGTAAACCGCGTATCACATACTGGCCAAACTGTCGTACAGAAGTCACTGATACGTTCGATGTACAGCCGTGAGCTTGCATGGGACAAGGCTTGGTTTAACGAATCCAATTTCTCCCAGGGCTTCAAATATTACAAGAAACTCTTCATCAATGAGTTTGCAGCTGCAGGAGATGATGCAGCCAAGAAAAAGGCGGCCGCCGACGATTTCTTCAGAATCGTAGGTACCCATTTCATTACCAAATGTCTGTTAGGCTGCGAGCTTAACTACCGTATGACTGTTGACTCTTCAAAGACTGTCAATAGCACTGATGTGAAAGCCGCTCTCGACTTCAAGTGGCAGCAGCAGATTAAGGATACGACAGGTGTCGATTCCGCCACCAAGGCTAAGATTCTGCAGCAGATGCAGGACAGTACCAAGCTGAAGAACTTCTTCTTCAGCGGCAATGTTCAGGTGACCGATGCCCAGTTTGACGCAGCCTCCTCTACCAAGGCCAAGGTCAAGGCTCGCGGCAATGATGTCCAGTTGGTGA
>JAEEGJ010014063.1_pt1 | contig 19146 bp, 13 predicted proteins | sample 8958761 | NCBI WGS metagenome assembly JAEEGJ01 (sample SAMN16246546, study PRJNA631951) | gut metagenome | biome: gut microbiome; feature: rumen; material: RS-attached | host: Bos | place: Iran: Karaj | collected 2018-10 | reverse complement strand
GGACCTGGAGGAGCGTAAATTTGCCAAGGGCAACGAACTTTTCTTTAGCCTCAAAAAAAGCTACTACGTGGTAATGGCATGGTTCCACACCAGCATTAAGATGTTTGATGCGATTATCTACCTTATCACCCTCGTGGCTGGCAGCTTGTTTATTCACTACGGTAAGATTCAGGCGGCGGATCTGGTGGCATTCCTTCTTTATGTGACCACCCTTCTTGCTACGGTTCGCAGAATCGTGGACTTCATGGAGCAGTTTCAGATGGGTATCACGGGTATCGACAGATTCTTGCAGCTTATGGATGCGGAGATCGAGATATTCGATGAGCCGGGAGCCGTTGATTTGCATGACATTAAGGGCGAAATCGTCTTTAAGAACGTAAGCTTTGAATATCCCGACGACCACAACGAAGTCTTTAAGAACCTTAACTTAACCATTCATCCCGGTGAGAGAGTTGCTTTTGTGGGACCTTCCGGCGGAGGCAAGACCACTCTTTGCAACCTGATACCGAGATTCTACGATATTACCGGCGGAACCATTAGCCTGGACGGCGGAGATATTAAGAACTACACCCTTAAGAGCCTTCGTTCCGGCATCGGTATAGTGCAGCAGGACGTTTATCTCTTCAGTGGCACCGTATTTGAGAATATCGTCTACGGCCGTCCCGACGCCACCCGCGAGGAAGTTGTTGAAGCGGCCAAAAAGGCGGGAGCCCATGAGTTTGTTTCCGAACTTAAGGACGGATATGACACTTACATAGGCGAAAGAGGCGTCAAACTTTCGGGAGGACAGAAGCAGCGTATTTCCATTGCGAGAGTATTTTTGAAAAATCCTCCCATTATCATCCTTGACGAAGCCACCAGCGCGCTTGATAATGAAAGTGAATACTTGGTGGCAAAATCACTTGAAAAACTTTCGGAGGGTCGTACCACACTTACCGTGGCACACAGGCTCTCCACCATCCGTAATGCGGACCGCATTATGGTGCTTACCGAGGAGGGAATCGTGGAAGAAGGCAACCACGATGAACTTATAGAGAAAAAAGGCATGTATTATAAGTTCTACGAAATGGCCAATCAACTCAAATAAAGGGGGAATCAGCTTAGATGATACTTCAATTTGTCGGAGCCGATCATCAGGTAACGGGAAGTGCTCACTATGTTGAGTGTAACGGAAAAAGATTTTTGGTGGATTACGGTATGGAGCAGGGCAACATTGCTTACGAAAGCAAGGGTCTTCCCTGTAACGAGGCGGATATCGACTTCGTTCTTTTGACCCACGCCCACGTAGACCATTCCGGTATGCTGCCGCTTCTTTATGCCAAGGGTTTCAGAGGCAGTATTTACGCAACGGAGGCTACAGCGGATCTGTGTTCCATCATGCTTCGTGACTGCGCCCACATTCAGGTACAGGAAGCTGAGTGGAAAGCCCGTAAAAAGAAACGTACGGACCTTTCCGACGAGGACATCAATCCTATTTACACCATGGCGGATGCGGACGGTGCCATCAAGCACCTGGTACCCTGCAAATACAATGAACTTGTTAAGATAGCCGAGGGCATTGAGATTCGTTTTACGGATATCGGTCACCTTCTCGGTTCTGCCAGCATAGAAGTGTTCTTATGCGAGGACGGAGTCCACAGAAAAGTGGTATTCTCCGGTGATATCGGCAATAAAGACCAGCCTCTTATCAAGGATCCTCAGTACACCGACGAAGCGGACTACGTAGTCATGGAATCCACCTACGGTGACCGCCTTCATGAGAAAAACGTTTCCAATCCTCTTGAGGATCTGGCAACGGTTATTCAGGAGACCCTGGACCGCGGCGGCAATCTCGTAATTCCTTCTTTTGCCGTGGGCCGTACCCAGGAGCTTTTGTACTTCATAAGACAGATTAAAGAAAAGGGACTCGTTAAATACCACGATTTCCCCGTATATATGGACTCTCCCCTTGCGGTGGATGCAACCGAAATATTCCAGAAAAACATTTACGACTGTTTTGACGAGGAAGCCATGGAAGCCGTAAGGTCAGGCCACAACCCCCTTACCTTCCCGGGACTCAACCTTGCCATTACCGGTGAAGAATCCAAGGCCATTAACTCGGACGAAGAGCCCAAGGTCATTATTTCCGCATCGGGTATGTGCGAAGCCGGCCGTATCAGACACCACTTAAAGCACAATCTCTGGCGCCCCGAGTGTACCATTCTTTTCGTGGGCTATCAGGCAACGGGAACTCTCGGACGTGCCCTTGTAGAGGGTGTGGATGAGGTTAAGCTCTTCGGCGAGCCCATCAGCGTTCGTGCACAGATTCTTTCCCTTCCCGGAATGTCCGGCCACGCGGACAGAGACGGACTTGTGGAGTGGCTGGCAGCCTTCAAGAAAAAGCCTCAGAAGGTATTTATGGTTCACGGCGACGACATGTCCTGTGAGGCCCTTGCCGATTACGTTAACAGGGAGATGAAGATTCCTGCTTTTGCACCTTTCTCAGGCACCGTATTTGACATTATCTCAGGCGAGATTAAGTACGAAGCCGCTCCCGAGAAGAAGAAAAAGAAGATTACCGCAGTATCCGACGCCTTTGCAAGACTCCTTGCCGCCGGTCAGCGCCTTCTTTCCGTTATTCACAAGAACCAGGGTCATGCCAACAAAGACCTTGCCAAATTTACCAGCCAGATTATATCCCTTGCGGATAAGTGGGACCCGGATTCGGACCCGATTATTGAGAAGCCTCGAAAGGGCAAAAGAAAACAGTAGGTTATGAGGACAAAAAACAGAACCGTCAACTTCAGAATACTTATGTACCTGGCACTGACAATATTCATTCTTGTGGTGCTGGTTACATACTACTATCTGAACATGCGGGACACCCTTACCGACGAGGTATACGGTTCCCTTAAGCGTGACGCCGCATACATAAGCGGCAGGGTTGACGAGACTGTTACACAGGTTATTGATGCAGCGAAGGGCCCGGGTTACACCACGGCCCTTCAAAAAACGCTTTTTTCCGACGATGCCGGGGAGAAGCTTGCCAATATTTCCACTTCAAGAGAGCTTATTGCTTCGGCAAGAGACCAAAACGAGTATATTGCCGATTTGTTCTACTATTCCTCCACGGGACACCTGTATACGGTTTCCGAGTACTACGAGCAGTTCAGGGCCAACATGAAATTCTATGAGTTTGACCACCGCATAAAGCTTGAGTCGGAGTTTATTTCAAACCGCCCCATCCACGACAGAGAGGCTACTTTCTACTTCCTCTACATCCCCATTCACAGAACGGCCATGGGTATAGCCCATCGTACAAGAGAAAGCGGAATCTGCGCCATCCTGTGCAATTTCGCCCCCATTACCGCCAACTGCGCCGACTTAATAGGGGAGAACGATTCCTGCTATTACATCTATAATAATGAGGTCTTGAGTTCGCTTCGGCCTGTAAAAGGGCTTTCGGAGGAGACGCTCCTGAGCCTGTCCGGCGGGGATTCGGAGATTGAAGTTGAGGGGGAGGCTTTCTTTGTCCACACATTCAAGGACGAAAACGGCAAATATGTGGCCCTTGCACCCAAAGCTGTGGTGAGTCTTCAGAACTTTACGGTAGACAGAAACTTCTACCTGATGATAGCGGCATCCATCTTTATATTTGCCCTTCTTTTGTTCCTGCTCAACAAAGAATACACCAAGAAAACCGAGAAGATGGTGTCGGAGCTTAACAGCATTAAGCTAAGCGGCAGCAATATGCGGGTAAGCGTACCCAAGGTATCTGAGTTAAAAGAAGTTGCCGTGGAGATTAACAGCATGCTTGACCGTCTGGAGGCCTCCGCCAAGCGTGAGCAGAAGGCAAGAGAGAATCTCTTAAATGCCACCCTGGCGCAGCAGGAAGCTGAGATGACGGCCTACAGAAGTCAGATAAATCCACACTTTTTCTTTAACACCCTTGAGTGCGTGCGGTCCATGGCGCAGTACTACAATGCCGACATGATAGAGGATATCATTACTGCAATGTCCAAGATATTCAGGTATTCTTTGTACTCGGACATGATAGTGGAGCTTTCCTCCGAAGTGGATATGCTGCGGCAGTACTTCGTAATCACGGATTACAGATTTCCCGGCAAATACGTGCTCAAAGAAGAAATTGACGAGAATACTCTGTCTTACAGGGTTCCCTCCATGATTCTTCAGCCCCTTGTGGAAAACTGCATCAAGCATGCTTTTGTCAACATGCCCGCCGGCCGCAAGAATGAAATAACGGTGAAGGCCCGCTACACGGATGACGGCCTTTTGAAGCTTTCCGTATCCGACAACGGCTGCGGCATGAGCGAAGAGGCCATGGAACACCTGAGAGAACTGGTAATATCCGAAGCGGATGCCGAAACCCGCAAAGACAGCATCGGCGTTAAAAACATTTACGAGCGCATCAAACTCTTTGACAAAAAGAACGAGATGCAGTTCTATTCAAGCCCGGGTGAGTACACCAAGGTGGAACTCATTTTGCACCCGGCGTTTATAAATAAATAGGGAATGGGTATAAGGTTATGAAAAAATATATGGTTGCAATGGGTATTATTATGCTGTTTCTGTGCGGCTGCTCCGACGCGGAGAAGAGCGTTGCGCCGCAGAATGTAGAGGAGTCTCAGACTACAGTTGAGTCCCAGGCCGTAGCTGAGCCTGAGGCCGTAATTGAGCCTCAGATTATAGAGGAGCCTAAGGAAAAAGAACCGGCTGTTATGTCCGAAGAAGAAAAGGCTGAAGCCTTTGTTGCTGTCAAAGAACAGATAATTGCCGACTTTAAGGAAAAAACGAATGACCGCATAGAAAATCAGTATTATTATGCCGTTACGGATTTAAATCAAAACGGAAGGCAGGAGCTTATCATTTCTGCGTGCTTGGGAAGTGGTGATTTCTCAAGCCTGGTTATATATGAGTTGGAAGAGAATTATAAAACAACAAAGGAATATGAGTTCAGCGGAAAAAAAGAAATCGAGTTAATTCCGGACATTACGTGGAGTAAATCCTTAAAAGGAATATATGATTCCGAGGCAGGCGAATATAAATATTACGAGTGGGACTATTTAAAAGACGGTGCCATGATTTCGGATGATTGGCTTATGGAACTCTCTTTTGGCGAAGTGAAGGGACTAAAAGCAATCCTTCATGTTGATAACTCCATTCCGGAGGATGAAAGCAAGGAAACATACGACCAAAAATTCTATGATTCCGAAGGCAACGAAATAGATGAGGCGGAGTACAACAGAATACTTACGGAACTGGAAAACAGTTATAACGTCGAGTGCGTACTGGATTGGACCCCGTTGAATTAGCAAAGTTTTGTGCACTTGCGAAGAAAAAGAAGAAGGCTTTATGCCTTCTTTTTTTGTTATGGCGACTTCTTTCTGCATATTTACGACACGACTGCAAATAATATGTCGTATTTAAAATGTTGCTATAAGAAAAGTGCAAAAAAAGCAAACAATAGTGCATTATATACATCCCCTGATTACGATATAAGTATAGATAGTGACAATAGGCACAATGAAAAGGGCAAAAGCAAAGTTTTATTTGTTCACTTTTACATAAGATGGTAAACATCCATAGTGGATGTGAAAATAAACCATAGAAAAAATGAGGAGGATGTTACAAATGAAAAAGACAAAAAGAGTAGCAGCTTTACTACTCGCAGCAACGATGGCATTTGGTCTTGCAGCTTGTGGCAAAGACGCAGGCGGTAACGGCGGTTCCGGCTCAGGCGCCGGTGCTACGACCAGCAAAGACACCGGAGCTAAGTCCGGAGAAATTGTCAAGCTTGTAGTATGGGGTAACGGCAATGCCGATACCGAGGACTGCAATCAGGTAGCAGAAGCTATCAACAAGATTACCCGTGAAAAGATCGGTGTAGAGATTGAACTTGTTCGCGGACAGGATGCAGAGCAGATTAACCTGGCTCTTACATCAGGTGAACCTATCGACCTTATGTGCTACAACAACATAAGCGGTCAGTTCAATACCGTAGTTAACAATAACTGGGCTTATCCCCTTGACGATTTACTCGAGAAGTTCGGTCAGGGTGCCAAGGACGTAATTAACCCTTACGACCTTGATGCCTGCAAATATAACGGTGTGCTTTATGCTCTTCCCAACCAGAAAGATACATCCCGTGCAGCAGGTTTTGCTATGCGTAAGGATATCTGCGATGAACTTGGTATCACCGTTCCCGAGTATGGCACATACGATGAGATGCATGAAATCCTTGTAAAGGTTCACAATGCTCATCCCGAAATGTATCCTCTTGTTCCCACATGGGCACAGGGCGGTATGCAGACAACACTTCCCAACGATCCCCTCGGCGACAGCCTTGGTATCCTTGAGGATGCACGTGAGTCCAGCACAAAGGTTGTTAACCAGGCTGAGACCAAGTCTTTCCAGGACTTCTGTAAGATGATGTGGCAGTGGAATCAGGAAGGTTTAATTATGCCTGATGCTACAACTACTACCGAAAACGCTCTTTTAACCAACAACGGTTTTGCTATGTTCGAGAACTGGAAGCCCGGTAAAGAACTGGAAGTTTACAAGGGCAACGGCCGTGAAGTTTACTTCATGAAGATACATGGTCCCATCAAGCACACAGCTATTCCTAACGGTAACTCATGGATGATTCCTTACTGCGCTAAGCATCCTGAAGAAGCTATGAAGCTTTGGAACCTCATGTACACAGATCCCGATGTATCCAACTTGTTCATCAACGGTATCGAAGGCAAGCACTGGGTATACACCGATGACACTCACAAGATGATTACTACTCCTGAAGGCGTTGACCCCAACGCATCCGGTTATTCATCAATGGACTGGGCTTGGCCTAACCAGCAGATTACTCCTGTTTGGCAGGGTGCAGAGGATCCCGATCTTTGGAGCAAACTTAACGAGTTCAACAACAGTGGCGTAGCAAGTCCCGCTATGGGCTTCATCTGGGACAGCAGCTCTGTAATGAACCAGGTAACAGCTTGTAACAACGTAGTATCTGCATACAGAACAGCTCTTATGTGGGGCTCCATCGATCCCGATGTGAACATTCCTAAGTTTATCGACGAACTTAAGGCAGCAGGTATCGACGATATCATCGCTGAGAAGCAGAGACAGCTCGATGAATTCATTAAGAATAAAAAATAATTAAGTTTGACAATCATTAACACAAAAGTGCAGGTGCCAAAATCCTTTTGGCGCCTGCATGATGATGTCAGGCTGATGAGGAGGGCACTGGAGTGAAAAAATTCAAGAAAACGTTAAAGCACTTCTGGCCGATGTATTTGATGTTTTTACCGGGCGTGGTATATCTCTTTATCAATTCTTATATTCCGATGTTCGGAATACAGATAGCCTTCAGAAAGTACAATGCTCGAGATGGTGTATATGGGAGCCCATGGTGCGGCTTAAAGAATTTTGAGTTCCTTACAAAAACAAAAGATGCATGGATAATGGTAAGAAACACGGTATTGTATAATCTCGTGTTCATAATACTTGGAACTGTTCTGGCTGTAGCTACCGCTATTATTCTCAATGAAATTCGTAGCAAATTTGCCAAGCAGGCATATCAGACAATAATTCTGATTCCTTTCCTGATTTCAATGGTAATAGTCAGCTACCTTGCTTACGCATTTTTAAGCACCAGTGACGGATTTATCAACAACACATTGGCAAAACTGTTTGGTATAAATGCAATTGACTGGTATAACACGCCGAAATATTGGCCGTTTATACTTGTTATCATTAATGTCTGGAAGGGTCTCGGTTATAATATGATCCTTTATTACGCTACCATCTGCGGTATTGACAGCACACTTTATGAAGCTGCCGTTGTGGATGGAGCTACTCGCTGGCAGAAAGTTGTTCATGTAACACTGCCCAGCTTAAGACCTACCATCATTATACTGACACTTATGGCACTTGGCGGAATCTTCAGATCCGATTTCGGTCTTTTCTATCAGGTTCCCATGAACTCAGGACCGCTTATCAACGTAACACAGACTATCGATACCTATGTATACCGCGGACTTATCCAGAATAACAATGTCGGAATGTCTTCGGCTGCAGGTCTTTATCAGTCGGTTGTGGGATTTGTTTTGGTAAGTGTAGCCAATGGTATAGTCAGAAAGATTGACAACGAGAGTTCGCTGTTCTAAAGAAGGAGTATAAAAGATGGTACAAAAAGACAGAGGATTTCAAATCTTTGCAAATGCGCTGATGATCTTTCTGGTTATCTGTGTGCTTGCACCCTTTTTCCTTATGCTCATGTCATCGTTTACTGACGAACAGACATTGATTGCAAACGGATACAGTTTTTTTCCTGAAAAATTCAGTACATATGCTTATAGGTACTTACTGGTTCAATCAGGCTCTGTGGCACGTGGTTACTTTATTTCGGTAACAATCACAGTGATAGGAACTTTCTGCAATCTGTTTATCACGATGTTGTATGCATATCCGCTTTCAAGAAAAGAACTTCCCGGAAGATATGCTTTCGCATTTTATCTCTTCTTTACGATGCTCTTTTCGGGTGGATTGGTTCCCGCATATTTGATGTGGACGCAGACATTCCATATCCGCAACACTGTTTTTGCACTGTTGATTCCCGGCTTACTTATGAGCCCGTTTAACGTAATTATGATGCGTACATACTTCACCACCAATATTCCGGATGAAGTTGTCGATGCCGCAAGAGTTGACGGAGCAGGGGAGTTCAAAATCCTTTTCAGGGTAGTATTCCCCATGGCTGTACCGATTACAGCTACAATAGCTCTTCTGGTAGGACTTGCATACTGGAACGACTGGATGAACGGTCTGTACTATATCAATGACGATAAGCTTTACAGTATTCAGGTACTGCTTATGAAGATTCAGCGTAATCTGGATCAGTTAAGACAGCAGGCTCAGAACGGAAGTGGTAACGTCAATCTGGCGGAACTGCCGTCGACTTCGGTACGAATGGCACTGACAGTTATGGGTATCCTTCCCGTTATGATTATTTATCCTTTCTTGCAGAGATACTTCGTAAAAGGTATCACAATCGGTGCGGTAAAGGGCTAAAAAGGCACAGCCCCTGCTACTTTCGGTATTGCTGGGGCGTTTTGCCTGTTTCCTTCTTGAACTGCCTGTAAAAATATGAAACATTGGGAATGCCTACCTGTTCCGCTATTTCAGCGATGCTTAAGTCGGTATTCATAAGAAGATACTTGGCTTGGTCCATTCGCTTTGAATTGATATAAGCTGTCAGTGTTGTATTAAATTCCTTGTGGAAACAATATGACAGATAGTCAGGGTTCAGGTGCATGGCTTCGGCAATCTTGACACGATTTATATCCGCGTCCGACAGATGGTCGCGGATATAATTACGTACTGCGTTAACAAATCCGCTGTCGGTGACCCTGTTGTTATCGCCGCTTCCGGTTTCGGGTGCGGGTACAGGCGTGGGCGCAGGTGCAGGCGCGGGATTTTTCCTTATTGAGCGCAGGAAAGAAATGGCGCGGGACAGTTCCCGATTCAGGCTCTGTTTGCCGATAGGTTTGAGCAGATAGTTATAGCAATGGTAATTGATGGCTTCTCTGGCGTAGTCAAAGCGCTGGTGACCTGACAGAATAATAGTAATTATTCGTCGCCTCTCGCTACGTAAACGCTCAAGGAGTTCAAATCCTGTTTCTTTGGGCATCTCTATATCAAGCAGCATAAGGTCCACCTGCTCTTTTCGTATGACATTTAACGCCTGTTCGGCACTGTAGGCCGTGAAAACGTTGTCAATGCCAAGCTCTTCCTTGTCAAGCATTCCTACCAAACCCTGAACAATATAGTATTCATCGTCTGTGATTAGAAGATTCATATGATTGCTCCTATTCTTCATCGTATTTCTTATAAGGGAAACTTATTGTTACACAAAGACCCATTCCCTCCGCATTGGCAAATTTAAGCTCTGCCTCAGGCCCCATAATGAGTCTTAAGCGCATTGCCGTATTATAAAGTCCGATACCGGTTCCTTTCTCGGTAACTTCAGGCTGCTCCAGTATATTATTGTATTTTTGCAGTTTTTCTTCAGAAAGGCCGACTCCGGAATCCGTATGCTCAAGGACTACAAAGGGTCTTCCGTTTTCAAGCTTTTGAGATACCCTGACGCGAATCAGGAAAGGCTCGCCCATAATAAGCCCGGTCTTAATGGAATTCTCGGTGAGGGTGAGTAAAATCATGGGGAATACCTCTGCATCCAAAACTGCCGGATCTGTTTCTTTTTGAAACTGCAGAGTACCTGGAAAACGGTTCTGGGTTAAGAATATGTAATTCTCAAGATATTCAAGTTCCTCGGACAACGGAACAATATTTCTGTCAGACAATGTATATCGAAGGTGGGAGGACAGGGTTGAGATGATATTGTTGGTCACCTCGAGTTTGGACTGATCCTGTGCCGACATAAACACCGTATTGAGGCAGTTAATGAGAAAGTGCGGGGCAACCTGGTTTTTGAGTGATTTTAATTCGAATTCACGAGCCTGAAGCTGTTCCTCGTAGACACTGATTCTGAGGTCCCCTATCTCGGATAAAAGTTTATTAAAAGCATCCGTAATTTGGATGGTTTCTTCATAGTCATTGGGCGGTGTGACCCTGTTGTCAAGGTTACCGGAGTGGATGCTCTCGGTTACGGCCATCAGGGATTTGACGGGTATTTCAATAATCCGCCTTCCCATGTAGTTATAAGATATGAAAAATAAAACTGCCCACAGGACAAGGAGAAACAGAAGAATATAAAAAGAACTGAAAGCCTGCTGAATCTGCTCCTGCGGCAACAATATGGTATAGCAGTAATCCGAAAAACTTTGTCTGAATGAGAGAACGATTCTTTTGCCGATACCGGGAATGGTGGCGTAAAGGGGATTTTTGAGGGATTCTTCAACCGGAAGCAAAAGGTCTTCGCGGTAGTCTTTCTCATAACCTTCCTCGGCCAGAGCCTTATCGGCATAGAGTACCCGGCCGGAATCGTCTGTGATGAGCCAGATTGCTTCATTGCCGGAGAATTCTTCAAATCCGGGAAGGCTGTTTAAATCTACCCAGGCGCCTACATAGATTCCGCCTACGCGTAACAGTCTGAGAAGGCAGTCCTGTTCTTCGATAAAGAACCAGTTTTTAAGCAGATTGTTATCTACAGCGCCTTTATTCATATGTGATTTTATAAGTTCGCTTATAAAAGAGGGATACGGATAGCCGTTGCCTGTGCCGGTACTGGCAGTACTGTATGCAGGAAGAAAGACGTCTTTGTCCGGGTAATACAGATAGAAGCCCCTGATCAGCGAATGGGTCGTTACCTGGGATAACAGACGGTTCTGAATACGTACGATGCAGCCGACCTCTTCGTTTCTGTTGGCTGTAGTGCGAAGACGAATGATATCCGGATCGGAAGAGCAACTTTCGATTAAGAACATGATATCCTGATCGAGTTCCACGTCCAGTCTGTTGTCATAAAAGCGAAGCGAATCCCGTACGGAATCATATGAGAAATGACGCAGCCTAAGATCGATAATCGTCGTAACTGCGACAAGGAGCACGGCAAAAATCAGCATGGTGGAAAAAAACAGAACATCAAACCGACGCAGCAGAGAGCGCTTTTGTTTTTTCACCGAAAAAGCGCCTTTAGAATTGTGAAATAATCCCCCAAAATTATGCATAAACACTCCTTCTGATTCTGTTAACATAATAATTGTTATCTGTTAAAATAGCAAGTGAGTATACTTAATTGTATGATTTGGAAAAAGGAGGGTTCTCGGATGAAAAAGATAAGAAGGTATGCAGTATTTTTTCTCCTCTTATCCATGATGCTCATTCTTGCGGCATGCGGCATGCGCAAGGCCGTATCCGAAACAGATTCCGGAGCTGTGTTAGACGATGCATCGGAAAGCAATATGTCCGAAGCTTACAGGAAGGCAATAGAGGACAGAAGGGCAGAACATGAGAAGACCGGAGAATACCGGAAAGTCACTTATGCCATATATACCTGGACCGGCAGACCTGCGGGTTTAGAGAGAATACAGGAATCCATGAACAAGATTTTGAGGAAGAAGCTTTGTCTTGAAATAGAACTTATTGCACTGGATTTTGCTTCTTACAGACAGGATATTCAGCTGTATCTTACCAACAATGACAGACAGATTGACTGGTATGGCGGCAACGTTTTGGGATATACAAGCTGTGTCAACAACGGGTTCTGCTACGACCTGGATGAGAATGGACTTCTCAATACTTACGGCCCGGGCATAGAAGAACTTGTCCCCGAAAAATACAGGGAAGCCTGCAAATACGCAGGACATCTGTACGGCATCCCGCCCATTAAGGATTACGCCATCACCGCAGCGGCCATAGTGATAGGCAAGGAATACCTTGATGCAATCGGCTATGAATACAAAGAAAACGAAAAGCAGGAAGTTCCTTCATCCTGGGAGGAGATTGAGGAGATATTTGCACAGCTGCACTCGGAATTCCCCGACAAGTATGTATTTGCCGCATCAGACAATCATTTCTCTCAGGGTTCTGTCATAGACGATCTTGGCAACGACTGGTTCGGCGTTCTTTTGGAGCCCACCAAAGACAGGAAAGTCGTGAACCTGATGGAGAGTGACGAGTGGATGAAGATGGTCAAGCGTATGTACAAGTGGAACCGTATGGGATTCATACCTGCAGATGTTCTGACCGATAAAACTTCAAGCTCGGCAAAGATTAAATCCGGCGCTTATATGGCTATGTTAGCCCAGTCAAAGCCCGGCTACAAAAACCAGATTTCCGGTGAATGCGGAAGGGAAATGATTGTATTTACCCTCGGACGGAACATTATCAAGTCTTCGGGTATCACATCCGTTATCACCTGCCTGAACAGTGCAACTCCGGACCCTGTTGCAGCAGTTCAGCTTATGAACGAACTATACACTGATCCGGAACTTTCTACCCTTTTAGTCTGGGGTGAAGAAGGCAAGGACTATGTTACAGATCCTGACGGTCACATTCACTTCCCGGATGGCGTGGACACCCGAAATGCGGAGTGGTATCACTCCATGAACTGGGAGATGCCCAACCAGTATATCTGCCCTGTGTGGGTCGGCGATTCACCGGATCTTGGCTCACAGATACTGAAATTTAATGCAGAGGCGGAAACATCCATAGCCTTGGGCTTTACATTTGATAACAGTGCATATGCTGCGGAATATGCCGCATTGCAAAATATATTTGACGAATACGCGAACCAGCTTCTCAGCGGTTTTTTGGACCCTGTTTCGGGGACTGCTGAGTTCAACGATAAACTTAAAAGAGCAGGCTTAAACAGATACATTGCAGAGAAACAGAGACAATTCGACGTTTGGTACGTCACCAATTATGGGAAAAAGTAAGCGCATTTCGTCATAATCATTACACTTACGAAAGGAATATGAGAATGGCAAAAAAAGCAAGAGTATCCGTCAATCCGGACTTTAAGATTGGCGACATTTCCAAGCGCATCTACGGTGCGTTTATGGAACCCATCGGAACTATCGTAAACGGTAACATGTACAATCCGAAGCACCCTACTGCCGATGAGCAGGGCTTCAGAAAGGACTGGATTGAGGCTTTAAAGAAAACCGATTTGTCGGCTGTAAGACTTCCCGGCGGTAACTTCGTATCGGGCTGGGACTGGAAGGATTCAATAGGCCCCAAAGACCAAAGAAAGGAACACCTGGACCTTGCATGGCACCAGTATTATCCCAATGATGTGGGCCACGACGAGTACCTTCAGTGGGCGGAAAAAGTAGGCGTTGAGCCTATGTACACCATCAATCTCGGCACAGGCGACATCAACGACGCAGTCTATAACGTGGAATATACCAATCACCCGGGCGGAACTTACTGGTCGGACCTTCGTAAGAAATACGGTCACGAAAAGCCCTACGGCGTTAAGGTATGGTATCTCGGCAACGAAATGGACGGCCCCTGGCAGGTAGCTTCCTGGGAGAAGGACCCCAGAGCCTACGGTGTTCTTTGCAACGAAACCTCCAAAGCCATGAAGTGGGTGGACGGCAGTATTGAGACAGCCGTATGCGTATCCAGCTCTCCCGACCTTATGCACTACCCCGACTGGGATTTAAAAGTATTGCAGGAGTGCTACAATTCGGTAGATTACATTTCCATGCATCATTATCAGTCTTCAGAACTTGGCAATTATGCCCAGTTTATGGCTTCATCCCGCTACTTTGAAGACTACATCCGCACCGAAATAGGTCTGTGCGATTATGTTCAGCAGTTAGTTCGCTCTCCGAAGGTCATGAAGCTTTCTTTGGACGAATACGGCGTATTCCCGCGCAAAAAAGAGCAGCTTCACTTCGGAAGAGAAGTTTATATAGAACCGGGAACTCATTACAACTTCGACCCGAATCGTGAGTACATCCGCCACGATCCCGATAACATGCCCACCCGTTCATATCCTCCTATGGACCCGATGTTAATGGCCCTCGGCAATGCAGGCGTCATTCTTGAAATGCTGCGCCATGCTGACCGTGTAAAAATAGGCTGTATGACTTCGGGACTCGGGGTTGCGGCAGGATGCGACCACGACGGTGTATTTACGGTTGCCGCATACTATCCTTACGCGGATCTGATGAAGTACGGTCATGGTGTTTCACTTCGGACCTCCGTAGAATGTGAGAAGTACGATATTGAAAGCTTTGCCATAGATGACGTACACAAATACCATGAGCAATACGGGGTGGACTTCATCGATTCCGCAGCGGCATACGATGCTGCAAGCGGCGAACTGACGGTATTTGTAATAAACCGCGACTGGGAGGAGGTTTCGGACTTCACTCTTGATGTTACGGGACTTAGCGGATTTAAGTTCGCAGGTCATACCGAAATGTTCTCAGACGGAAGTCAAAAGGATGAGAAAGATCCGGGCTGGGCACCGGTACCCGCTTCCGATACAATCTGCAAAGACATGAGTGTCAAGGCAGAACTTAAGCCTATGTCATGGAATGTGTTCAGATTTGTGAGAGAGTAGTCAGATTAGATTGAGGGATTTACAGGAAAAAGAAAGGGGCGACTTGCAAAAGTCGCCCCGATTTTATCTGGAAGATGCGTACTGCTCGGGAGTGCACCCGAATTTAGTCTTGAATGTCTTAATAAAGTAGCCTACGTCGTCAAAACCAACCGCTTCGGCCACTTCGCCGACGGTGGAGTGACGGGCCTTTAACAGGTCTGCGGCGTGACAGAGGCGTACTTTTTTCAAAAAGCCCATGGCCGAAACCTCGGCATTTTCCCTGAATAACTCAAATATATAGGACTTGGATAAAAAGAATCTGCTGCACACGTCTTCGATGCTTATTTTTTCGCTTAAATGGTCGTAGAGGTATTCCTGAATCCGCGCGGTCTGGTCATTGGCGGAGTAAAAGAAACAGCCTTTGTAAGACTTGGCCGCCTGCATGGCTGCCTCCCTGAAACCTTCCGGAGAAGAAAAAGGCATACTGACTCCGAGTCTGATACCGCCTAGGGAATCCTCGAGGCTGAAGGGATTGTCGCATTCGTATACAAAGTAGGCGTAAGGAAGACCCTTAAGGGTTATGGGAAAAAGTCCCGGAATCCTGCCCGTAAGGTCGGCTTCCGATGCGATGATTCTTGAATCCTTGCAGTAAGGGAGCTTCTCTATAAAGCGCTGAACATCGCTGACCATGTACGAGGCTTCGTCCAGAAGGTCGTAATCGGTGATGTTAAAAGAAGACGCATTCTTTTTATTCAGTTTATCGTACAAAGCCGTGAGAGCGGTTCTGACTTCAGCCTTGTCGAGGGGCTTGATGAGATAGTCGGAAACATCGTTCTTAAGGGCTTTTTTGGCAATTTCAAAGTCTCTGTAGGCGCTTACGATGACAAAGAGTGTGTCGGGAGAGGTTTCTTTGACCGCTTCGATAAGGGCCATGCCGTCAACGTCGGGCATACGGATGTCTGTGAAAATAACGTCGGGCTTAAGCTCCCTGGCGGCTTCCAAAGCTTCTCTTGAGTCTGTATACGCCCCCACATTTACAAACCCGAATTCGGTCCAGTCCACAATCCCCAAGAGCCCGCGAAGAGCCCAGATTTCGTCATCGATATAGATTGCTTTAAACAGTTTTCTTTCGCTTTCCATAAGATTTCATACCCCTTTTTTAAATCTGAAAAAAGTATAACACTTCAGAACATAAATAAGCATATTTTTTTCCAATCAGGACATAGTTTTGTTTCTTTTTCAGAAAAATCCTCTGTGATAAGTTAAATATGAGAAAAGGAGATTGGGCTATGGCAAAAAACAAAGCAGGCAAACCCAAGCCGACACTTAAAAAAACACTCAAAGAAATTGTACGGTTCAGGGGCGTTTATTTTATAATGCTGCCGGCAATCGTGTGGTATATTCTTTTTTCTTACGTTCCGATGGCGGGACTGTCACTTGCATTCAAGACCTATAAAGCGAAGTTAGGTATCTGGGGAAGTCCTTTTACGGGCTTTAAACATTTTGAGAAGCTATTTCAAGACCCGCGGTTCTTTGATGCAGTGGTAAGAACGCTGAAGATAAACGGAGGTCGCCTGGTACTTACTTTCCCTTTCGCAATTATCCTTGCTCTCCTCTTAAATGAGCTTCGCATGGGTAAATTTAAAAAAGTACTTCAGGTGACCTTCACTTTCCCTCATTTCTTATCCTGGGTCATTATCGCAAGTATTATCACAAACGTTTTAAGCTATGACGGTCTTGTAAACTCGGCTATCGACCTTTTGGGCGGAGAGTATGTGAACTTTATCGGTAATTCGAAACTGTTCGTACCGTTGGTTTACATAACTGAAGTCTGGAAGGGTGCCGGCTGGAGCTCCATCATATACATGGCGGCCATTGCGGGTATCGACCAGGAGCAGTTTGAGGCGGCGGACATAGACGGAGCCTCGAGATGGGACAAGATGTGGAGGATTACACTTCCCTCGATTCTCCCCACCATCACCATCATGTTCATCCTCGCTGCAGGAAACGTTATGACCAAAGGTTTCGACCAGGTCTTCAACATGGACAACGCAGCGGTTCACAAGGTTTCCCAGACCTTAGACATGTACATCTACAATGTAACCTTTAATGCAAAGAAAACGGATTTCGGCTACTCAACCGCAATAAGCATGTTCCGTTCGGTTGTTAACCTTGCATTCCTCGTAATCGCCAATACCATTACCAAGAAGCTTGGCGGTAACGGACTGATGGGAGGTGGCGACTGATGAGCAGGAGACATAAGAATTACAAGATGCGCTTTCAGGTGCCGGACGCTATAATCCTTCTGGTTCTTCTGGCGTTCGCACTGATTATCGTGCTTCCGTTTATTAATGTAATAGCGATTTCTTTTACCACTCCGAAGGCTTATGCGGATACTCCGTTACTTCTTTTCCCGAAGGTGTTTACGTGGGAGAATTACGAGACGCTGTTCCAGGACGGAAGAATAGGAATAGGTTTCAGGACATCGGGAAAGTTTCTGCTAATGGCGATGCCCATGAACATGTTTTTTACAACAACCGTGGCTTACGGTTTATCAAGATCGGGTTATCCCGGAAGAGGCTTAATCTTAAAGTTTGTGGTGTTCACTATGCTGTTTTCCGGGGGTATAGTACCGCTTTATCTGACGATTAAGTCCTACGGACTTATCGGTTCGATGTGGGGTGTGGCTTTAAGCGAAGGAATCAACACGTTTTACATGATAATCATGCTGAATTTCTTCCAGTCTCTTCCGGAATCATTAGTGGAATCGGCCAAGCTTGACGGCGCAGGAGAGTACAGGATTCTTTGGAATATCGTGCTTCCATTGTCCAAGCCGGTTATCGCAACGGTTTTTTTGTACTATCTCGTAGACAGATGGAACGAGTGGTACAACGCAATGATTATGGTCCGCGATACCCAGAATACACCGCTTCAGCTGGTGCTTCGAAACATCGTGCTCGACTCTCAGAATCTTGACAACATCATGACGGAGTCGGTGGAGCTGTTCACCTTCAGCGCAGGCATCAAGATGGGTGCGGTTGTGGTGACGGTTATCCCGGTTATGTGCATTTATCCGTTCTTGCAGAAGTACTTTACCAAGGGAATTATGCTTGGTGCGGTTAAATAAAAAGTTATATGGTACTGTCGCGGTGACAGTATTAATATAAAGGTGAAGAGGAGGTAATTATGAAGAAACTATTGAAGAAGTCATTGGCGATTGTTCTGGCTTCTGTGATGACTCTTTCTTTGGCAGCCTGCGAAAAGGCGGCAGAGCCCGAGGGAACCGGCTCTACCGATACAAAGGTTGAATCAACGGCCAAGACAGACGATTCCACGGAACCCGAACCTGTGGCTGAAGAAAAAGATTACAGCGAGCACTATACCTACAGCTACGCAAGTATTCAGATCACAGAGTCGACGGACTACAACTCACCCGACGACGCAATGACACAGTATTGGGAGCAGAAGTATAATTTCGACTGGGACATCATCTCCATATCCAGTGATAAGTGGGACTCCACCGTTAACACCTGGGCATATGCGGAAGACCTTCCCGACGTAACAATCTTTGACTACAAGCATCCTCAGATGATGGACTGGGTAGACCAGGGCCTTGTATTCAAATTCCCCAAGGGCTGGCAGGAAAGATGGCCCAACGTAGCCAAGGTTCAGGAGTACGGCGGATTGCAGCTTGCTTTTGAAGAAATCACGGGCGACACCTATTTCCTGGCTCGTCCCAACTACGCCAACAACCTGCCTTGTACCCCCGGCATCAACCCCACCAACATGATGGTTTACATCCGTAAGGACTGGGCTGAGGCAGTAGGCATCGAAATAAAGGATTACTACACAATCGACGAAGTTATGGAATATGCACGCCGCGTAAAAGAACAGGACCCCGGCCACGTAGGCAAGGACTTAATCCCTATGGGCCTTTCTTCCGGCAACTGCTATAACGTATTCGTTTCCACCTGCAGTACCTACACATCCAACAACTATTATCTTTATAGAGACGGTAATGACTTTAAGTGGGGCCTTGCAGATCCCGAGACGCTTGAAGGTCTTAAACTCTGGAGACAGGCATTCGACGAAGGCCTTCTTAACAAAGAATTCTACTCATACTCCGGTTC
>JAEEGJ010014061.1_pt1 | contig 19146 bp, 18 predicted proteins | sample 8958761 | NCBI WGS metagenome assembly JAEEGJ01 (sample SAMN16246546, study PRJNA631951) | gut metagenome | biome: gut microbiome; feature: rumen; material: RS-attached | host: Bos | place: Iran: Karaj | collected 2018-10 | reverse complement strand
CTGATCCGTTTCTAAGCAAAGAGTCATAGTTCCCTAAAATATAGTTAATGTATTTTGACACTGACTGTCATTACAGCCGGTCGGGTACAAAACGGAGGAACAAGAGCTCGGTATCGCTACCGATACGTACCGGAGGACCCCAGGAATCGACACCGCTAGAGACGAGCCACTTGACCTGATCCAGTTCGCCAAGACCATAGGCGAGGCGCCAGACCCAGTCGATAATGAGCGTCCCCGGGAAGAACTGGCCATTGTGCGTGTGACCAGACATGGCAAAGTCGGGACGGCGGCCGGGATGGTCTTCTTCGATGCCGCGCGGCTGGTGGTCAAGGAGGAGCCAGGGGAGTTTAGATTCTTCGGCTGTAGGGCGCAAGTCAAAAAGCGGTTTGCGTTCGACATCGCGCATCTTGGCAACGCTATGGTCTACACGGCCGGTAATGCAGGCAAATGGCGTGCAGACGGTAGAATCTTCAAGCACGACAAAGCCGTTATCCTGCATCCACTTTTTAAAGTCACTGCCTTCGCGTTCGAGGAACCCTTCGTGATTCCCGTCGATGGCAATGGCTGCCATCTTCGCGGTTGCGGCAAGCTTTTGCACTAGGAAGTCGTATTCCCAGGCAGAGAGTGTCGAATCCACAACGTCCGAAAAGTCACCGCCAAACAGCACCAAGTCCGGGTGGAGGCTATCGCTCACATGAATGATGCGTTCCATCTTTTCGCGCTTGAAAAGCGGGTCGATGTGAAGGTCGCTAAAGAAGACTGCCGTAAATTCCTTTTCGGTCGGGACGGCAATCTTGAACTCGCGAACATGGAAGTTCTCGTTTGCGCCAGCGCCTGCAATGCGGAAAATGACCGTGAGTAGCACGGAGACAAAGAGCAAAAGTCTCGCCACCGAAATTTCAATGCGGCGGTCAAGCGGTTTCTTGACAATAGCGCGGCGGATACCACGGATAATCCACCAAAGGATATAAAAGAAGAGCGCTTCGGCAAGCCAGACGGCAAAGAAGGACATGCCAAGCGATGCAAAATAACTTGTTCTAAACAAAAAGCAGATGGGGAGGAGGATTACCGAGATACCGGCAATGATGCTTCCCTTGATTCCAGGCGCTACCATCCTGACATTAAAGAACAGGAAGAATACGCCGAAGATGAGTATGAAGAAAAAGATCATTTCAGTTTCGCTTTAATAAGTGAAAGGACATCTTGATGGACTTCGTCGGGGGTGCGGTCTGCATTGACGACGCTCACGCAATCGCTGTAATCGCGACCTGCAGCGAGATAGCCTTCGCGGACGCGCTCGAAGAATTCAGCCTTTTCGCTTTCGAGGCGGTCGGGGGCGCCACCACGAATGGCCATGCGCTTGCGGCTTGATTCGACGGTCAAGTCGAGAACTACGGTGAGTTCTGGGAAGCAACCGCCACAAGTGAGTTCCGTAAGGCGCTGGACTTTATCAGCACCGAGCCCGCGGGCATAACCTTGGTAAGCAAATGTGCTCCACGCAAAACGGTCGGCGATGACGATGTTGCCGGCATCGAGTGCAGGTTGGATGATTTCGTGAATCACCTGGGCGCGGGCAGCATTGTACAGCAAAAGTTCGGTATCATCTGCCATGATGCCCTTGAAAGCGGGGTCGAGCAAGAGTTCGCGAATGCGCTCGGAAATTTTGGCGCCGCCGGGTTCACGCAGCCTCACGACCTTGTGGCCTTCGGATTCTAGCACGCGGACGAGCATGTCGATTTGTGTGGACTTTCCGGAACCGTCAATGCCATCGAGGCTGAAAAATTTCTTCGCAGTTTTCATAAGAACAAATATGCAAATTTTTTTGGCTGAGCGCCAATGGCTTTTTCTTATTTCATAAAAGTACATCATGCGGGCGGGGCCCCAGCTCGGAGTTGCGAAGGCCGCACGGGCCCCTCCCTGCACCCTCCCCATCCTTGGCCGACGCTTTATTCTCTCGACGAATTCTTATTTATTCAAAACAAACTGAATATCTCGCTTTTTTTTATGGATGTAAAAAAATCCTCGGCGGGGAAGCCGAGGATTTTTCAATTACGTTTTGTGCGAGAGTGCTCGCGATTCTTGGCCGAATTATTCGACGTCCTTGCCGTGGCACTTCTTGTACTTGAGGCCAGAACCGCACCAGCAAAGGTCGTTACGACCAAGCTTAGCACCAGCCTGCTGCTGGGCACGCTTCACGGCGGCAGCAAGGGCGGCGTTAGCGGCAGCACGATTCGGGCGAGTACCCGGGAGTGCGCTCTGCGGCATCGGCTGAGCCTGCTGATCTTCGGAAAGGGCGTTCGTCTCGGACGAAGCTGCCTGACCGGCAAGACCTGCGGCCTTTGCGCCTTCGGCACTCAGCTGTTCAGCAGATTCCTGAGACGGCTGTGCATCAGCGGATTCAGAAGCATTGGCATCGCCAGCGTTACCTGCGGCAGCGGCGGCTTCTTCAGCAGCCTTGCGTTCGGCATCAATCTGTTCCTGGCTCTTGAGCTGGAGCTGGTCCGGAGAGACCGTCACACCGTTCGGGAGCGTGATGCGGATGTTCAAAATGCGGAGAGCCGTAAGCGTTGCAATCTTTTCCATGCAGCTTTCGAACATCTTGAAGCCGTCATTCTTGTAGACCATCAGCGGATCCTTCTGGGCGTATCCGTGGAAGCGGATAGCATCCTTCAGCTGGTCCATAGCATACAAGTGTTCCTTCCACACCTGGTCAATCGTCATGAGGAGGAAGCGGCGTTCGATATTGCGGAAGTCGGCATCCGGAATAATCTTCGTGAGCTTGTCGTAACGAACCTTGCAGAGGTCGATGATTTCATCGAGCACCTGTTCCGGCGTCTTCGAGACAGCATCTTCAAGCGAGAGGTTGTATTCCATGCCGAGCGTGCGCTGCAGGTCTTCGTGCAAGCCTTCGAGGTTCCACTGTTCCGCATAGCTCTTTTCTGGAATGTAGTTGGAAACCTTGATATCGCAAGCGTCTTCGATGCGGTTCATGATTTCGTCACGGATATCTTCACCATTCAAGATGCGGCGGCGGAGCCCGTAAATCACCTTGCGCTGTTCGTTCATCACGTTATCGTAATCGAGCAAGTGCTTACGGATATCGAAGCTCTGGCTTTCGACGCGGCGCTGAGCACCACGGATGGAGCGGGAAACGATCGGATGGGTAATCACTTCGTCTTCGCCCACGCCAAAACGGTTCATGAGGTTCTTGACGTTGTCACCACCGAAGATACGCATCAGGTTATCGTCGAGGGAGAGGAAGTACTGGCTAGAACCCGGGTCACCCTGACGGCCGGAACGACCGCGCAACTGGTTATCAATACGGCGAGATTCATGGCGTTCCGTACCGAGCACATGCAAACCGCCGAGTTCAGTCACTCCCGGTCCAAGAGCAATGTCAGTACCACGACCAGCCATGTTCGTTGCAATCGTCACCTTGTCCTTGTGGCCTGCGTACTGGATGATTTCAGCTTCGCGGCCATGGTTCTTGGCGTTCAAGACTTCGTGCGGGATGCCTTCCTTTTCGAGCATGCCGTGGAGGATTTCGGACTTTTCAATGGAAGCCGTACCCACGAGGAGCGGCTGGCCCTTCGCATGGCGTTCCTTGATTTCTGCAACAATGGCGCGCCACTTGGCATCTTCGGACTTATAAACGAGGTCCTGCAAGTCCTTACGGATGCACGGCTTGTTCGTCGGAATGACCCACGTGTTCATGTTGTAAATCTTGATGAATTCCGTTGCTTCGGTTTCAGCCGTACCGGTCATACCGGAGAGCTTCTTGTACATACGGAAGTAGTTCTGGAACGTAATCGTTGCAAGCGTCTGGTTTTCGCGACGGATCTGCACGCCTTCCTTGGCTTCGATAGCCTGGTGAATACCATTGGAATAGCGGCGGCCTTCCATCAAGCGGCCCGTGTTTTCGTCAACGATGATGATTTCACCGTCACGGACGATGTAGTCGACATCCTTTTCAAAGAGGTACCAGGCGCGGAGAGCGTTATCGAGGAAGTGAACCCAGTCGGCATGTTCGCCATAGAGGTTCGTAATGTGCATCAAGTCCTGGATGTGGAGCACGCCCTTTTCGGTAAACTGGATGTTCTTGTCCTTTTCGTCAACAGAGAAGTCCTTGTTCTTGACGAGCTGCTTCGAAATTTCGTTTGCCTTGGCGTACTTTTCAGTAGCGTCTTCGGCCGGACCACTGATGATGAGCGGCGTACGGGCTTCGTCGATCAAGATGGAGTCGACTTCGTCAACAATACAGAAGTTGAGTTCGCGCTGCACGAGCTGGTTCGGTTCCACCGCCATGTTGTCACGGAGGTAGTCAAAGCCGAATTCGTTGTTGGTACCATAAGTCACGTCGGAGTTGTAGCTTTCGCGGCGCTGTTCCGGATTGAGGCCGTTCACAATGAGACCGACCGTAAGACCGAGGAACTTATAGACCATGCCCATCTGCTTAGCATCACGGCCAGCGAGGTAATCGTTCACCGTCACCACATGCACGCCGTGGCCAGAAAGGCCGTTCAAATAAACCGGGAGAGCAGCGGCAAGCGTCTTACCTTCACCGGTAGCCATTTCAGCGATGGCACCTTCGTGGAGCACGAGACCACCAATCATCTGCACGTCGAAAGGCAACATGCGGAACGGCTTCACGGAATCCGGATAGAGTTCGCGAACCTTAGCGTAGAGGGCTGCCGGGAGGTAGACTTCCCATTCGTTCTTTCCGCTTTCGAGTTCAGCCTTGGCCTTGTTCACAGCTTCCTGAAGTTCCGGGCCGAGACGGCTAAAGTCAAAGCCAAATTCCGGCTTGAAGATGTTGAAGATACCGAGACGGCGGTCGCAAGCTTCGCGGCAAACGGCAAAGGCATCAACCTTGATATCGTCGAGGGTAGCTCCATTATTCAGCTTTTCACGGAATTCAGCGCTCTTTGCAGCAAGTTCCGCGTCATCAAGCGTTGCGAGAGCCTTGCAGGCTTCGTGAATCTTTGCAATCACCGGGCGGAGCTGTTTCACCTTACGTTCATGAGGTGTACCAAAAATCTTATGGAGTACTGTATCTACAATGCTCATGGTTGTCCTTGATTAAAAATTAAACGTGGTTAAAAGTAGCAAAAGATGTGCCAAATATATTTTCGTTTCAACTTGAAAAGCCCCTTTAAAGTGCGTTTTTACGGGGATTATGGGCTTTAGCGATTTAGTTTACTCGCACCGCAACACCAATATATTATATTGGAGACATGAAAAAGTTGGATTTTGCCAAGGGCATTTTTGTACTCGCAACGGGATTTTTCCTCACTGCAACCGTGAACGCGCAAGTTAGCGACGAAGAACTTGCAAAGCACCCCGAATTTACTTCTAGCGGCTATTTAGTGTACCCGGAACCCGTAAATATTAAATATACCAAGGCACCTGCCGGCTACAAGCCGTTCTATATCAGCCATTACGGGCGTCACGGCAGCCGCTACCACCACAGCGCCGAAGAATACACCTACCTTTTTGAAACACTCGCCAAGGCAGATTCCGCCCAAAAACTCACCGAACTTGGCAAACAGACACTCGCCTACACAAAAGTCCTCGTAGACAAGGCAGCCCCTCGCAAGGGTGATCTCACGCAAGTGGGCGTCAAGCAGCACGAAGGGATTGCAAACCGCATGTCCAAGAATTTTGGGGACGTTTTCAAGGACTGGAACGTCGGCGGGAAAAAGGTCACGCCGTATGTCAGGTCGTATGCGAGCACGAGCGGCCGCTGCATCGTAAGCATGGCAGCCTTCATCGGGGAACTCCGTTCGCTGAACCCGAAAATCCATTCCGAACTCATCTCCGGCAAAAGCTACATGAAGTTCATCAGCGCCTTTGACTGGGGCAAGCTCGACTATTCCAAAGTCAAGACGTACACGGACGAAAGCGACAAGCTCTGGAAAAACGTGAATCCGCAATCGTTCCTAGAAAAGCTATTCAATGACTACAAATACGTTGCAAATAACGTAGACACCAACGGATTCTACAACCATTTCTTTGAAATTGCGACATCGCTCCAGGGGATGGATAAACCGCTCCTCGACGAAATTGCCCAAGCCGCCAAAGTGCCCGCCGATACTTTTGTAAACTTGTTCACAACTGAAGAAAAAATTGCACGCTGGAAAGCGCAAAACGCTTGGTGGTATAGCCTCGAAGGTACAAGCCCGCTCATCAACCGCCCCGATGGCCTCAACTTTGCAAAGCCCACGCTCCAGAACATTTTGGAAGAAGCCGACGAAGCGATTGCCATTGATACATCGATAAATGCACGCACCGCCCCTTCGACAAGCTCAGGGACCTTAGCGCCGATTGCAGCCACGCTCCGCTTTGGCCACGACGCCACACTCCTCCCGCTCACAGCCCTCATGCAGTTGCCCGTCGCAAATGCCAGAGTCTCAGACCTCTCCAAATTGCACGAACAGTGGAACGATTTTAGAATCATCCCGATGGCGGCAAACTTGCAGATGGTATTTTACAAATCAAACAACAAGCCCATCCTCGTCAAGATTTTGTACAACGAAATTGAACAGACATTACCTATCGATTGTAAGACCGCCCCGTACTACCGCTGGGATGATGTCCGTAACTTCTATAGCGCCCTCCTCAAGAACTAATTTATCATGAAAAAATCCATTGCCCTCATTTTTGCTCTCGCCGCCACGCTTTTTGCTGCACCAAACGCAACATCTAAAGCAGCGACCAAGACCTCAAAAGCCGAAGCCGTCAAGAAGCTCGTCGATCAAGGCGTGCAATTCCACGAACAAGGTCAATACGATGAAGCCATCGCCAAGTACAAGGAAGCCGAGAAGAAGGATCCGAAAAGCGCACTCGTCAAATACGAGATGGCTTTCACGTACCATGCCAAGCGCGATTTAGACAAATCGCTCACTTACGCTAGAGCCGCAACAAAGCTCAAAACCGATGGCATCGAAGAAAATCTCTACAGCCTGCTCGGCACCGTTTACGATGACAAGGGCATGCCGGATTCCGCGCTCGCCGTCTACCGTGAAGCATTTGCCAAAGTGCCAAATTCGTTCAACATCCCGTACAACGCAAGCATCACGTACATGCGCATGAACAACGCAGACAGCGCCTACGCCTGGATCAAGCGTAGCATCAATAACTCGCGCGTCCATGAAGGTAGCCATTATTATATGGGATTCTTGGCAAGCCAAATGGGCAAATGGCCACAATTCTATGCGTACACCATGTACTCCACGTTCATCAGCAAAAAAGCCGAAATCATCCGCGACAACCTTTCGAGACTTTACGGCCGTACAAAATCATTCGTTTTCGTGAAAGACAAAAAAGTCGAGATGAACACGCCCAAAATCAAGCAGACCGACAGCGATTCCACCGTCAACAACGAATTTCTGCTCGCCATCCAGACCATGCTCGTCACGGATACGCTCGGCAACCGCAAGCTCTACGATCAAGATTCCACTTCTTCACAGCAAATGGAATTTTTAATCCACATTCTTGAAAAAACAATCAAGCTCGTCGCCTTTACCGATGAAATTGACGACCCGATCCAGAGATTTTACCAAGGACTCATCCGCGAAGGTCTCGTGGAAGCCTTTATTTACTCTATTTGCGAACCGATTGACCGCCCGACATTTGCACAGTGGCTCATCAAGAACCGCAATGAACAAGGTCGACTTTACCACTGGTTCAACAAAGAATGGCTGATGCTGTAAGGAGACATCATGCGATTTTACGTACCTACGGACATTTACGTTGAAAAGGATTGCGTGAAAAACCACGCGAAAGATTTGCTCGCCGTTGGGAAGCGCGCACTCATTGTGACCGGGCATAGTTCCGCCAAAGCAAACGGCTCCCTAAATGACGTGACCGAAGTTTTGAACAATGGGGGAGTCGCCTACCAGATTTTTGATGAAGTCGAAGAAAACCCGTCTACCGATACAGTGGGGAAGGGCGCACAAATTGCAAGGGATTTCGGCGCTGATTTTATCATCGGTATTGGGGGAGGTTCCGCTATCGATGCAGCCAAAGCCATGGCAATCCTCCTCGTGAATCCAAGCGTAATCGCAGATGAACTGCACAAAGCACCTGCAAAACCGCTAGGCCACGCGCCCGTTGTCGCCGTCCCGACCACTTGCGGAACAGGCTCCGAAGCAACGCCGGTCGCCATCATTACAAACCACAAAATCAATTTAAAGAAGAGTATCCCGCACAGGATTTTCCCGGTGCTTGCGCTCGTTGACGGAAAGTATCTCGCCTCCGCCAAAAAGCAACTGATTGTGAACACCGCCGTCGATGCGCTTGCGCATATGGTCGAAAGCATCTTGAACATCCACTCGAACATGCTCAACCGCATGTGTCCGGAATACGGCCTCAAGCTCTGGGGAGAGTGCAAGGAAGCGCTTATTGCCTCGGTCGCTGCGAACAATTCCGCCACGCAAAATACCGCGCAAAATGCCGCTCCGATTGATGCAAGTTTGTACGAAAAGCTGATGTACACCTCCACAATCGCAGGCATGTCCATCGCCATGACAAGCACCGCCGTACCGCACGGCATGAGCTACGATCTCACGCTCTGCAAAGGCACGCCGCACGGCCCCGCCGTCGGCTACTTCCTCGCCGCCTACGTCGAAATCTGCCAGAAGAAAGTCCCGGCCGATGTCGAAAAAATCCTCTCGCTTTTGGGACTGCAAAGCGTTGAAGAATTTGCAGAAATGCTCCGCAAGCTCATCGGCACATGCATCGTCTCCCGCGAATTGCGCAACAAGTTCGCTGCCGCGATGAAAGTGAACCGCTCCAAACTCGACCTCGTTCCCAGCGGCATTACCCCCGAAGAAGTCGAATTCATCTACGATAAATCCCTGATTGTAGGGTAGGGAAGTCCAATGCGTATTCTTGAAAAGATTAGCGAATTTGTTGGCAAGTGGATGGCCATTGTCGTGCTCGCGATTGCAGCGCTCTCGCTGTTCGTCCCGAAATCAACACTCTGGATTGAACTTTCCTGGGTAAATTACCTCCTAATGGTCGTGATGTTTGGCATGGGTCTCACGCTCAAACTCAGCGACTTTGCACTCGTATTTGCGCGACCGAAAGAAATCACCATCGGCTGTGCGGCACAGTTCATCGTGATGCCCGCACTCGCGTTTTTGCTTTCGAAAGCTTTTGGACTCGACGCTGCACTGATGGCAGGCGTAGTTCTCGTGGGCACTTGCCCGGGCGGTACCGCAAGCAATGTCATCACTTACCTCTCGAAAGGCGATGTCGCACTTTCCGTCGGCATGACTAGCGTAAACACCTTGCTCGCCCCGATTTTGACACCGGCGATTACCTACCTGTTGCTGCGCACGACCGTGAATGTCGACGTAATGGCGATGTTCCTTTCCATCGTGAAAGTCGTGATTGTCCCGATTGCGCTCGGGTTCGTCATCAACAAGTTTTTTGGCAAGTGGACCACTCGCGCCGTGAAAGTACTTCCGCTCGTTTCCGTGATTGCCATCGCAATGATCGTAGCCGCCGTCGTCTCACACAATGCCGCAAAAATCATCTCGACAGGCGCCATTGTTTTTGCCGTGGTGATTCTCCACAACCTCCTCGGTTACGGCTGCGGATTTGGACTCGGCAAGCTATTGCACTTTTCCACCTCCAAGACAAAAGCGCTCTCCATCGAAATCGGCATGCAGAATTCCGGACTTGCCACAAGCCTTGCAGGCACCGCATTTTCGTCACTTGCGATGGCGACCGTCCCCGGCGCAATTTTCTCCGTATGGCACAACATTTCCGGTGCGATACTCGCGAACATTTACCGCCGCAAGGAATAAACGCAAAATTTGTATATTGACACCGTAAAAACCGGAGAAATCATGAAAAAAGCTTTAATCGCCGTTATCGTTGTCGTCGTCATCCTGCTCATCATCGTCGGGAAAGGCATCGGCACATACAACAACATCATCGCCCTCGAAGAAGGCGTCAAGACCCAGTGGGCTCAAGTCGAAAACACCTACCAGCGCCGTTTTGACCTCATCCCGAATCTCGTCAGCACCGTGCAAGGCGAAGCCAACTTCGAAAAGAGCACCCTCACCGAAGTCATGGATATGCGCAGCCGCATGGGCGGAACCATCAAACTCGACGAAAGCCTCATGAACGACGAAGCCGCACTCAAGCGCTTCCAAGAAATGCAAGGCACCCTCAGCGGAGCCCTCCAGCGCCTTATGGCCGTCTCCGAAAACTATCCGGATCTCAAAAGCAACAAGAGCTTCCAGGAACTCCGCGTACAACTTGAAGGCGCCGAAAACCGCATCGCTGTTGAACGCAAGCGCTACAACGAAACCGTGCAGGCCTACAACACCACCATTCGCCAGTTCCCGACAAACCTCGTCGCCGGATTCGCAGGCGCCTCGCCAAAAGCCCTCTTCTCCGCTGACGCAGCCGCAAGCGTAGCCCCGAAAGTTCAGTTTGATATAAAATAAACACGCGGAAAACGCCCCGCCAAAAACCTATCAGGCCCGCCACGAGCGGGTCTTTTTTTTATTTTATCCTATAAATAAATTGATGTGAATTTTGGGAAGAATAAAAATGCGTATAAAATTTTCATTGTTTGTTCTGTGTAGCTTGATTATACTTTCATTTGTAGCCTGTACAACAAATGAGAATGCAGAAGCTAGGTCTCCTGTAGGGCTTGCCCGTAACTATCTCTTGGATAAAGGTGCCGAAAATCCCACGTTGTATGAGGAAAAATATCTGCCGTTTTACGATTATATAGCAAGAGACTCCGCCGGTGGCAAAATTGAAGATTTTACCACTATGTATAATGTTGATTCTCTTGAAAAACTTTGCTTAAGAGATAAAGATTCTTATTGCAGACAAATTTTTTTCACCAATGAATCCGTTGCCTTTGTTCCTTTTTACATGCCTGATAATTCAGAGAAAAATGATTCAAATGTAACAATTGTTATTGTCAATAAAAAACAACAGTGCGTACACGGAGAAATACGAAATTATCGGAAAAAAGGTGCTGTTAGTGAAAGCTATAGAGCGTGTAGAAGCCCGGAAATGATTAATGATGAAAAAGTTGCTAAGGTCCAAATGTATGTTCTTATAGCTGTGTTATGTCTTAGCGCATGCTATCTGTTGTTTTCCTTGATAAAAAAATTAATAGCCTTTATAAAAAAAGGCAATAGATTCGAGACGCTAAATCAAAACTTAAGAAGTTTTTTGAAAAGAAAGAAAGATTCATTTGAACAGAATATTCCAAAAAATGAAATCAAAATTAAAAAGTTTATTACGATCTTTTTCGCTTTCTTATTGCTTGGTTATTATTTTGTTTCTGGAGGTGGACATGAAGACCGTATTAAAGATAGATATCCTATTTTTTGTAAATCACCTTATAAAAAATCATATCTCGACTATTTTGGTGCATGTAGAATAAATGGAAATGTGCTATATACTGAAATGGATCCGTTGGATGTTCCCTTTTTGCATTTGTTTGTCTTTGACTCCTATGGAATATACGAAACGCACCACCTGAAGTGTGTAAATAAGAATGGAGAAGATGTAACTATATTAACTTATAAGGAAGACTATGTTTGGGGTATGCAAGAACCACATCCTATCCGTTTTTGGATAAAAGAAACAGCTGATTCAGTTAAAATCTTTTATGATCCGGAGCCTATAGGTGGATTTATTGTTGAAAATAATCCTTTTTCAAAGAGCTTTGTGATTGAAAAGCAAGACATGAAAAATCTAAAATAGAAGGTGTGTTATGAAAATCAGTAGCCCGTTAATCAACCATTTTTTATCCTTGACCTCTTCTTTGCTTTTACTCCTGTTCTCTTTATCTGGAATTATGGATTTTATCCATGGCAAAGTACATTTTTTATCAGTCCTAAGCGTCTTTGCATCGGTCCTCTATTTTATCGCTGCTATTTTGTTGATATTTGATTTTTTGAACTTGGAAATGGCAATAGTTAAAAAAAGAGCTTGGATACCATTCTTCTTTATAGCCTTCGCGATAAAAATATTCCCTTATGTCTACATTTTTGCATTTGCTATTCTCAAAACTATTTATGATTTTTGCCGTTACGGCGGAAAATTTTACTAGAGCCTGCTCCAAGTCTCATTTTTGAGACTTACGCCAAATTTCATATTATGAATATAAAACGATACTCAAGGTACAGTTATAAAAGAGGCCCCCTAGCAAAGCCAAGGGGTTTTCAAAATGAAAAATCTAGATTGCTCTAGCCCTCTTCATACCTTAATGTATATTATGCAATGCATTCAACCTTAAAGATATGGAACACTATGCCCTTTGGAATGCAAAATGTTCTAGCAAACCATTCGGTTCTTTCGAGACTTTCGTCATATCTAGTAACGATTTTGTTTCCATAACGCATCTTCAATTGGTATTCTATATTCTTCATATAAAATTTCCTTTATCTGATTTGTTAAGGGAGTATATAGTGCGTATTTGTCGGTTAATACTCCCGTTTGCACCTTATTCAATTATTTTTTGTTCCGACAAAAGGGATTGCCCAAGATAGGGTCTCACACCAATTGCAGGGAACCTTATAAAAGGTTGGCGTGCGTGGGGTAATAAATAATCCGACAAACCAAATATAAACAAACTATATGGTCGTGTCAAGTTTTTTTTTAAAACAATATTTTTATTCAATATAGAATCCAAAGAGACTCGTCATTACGAGCGTATTGAAGAATTACGAACATTTAACACGGTCATCGTGAAACTCAATGACCGTTTTTTCGATTAATCAAATGACAATGCGCATTTTCTATTGTTCGTCAAGAACCGTTTCTATTTTTTGTTCAATTTCATGTATATCATCGATACATACTTCTTTATATTCATTAAAAACATTTTGCATAACCAATTCTTTAGACATATTCACACTACAGGCTAGCTTGTGCAATTCTTGATGACATTCCTCCAATAGCGCAGCTTCAACAAAATTTTCAACATCAGTATTTTCTACATTCCAAAGAGCAGACAACCGAATATATGAATCAGATTGTTTTATTTTTTCAAGAATATGCTTCTCAGGCCATGAGCTTCCTGGCAAATAGTTTAGCCTCTTTTCAATTAGTACTTTAAATGTTTCATCTGTATCACCCCTATGAAGAGCGGTCCTCAACTCAGATCTAATTTTCCCCATATTTGAAGCGTTTGTACTTCTTTTATCGCCATCAAGGAAAACAATGTAATTCTTCCTATTTTCCCTATAACACGCCGCCATCTGTGATAAAATAGAATCTGCAGAACCAATGTGCTTTACAATAATTCTTTTTCGCAGTGAAGGGTTTATTACTGTATTTAGAAAAAGCTCCGCTACATCATCCTCTACAAACACATCAAGTTCTCTACTATTTTCCTGTTTTAGCATTCCAAAAGCATAATCCGATGATATTTGAGGAATAATATGTGTTTTGTCACCTTTTTTTGAAATAAAGACTCGTCCTTCCATAGGAATTGAATCTAATATTTCTTTTGAATGTGTAGAACAAATTATTTGGCAATGTTTTTTCAAACAAATTTTTTTCAGCTCTTCAATAAGTTTTTTTTGAGCTTGAGCATGAAGTCCCAACTCAATTTCATCAACAACAATCAACGCACCATCATCAGCACACATTATTTCAATAAGTAAATTAAATACTACATTTTCACCGGCACCCATATTAAAGCCAGTATATTCTACAGTTCTTCTTCGAATTTTAAATAAAGAGTATGTTTGACAATGCAAAATCTCTAAATTATCATAAGCCTTCCCTAAAATTCGTGATGCAGATTTTACAATCTCAATTTTCTGAGCATCAGTAATACGATTCCATTGTTTAAAACCTTTACGATAACTTCGATGAGCACTACTTTCCGCAGGAGGAACAAGTCTATTTACACCCAAATATGATACAACTCTCGAAGGGCGAGTATTAAAATCATTCCATTTTCCACTAGGCTTTTTCTTTCTTACATCACATTTGCATCCACTTACATCCAAAAACTCAGATGTGATTTTTACCTCTGATATTCCAGCCTCTCCAGAAGAGAAAACAAAAAAATCTTTATATGTATAGTATTTTACAATTTTAGATAACTTTTTATTTTTTCTCGGAATCAAGCTTTCAGGAATAAATGAAGTCGTATTGTGAAAAGCACACGCCACTAAAGCCAACACAGTTGATTTCCCAGATCCATTTTCTCCCACAATTGCAGTGATTGGATAGCCAAACGATATTTCAGCATCTTCAATACCTCTTATTCTTCCTTCTATTGAAATCTTTTTCAAGGAACAATATCGTTTATCTTTATCAAACCACTTTTGATTATCTTTATCCAATTGAGATTTTAGGTACATAAAAGCCTTCTTTTTATTGGTTTTAATTCAAAATAGTCAAAAAAATTTATTTCATTCGTACATAATCCGATTTATATATTATTGAATTTCTCTTTTGTCAAAAGAACTATCATCTTTATCTTGACCATTATTTCCTGTTGATTCGCATTCCAACAACAAAAATACAATAGAAATAATAAGTATTCCTGTTATTATCCAGACATTATTTTCTGAAAAAGAATCCCATCCCTTGATATTACAAACTTGTTTAACAAACAATGAAAGCCACGCAACAACAATCATAAAAGACAAATAAATACCTATCTTTCCAACAGAATATTTATAAGATTTAAATGGGCTGATTCTATTAATTTTTAAAAAACTATTCCAATTAATATTTTCCCAAAATTTTATTCCCCATTTTCCCTTTTTCCATGAATCATTACAATATTTTGTCGTTTTATACAAAGGCCCCATAACATCATCTTCAAGCAAATCGACATGTATTTCCCAATTTTCTTGCCAATATTTAGAACCCTTATTTACCAAAAACCAACATAACGATGAAAAAACACCAATTGCAGAAATTAACAACAACATTTCATATTTTGCTTCTACTGGCACTATCTTTTCAGCAGCAGCAACAACATAATAAGATGTAAACATTAAACCAATAAATGTTGCAAAATAGGTAGCTCTTTTCCAATAAAGCTCTATTTCAAATTTTCTTGTATCAAGAGCCATATTTAATGCATTTCTTTTTTTATCTACTTCATCTAAATTATGAGCCTTATCCTTATCATCTTCTTGTTTTGATTTATATTTCGCAAAATATGCATCTCTTGTTGTTATTTCATTTTTCTTTATTATTACTTTCACTTTTATATCCAATAAAAGGTTTTACAAAATTATCTGCCTAATTTATACTTTCATCAACAAATTGTCAACAAACTTTCACAAAGTAAGTTTTTTATAAATTATCTTCTTTTATCTGTTATAGACAACAGATAAATCCTGTAATATGATGGAACATATGTTCCCAAAAATTTCGAGTATTCTTCGTCTGCGAGAGAATCACAATGCAAGGGAGATTCCCGCTCGGTGGCGGGGGCAATGTCCGGCGCACTCCTTTTCCACATTCCATGCGCAATTTCATTCTACACCCCACAACATTCCGCAGCATCCTCGTTTTGCATTTCCACCACATTCCTTTCCGCATCCCACAAGCGTTCCTCAAAACTTTTTACTACTTTTCCCATCATGATCAGAACGCAAGTTATCGTGCATCCTTATGACATGGCGCAATCCGACTGGGTTCGCTGCATTTTGCCTTGCACCCAGTTCATGGGGCCTAACGATTTTCAGGTCGTGCCGTCTATCACCCAGATTGTCTGTGCGAACAAAGACGCGCTCAAGCAGACGCGGGCGGTGATTCTGCAAAAGCCGACGGCGCCGGGTCGCGCGCAGCTTGCGTTGTTCTATGCGAAACTCAAGAAGGAATGCGGGTTCAAGCTCGTGACCGACCTGGACGACTTGCAGTGGGATTTGTCGCCGGTAATCGCTTCGTACGCGAAGCAGATTCCGAATCACGACCAGATGATGCTCACGAGCCTCAAGCAGGTGTTGCCGCTGTTCGACGTGGTAGTCTGCTCGACGCGCTACCTTGCGAGCCGCATCAAGTCCGACCTCGGCGTAAACGCAGTCGTGATGCCGAACGGGATTTCCAAGTCGCTGTTCGGGATGTCACAGAGGACGTCCGCCTTCACAGGAAAACCGAAGGTGATGTATGCCGGCAGTCTCGGACATTTCACCGCCGAAATTCCGGGTGACCTCGAGGGCGCATGGATCCCCTGGATCCGCAAACACATCGAAGACGGAAGCATCGACTTCCAGATTTTTGGCGAGCCCGATTTTCTGAAGGGCCTCGACGGAAAATTCACGAAGATTCCGTTCACGAGTTTTTTGCCGTTTGCACAGACGGTCGCGAGCCACAAGCCCGACTTTTTCCTGGCACCGCTCGCCGCCAACAACTTCAACCGCGCAAAGAGCGACTTGAAACTCAAGGAAGCGACCGCACTCGGAGCAGTCTTCATCGGGAGCGATTTCGCAAGTTCTCCGTACAGCTACATCCCGAAGGAACAGCTGGTCGGTTCAGGTGCGACAGTCGACGACCTCGATGCGATTTTCAGGAATCTCTGCGAGCCGGAAAAATTTATGCAGGCGCTCAACTGGCAATACCAGGCGATGGAAGAAAAGCACTGGGCGCACGAAGATCCGGAATTTCAGAAAAAGTACGTCGCGACATATTTTTAGTCGCGGCATTCCTAAAAGCCGCGCACTCAAAAATTACTCTTTGTCGCGGAGCTGGTCGGCGGCACGTTCGATTTCGCGCTCGCGGATAATTTCATCGACACGCTTGCGGAAAAGCGTCTCCGTGTGAACGTTATAAAGTTCACGTTCGCGCGCGATATAAAATGTGAAGCACTTGATGTAAAGACCGATGCTTACGACGGTGAGAATATTTTCAATCAAACCTTTGATTGACTGACCAGACGTATTGCCAGTGCCCGTAAACATCAAAGCCAAAATTCCGAGCGAAACGAGGAACCACGCAATCAAGAACTTTTTCGGGAAGCGTTCCTTCAAAATTCCACGTTCATGCATGCAGTCGTGCTGGCGGGCGACCATGTCGTTAAAAATCCAGAAGTGCAAAGCAAAACCGACCAAGGGGATACAGGTGAGGAGGACTGCACCCATCGGAGAAAAGTCGGTCACAGAAACAATTTGCAAATTCGCAACTGCACGATGCAACCACGACAAAAAGTAGACCAAAAATGCAATCAGCGAAAAAAGCATTCCTATGCTGACCAGGAAGCCAAAGCCAATGCGTACCAAAACCGATGGAGCCAGCGTATTATCTTCTGCGCCAGGGAAAATTGCGTTAATCGGTGCGCTCCAAAAAAAGTACAGGATGAAAATTATAAAGATTGCCTTCATCCAAAAAAGAGCTCGTTCACCGCGTTTGGTATTGTCCTGCATAAAGCCTCCACAATGAAATATAATATATGTACACCAAATAAATGAACGAAAGACTAAATTTTTCGGTGCATATCCACAAAAACGATTGTTGATATAATGTTATCATTTAACTAGCAGTAATCCACCATTTATCTCACTATTTGACATATTATCCACCAAATCCAAAATTGTTTCACGTGAAACAGGATTACTGTTGGAAAAATTGTTCATTATCTATTAACAATAAAAATGAGTTTTTGCAATTCTTTCGATTTACAAATTCATTAGTTAATAAAATCAAGTCAATTTATCAACTATATAATATATGTTGTATAAAAATAGCAATCCATTGTTTGAACACTTCGTGTCCTACATACTCACGCTCGGCCATATATACGAAACTTGAAACTTTAGTTTCGTAGTTGAGTTATCCTCTTTTGGGAAAAATATGCAAGCATATTTTTGCGACACTCGCTATCGCATGTTTCATGTGAAACTTTTTTCGAATTTTATAAAGCGGACAATAAAAAAAGCCGAGCTCGCGGGGAACTCGGCGTCTAGAAAAAATCCCGGAACGAAGTCGGGATGACAAGGAAACTAGAATTTCACAGTACGCGGTGCTTCGGTGAAGCTGCAGAACGTGGCGGTTGCATCCTTGAAGTAGAGGACTTCGGTGTTTTCGTCATCCGGGGAATACATACGCTTGAGTTCAGGGTAGACTTCGAGCATGTGGACCTTCGGTTCACGACGATCATCGCGGACGAGCGTTCCGCTCAAACGGAGCCACTTATTGCAAGCCTTGTTCATTGCGCAAAGCTGAACCTTGCCGTTTTTCTGAATCTGCTTCGAAACATTCTTGGACTTGCCGGTCTGGATGTAGAGTTTGCCTTCGAAAATTTCGATAGTCCCGAACGGGCGTACCTTCGGTTCATCGCCATCAACCGTTGCGAGGAAATAGGCGCCACATTCCTTGATAAAATCCTTGACTTCTTCCATTATATACTCCTTAATGAAATTACAGTGGACAATATAAAAAAGAATAGGGTATTAAGGTGAGGCGCAATTAGATTTGCTGACGAAGCGCCTTTTTTACTGTGCTTTCGACACCTCGACTTTGTAGATTTTTTCCATCTCCGAACTGAAGCAACAGAAGATGACCTTCTTGACATTCTGTGCGGGATATTCACGGACCGTTTTCACGGCAATTTTGGTTGCTTCTTTCCAAGGGTATCCATAAACGCCGGTAGAAATAGCGGGGAAGGCAACAGTCTCACAATTATTCTCTTCGGCAAGAGCAAGGCAGCTTTTATAGCACGATTCCAAAAGTTCAGGTTCACCATGCAGGCCGTCACGATAAATCGGACCCGGGGTATGAATCACAAACTTTGCCGGGAGCTTAAACCCGGGAGTGATTTTGGCCTTGCCCGTCTCACAACCTTTCAGGGGAATACACGCCTGCAAAAGTTCCGGACCCGCCGCCCGATGAATCGCCCCATCAACACCGCCACCACCCAACAGCGAACAGTTCGCCGCATTCACGATGGCATCCACCTTGAGCTTGGTGATATCCCCCTGGATAACTTCAATATCGATCATAGGACCTCCGTATTTAAACCCAGATTCCGAGACCCGAAGGCAGGTTGAGAATTATGTTCATATAGGTTCGTTTTGAATTTACCAGATATCCCATTTCAAAATTCAATAAATCCATAAATGCACCTACGCGGGCAGACCCACCATATTCAAATCCGGTTTTTCTTTTATAACCGATTTCCGGCCCGACCGAAAC
>JAEEGJ010014059.1_pt1 | contig 19148 bp, 20 predicted proteins | sample 8958761 | NCBI WGS metagenome assembly JAEEGJ01 (sample SAMN16246546, study PRJNA631951) | gut metagenome | biome: gut microbiome; feature: rumen; material: RS-attached | host: Bos | place: Iran: Karaj | collected 2018-10 | reverse complement strand
CAGTATGAGCAGCTGAAGGCCGACGGTGAGACCAACAAAGTGGCCATCATTGATATGATTCGTCTGCTGGTGAGCGCCAACTATCTTGGCCTGGACCAGATTTCGCTCATCCAGGGCGCAGTGTCGCGCTCAATTATGAAATACTCGATGAACAGCCTGCCGTCGGTCATCATATTCGACGATTTTGGCGCGGCCGTGGCAATGACGCTCGACCACGAAGGCTACAAGATTGACAATGTGGTTTTCAATCAGCAGGAAACGCTCAGCGCCGACGAGATTGACCAGCGTATGCAGCTTATGGAGGGTGTCATCCGCCAGGTGAACGCCATCAACAAGAAACTGTTTGAGCGGAATTTGAAGAATTACTACAAATAGGTGTTGGGTGTTAGGTGTTGGTGAAAAAGGCAAAAGACATAAGTTGGGACACTCCGTGTGTCCGACATTAATTTGCGGTTGAAAGCCTTAATGAATGTATTTTGTTATTCAGACAAAAAGTTGAGTTTTTTCTCAATCTCCTCGATTGTAGGAATTGAACCTTCAACTTTTTCCGGATAAAATTTTTCCAATTCGTATTCCGAAATGCCAATGGGTTGGCTGCTTGATTCTAACGCATATTGAGCTTGAATGCGGTCTTTCTCTTTGCAAATTAGCAAGCCAATGGTAGGATTGTCGCGTCCCTCTTTGCGCAAAATATGATTACACGAAACAACATATCCGCCCAACTGTCCAACATCGGCAAACTCGAACTTACCAATCTTTACTTCAATAACCACATAGCAGGAAAGGTTGAGATTGTAAAACAAAAGGTCGATAAATTGTTCTCTTTCTCCAACTTGTAATCGGTATTCCTTGCCAACATACGCGAAACCTGTACCTAACTCAACTAGGAACTGTGTGATATTGCCAAGCAGTTTGTCTTTCAGCAGACGTTCGTTGTATCGTCCCGTTATTCCTGTAAAGGCGAAATCGTAGGGGTCTTTGGTGATTTCTTGCGCCAAATCGCTTGTTTCCTCGGGTAATGTCCGTTTGAAATTCGTTTGAGACTTACCTTGTCGCTCATAAATGTCAGTATCTATAAAGTTTAGTAGCACATTGCGGCTCCATCCGTTTTCCACTATTTGGCTTATAAAGAACAAAGCCTTTTGCGGATTGTCAGAACATTTGTCAACCAGTAGCATATGATGTCCCCAAGGCACAGAAAACAAATTGCGCTTAATTTGCTCAATAGCCTGTTGCGAGGATTCTGATTCTATCGTTCCTGCCTGCATTTTTTCTTCTCCAGATTTTTCAGCAAGTTGCTGAAGATTTTCATTTTCGAATTTTTCAGCAAGTTGCTGAAAAATTATAATTGCCTTATTGTAAAGCTGATAGAATCGTTTTGCGTATCGAATGGTAGAAGGAGACAAGCCTGTTGCATCTGGCAACACGCTCTTTATGTCGGTGCTGAATGTAATGTAAAACCGACTTCCATACTTGTTTTCAGCATCACGTTCTACAATGTCTTTGCCAAGCTCCCAGTAGAACCGCAACATTTCCTCATTAACTTTCACTGCCGCCCGAATCTGACTTCTGCGATAGCGTGAACTCAAATCTTTTATCCATTGGGCGTAGTCCTTATCCAATATGCTTATTGCCTTACTCATAATATCACAAATTAATCTTTGAATTAACCTTCGTATTTGATGTATTTAATCATACGACTTGTTTTCAATAAACATTTGATATGTGCCGTTCTAAAAAAGCGCCGTCGCAAAACTCTGCAACGGCGCTTTTGTTATCAATCGCAGCCCGATTATCTCTCGTGCAATTCCTTCTCAGTGAAATCCTCGGGGAGCATAATGATGGTTATGCAGTTGTTGGCCGGCAGAACCACGTTTTTCACGTAGTTGCGGATGTCGTCCGACGAGAGTTTCTCCAGAATAGCCTCAAACTCGGTGCGCGAGTCAATATCCCATTCAAGTTTGTCCTCAATCAGGCCGGCCCAGTAGCCGTTTTGGCGCTGGTTGTTGTCGAACTGCTTCTTTTGGAACAGTTTGAAGCTGGTCAGCTCATCGCTGGTCACGCCGTCGGCGGCAATCTCATCAATGCTCTGGCGGACAAGCATAGCCACCGAGTCGCATTTTGCCGGTGTGAACGGGCAGTAGATTTCAACCGACAGGCCGTCCTTAACACCACGTCCCAATGCGGCTGAAGCCGATACTGAATAGGCAAAACCTTTTTCCTCACGGATTGTTTTGGTGTAGCGCTGGCGCAGAATAGAACCGTAAGCCGAAGCCGTAACAGCCTCTTTTAAGTTATATTGATGAGCGCCGTGCCAGAATTGGTAGAACCAAGCCTGCGGAGTCTCCATCTGGCGCACAAAGCGGTTCTCGGTTGAGCCTTGATGATAGGTCTCGATTTGCTCAGTGGCACGCGGCTCACGTTTCTTCACGCCTGGCAGCGATGCGATATACTGCTCAACATACAGCCGCAGCGAATCGGTGTTGAACGCTCCGGTGAAGATGAAATCGAAATCGCCGGCCGATTTAAAACGCTCGCTGTAGATGCGGCGCACGTCCTCATATTTAACCTTGTCAAGGTCCTCAAGCTTGATGTCCATCTGACGCGGATTGTGGTCGTAGATGGTGGCGTTGATTGAGTCGTTGAAAGCGTTCATCGGGTCTTTGGCGGCGTTCTCGAGCGATGTGCGCAAACGCGCCATACAGCTGTTGAATCCGTCAACGTCGTTGGCAGGCTCCTGGAAACGCATATAGATGAGCTCGAACAGCGTGCGCAAGTCTTTCGGCGTTGAGTTGCCCGACAAGTATTCCTGGTAGGTGCTCAGCTGCGGACGCAGGCCAACCTGCTTTCCGGCCAGTTTCTTGCTGAGCTCGGTAGTGGTGAAGTTGCCCAGACCTGTGCTCGAAATCACACTGTTGAAAGTCTTGATTGTCGGCAGCATAGCCGGGTCGGTGATGGTTGCGTTGCCGCCCCAGCTGATGGCCAGCGCACGCACCTCGGTGTTGCTGAAATCGGTCTGTTTGAAGAACACGCGGGCGCCGTTCGAGAGCGTCCACATTGTGTAGCCAAAGTCAGACGCGCTCTCTTTGGTGATTTTGCCTTTCTTGGGCAGCTGCGCAATCAGCGGCTCATCCTTCACATTATCAACATAAGGCTCCAGCTCGGCCGCGCGGGCATCGGCGACAACCTTTTTCATATCGTCAACGGCAGGCATTTCAAGGCCTTCCTTGTCGGGATACATCGCCAGGAAGACAAAGTTGGTGTCGATTGAAGCTGCCGACTGTGCCATCAGCTGCGAGCAGAGCTCAACAGGAATCTGCTGGTCGAGCATTTTGTAGAGGTCGTATTCGGCGGCAAGGCCCGGATACGGACGGTTGCTCAGGAAGTGGCGCACGGCCTTGTTCACAAAGTAGCTGCTGTATTGCTTGTCGCGATTGTCGTAGCTTCGCTCAACCGAGCTCAGAATCTCCTGGCGGGCGCGGTAAGCCTCGGTTCCGGTGATGCCGAAGCGACGGGCGCGCTCAATCTCCTGCATAAGCAGAGCCACAGCCTCTTTGTCGCGGCCCTCCTTCGGAATCACAGCGCCGTAGAAACAGTCTTCGGTATTTGCCAGAAGGTAGCTGTCGAAACCGCATTCAGCCATAGCAAACGGGCAATCGTCTTTCCGCGCAAGCTCGGCCAGACGGGCGTTAAGCGAATTTGCAATTATGCTGCGCACAAAACCTTGCACGTATGTTGTTGTGGTATTGGCCATTTCGTAGGGGATGGCGGGCGTCTTATACATCACCTCGATGAGTGTGCGCTGCATCTCCTTATCTTTGTCAATCACGTAGATAGGCTCTGGTGTGGCAGGCACGTCAAAGCGCTTGAACTCGGCCGGATTCTCGGGCATCTCAACGTCGCCAAACAGTTTCTGAATGCGTTTTTCGATATCCTTCGCGTCAACATCGCCCACAACAATAATTCCCTGAAGGTCGGGGCGGTACCATTTCTCGTAGTAGTCGCGCAAGGTTTGCGGCGCAAAGTTGTCAACCACGCTCATCAGGCCGATGGGCATACGCTTGCCGTAGCGCGAGTTGGGATAGAGAGTCTCCAGATTGCGGTTCAGGATTCGCATCTGCGCGCTGGTGCGCATACGCCACTCCTCGTGAATCACACCGCGCTCCTTGTCAATCTCATCAGGCAGCAGCAGAAGGCCGTCCGACCAGTCGCGAAGGATGAGCAGGCACGAGTCGATGTTGCCATCGGTAACCGGCACATCGTCAATGTTATACACTGTCTCGTCGGTGCTGGTGTAGGCGTTCAGGTTGTTGCCGAACTTCACGCCAATGCTCTCGCAGTATTTCACAATCGAGTCGCCGGGGAAGTGCTTTGTTCCGTTGAAGCACATATGCTCAAGGAAGTGAGCCAGACCGCGCTGCTCCTCCTCTTCCTGCACCGAGCCCACGCGCTGGGCAATGTAGAAATAGACGCGGTTACGTGGTTCCTCGTTGTGACGAACGTAATAAGTGAGCCCGTTGGGCAGTTTGCCAAAGACAACCGCCGTGTCGAGCGGAAGCTGTGGAATTTGCTGCGCCTTCATCTGCGAAGGCATCAGCATACTTGCGGCAATGGCCGCGATAATTGATAGTTTTTTCATACACAATAAAGTATTAGTTGTGAAAATTAAAGCCGTGAATCTACTCAATCCCTTTGAATTGTTCAAAAAAAATTCGATGACAGGTAAAACGGCAAGGAGACACCCCGAGGAGCATCTCCGAAACCGTAACAATTTGTTTGTGCTATAAGTTTGATTGCAAGCACTTTGCAAAGATTATATTGTATTATTGTTAGTCCTGTGAATCCGATTCGCACTCAAATCAGAACGAGAACGACAGGCCGGCCGAGAACGGGTAAAGCTCAGGTCCCTTGCCGTCTTTGAAGAGCGGCGTCAGATTGGCCGAGATGAAAACTCCCAGACCGTCGTAGCCCACGCGGGCAAAAACATCGCAGCTGAAAGTGTTGATGTGCAGGTCCGATTTGTTCTTGATTTTGCGGCCTTTTTCGGTCACCATTTTTGTCGATGAGCCTATGCGCAAATTCCCCTCAACGCCCACCATTGCATAGAAGTTGCCCCAGCTGTGCGACTGCCATTCAAGCGCCACCGGCAACGCCAGATTAACCACTCGCATCTTGCTTTTCTCGTACACATAATTCGTTGTGTCGTACTGATATTCAAGATTATGCTGACCTTTGCTCAGAACAATGTTCTTTGCCGACAGTGAGTATAAATCCCATTTCACACCCAAGCCGCTGCTCAGTCCGAACCGGCTGGTGCCAAGCCGCACGGCGCCGTCAACAAAATAGTAGCCAAGATGAATTGAGCGGTTGCCGTTCAAATCGAGGTACGATGCGGAGTCGGCAACTGTTGTTGAGAACTTGTCGGACCCGTATCCGGCTATACCGATGCTGAAACTCTCAATGTGCGAATGGTAGTGCTTTGATGGATTTTTAAGCCAATTCGCACCAGTCTCCGATTCGTTATTCTCCTCAAAAGAATCGTCTTCAAAACGGTCTCTGATGAAGTGGATGTCGTTGCCGTCGAAGATAACCTCGCGTTTTCCGAAGCGGAAATGCGCCGCCGAATCAGGTTTCGAACTGTTGATGGTTGCTTCAAAATTTGCGCCAAGCTCACCCTCGGCAGCCGCCGTCATTGGCAGTGCGGCTAGTGCCGATGCGCAAAAAACTGATAATTTCAAAAGTGTCTTCATAACTTCTCATTTTAGTTTCACACAGATTGACGTGTTGTCTTTTTGTTTCACACACCCTAATAGACGCTCCAAAATCAAAAACGTAACAGTGCGCAAATGTTTTTTTAGAAAGTTTTTCGGAAAGATTTCCAGCCTCAGTGTGCGAATAGCAGGCAACTGTTTGCAAAATACCATTATTCGCAGATTATAAAACCTTAAATCTAAATTATTTGGAGGTTTGTCACAACAGCAAAGTGTTTCGTTTTCACAATAAATTCCTATCTTTGCACCCGCAAAAAAGAGCTTTCAGTTTTTCCTCTAAAACTAAAAACGATATGAGAACACAAGAAGAATTGGCAGGTGTAACCCTGTTGGGCGACAAACGGACGGAATATCCGACCGACTATGCGCCGCAAATGCTTGAGACGTTCGTCAACAAGCACCCCGAAAACGATTATCTGGTAACGCTGAACTGCCCCGAGTTCACATCGCTCTGCCCCAAAACCGGGCAGCCCGACTTCGCACACATCTACATCAACTACATTCCCGGCGAGCGGATGGTTGAGAGTAAGTCGCTGAAACTCTATCTGTTCAGCTTCCGCAACCACGGCGATTTCCACGAGGACTGCATCAACATTATAATGAAAGACCTTGTGGCGCTGATGCAGCCGCGATACCTTGAGGTTTACGGCATTTTCACACCGCGCGGCGGAATATCAATCTACCCATTCGCCAACTACGCCGACGAGGCTCATCAAGCACTGAAACAGCAGCGTTTGCTGGCGCAGATGAATCGTACATTTTAAACCGCCATTGCTATGAAAGACAGCCTTCTGATACTGTCCGGAGGAATGGACAGCACAACGCTTCTGTATGAGTATCAAAACGATATAGCATTGGCCGTATCGTTCGACTACGGCAGCAACCACAACGCCGACGAGATTCCGTTTGCCGAATATCACTGCAAAAAGTTGGGAATCAAGCACACAACCGTGCGGCTCGATTTCTTCAAGCAGTATTTCCGCAGTTCGCTGCTCGAAGGGGCGGACGCCATTCCCGAAGGCTCGTATGCCGACGAGAATATGAAATCGACAGTGGTGCCGTTCCGCAACGGAATAATGCTTGCGGTGGCCGCCGGAATGGCTGAGACCGCCGGCCTGAAGCACGTGATGATGGCCAACCACAGCGGCGACCACGCCATCTACCCCGACTGCCGCCCCGAGTTTGCCACAGCTATGAGCCGCGCTATCGAGGCCGGAACCTACGAGGGCATCACGCTGCTCACGCCCTACACCAACATCTCGAAGGCCGACATCGCCCGAAAGGGAAAACAGTTGGGCATCGATTACTCGAAAACGTGGAGCTGCTACAAGGGCGGCAAGGTGCACTGCGGCCGCTGCGCCACCTGTCTTGAGCGCAAAGATGCTCTGCGGCTGGCGGGGATCGAGGATACAACGGAGTATGAACAATAGACTTCGGACTACAGACAACGGACAACAGATTGATGGTGAACTGGCTAATCGGTCAATCGGTGAATCGAAAATCAAAATTTAAAATTCATAAATTCTAAATACCCAATGTTTTACGTATCGAAACGACTTGAAATTTCATCTGCTCACAGGTTGAGCCTGCCATATCAGAGCAAGTGCACGAGCCTGCACGGCCACAACTGGATTGTAACCGTTTACTGCAAGGCCGAGAAGCTGAACGCCGACGGCATGGTTGTCGATTTTTCGCGCATCAAGAGCGTCATAGTCGACAAACTCGACCACAAGGTGATTAACGACGTGCTTGGCGACATCAACCCCACGGCCGAGAATCTGGCCTATTGGATTTGTCAGCAGATTGAGAACTGCTACAAGGTGACTGTTCAGGAAACCGAGGGCAACATTGCCACCTATGAGAAGGATTAACGAGATTTTCGAGAGCCTTCAGGGCGAGGGATTCAACACGGGAATGCCGGCTGTTTTTGTGCGCTTTGCGGGGTGCAACCTTGCGTGCCCCTTCTGCGACACCGACCACCGCCCCACCGCCGAAATGACCGACGAGCAGATTGCCGCCGCCGTGGCGCAATTTGCACCCCAACTCGTGGTGCTCACCGGCGGCGAGCCGGGACTGCAAGTGTCGGAACGGCTGGTTGATTTGCTACACATCGAAGGCCGAAAGGTTGCCATCGAGACCAACGGCACCTGCCCACTTCCCGCCAACATCGACTGGGTGACCGTATCGCCTAAAGAGGGCAGCACGCCCGTGCTCACCGCCGCTAACGAGGTGAAAGTGGTTTTTCAGGCTGACATCGACGTTGAGAAATGGCACAACGCCATCAAAGCTGACCACTATTTCCTACAACCCTGCTCGTGCAAGAATACGAGTGAAACGGTCGCCTACATTATGGCGCATCCGCATTGGCGGCTATCGTTGCAGACGCATAAGTATTTGGGTATCAGATAAAAATCCAATGCCAATTAATCAATTTATTTAATGGCGAAGGGGTTCGGGTCAGATTGTCCTTGACGCCCCTTCGACTTCCCGTTCTCTTTTTTTGCACTATCAGTATTTCAATTGAATAGGTCAAATTATATATTTGTATTTTGTTTCTGATAATAAACCAATTTTGAAATGAAAGACGATAAGAAGGCCGCCAATGAGGCCGAAAATAAATCTGCCGAAAGCGCAAATGTGGAAACAACTGAAAACAAAACAGTTAAAAAAACCAAAAAGCGCTCGTTACCAAAGTTTCTGCTTAAGTTTTTCTTGTGGATAATAGGCATTGTGCTGCTTTTGGTTTTGGCATTGGTGCTCATTGCCGAGTTTGCCAACGACAAAGTTGTGAAGATGGCGCTGCCAAGTGTGCAGAGCATCATCGACGCGCCGGTCAACATTGGGCGGACATCGCTTTCGTTTATTCGCGCGTTCCCTTACACCACGCTCGAACTCAACGATGTTTATCTGGGTTCGTCGCTCAGTGATTCCACCCGCAACGACTCACTGGTGAAGGTGGACAAACTTTACATATCGCTGAAAAGCGAGCCGCTCAAAGACGGCATTATCGAGATTACTGAGGTTGAATTCAAGGGCGCAACGCTCAAATATCTGGTCGACAGCACCGGTGCCACCTGTTTCGATTTTCTGATGGGCAGCGTGCAGGACTCGCTGGTGATGGACGAGCTTGCCGATGAGGGCATCGACACCACCGGAACATCGGTAACCATAAATCTTGAAAAGCTGACAATCAGTGATATAACTTGCTATTACAACGACCGCACACTTGGTGCCCGGGCTAAGGCCTACATTCCGAAAATTGTTGCCAAGGGCTCGCTGACTGACAGCCTGATTAAAGCGCAGGTGGTTGGTAGCATTCAAATCACCAATGTGGATTTTGTTGAGACCAACGCCAATCAGTTGAAGATGGCTGAGCTGAAGCTGGATGTGGATTATGTGGGCGATGACATCACTATCAACAAAGTTTCACTGGCGCTTGACGATATTCTGATAGGTATCACCGGCTCGGCAAGGCTCGGCGATGACATCTACGCCGACATCCACGCCAACTGCGACGAGATTGACCTGACCAAGGTGCTGAAATATGCACCCGACGGCATGCTCGACGAGTTTGGCGTGAAAAAACTCGAAGGCAAGCTGCACTTTAGTGCCGACGTAAAGGGAAATGTCACTGACACAACACGTTATCCGCACGTTGAGGCCAATCTCGGTTTCGACAAAGGTTTGGTGCTGATGGACGGCTATCCGCAGGTGAAAAACATCGGGATCGATGTTGACCTTTCGACCGGCAAGCTCGACACCGACGAGTCAGTTGAAGTGAAGCTAAACAAATTGCATTTTGAAACGGCCAAAAGTTCTGGCACCATCAAGCTCACGGCTTCGAACCTTAATAAGCCGCGCTACAATGTGAACGCCAAATTCCACGTGGCCATTCCTGAGGTTAAACCATTCATTCCGGCCGACTTGGGCATCAGCAGCATTGGCGGTGCGGTTGACTTGGGCGTGAACACCAAAGGTGTGTTCACCGGCGACGTTGACGACGCTTTCATTGAGAAGGCTCTGCACAACACAAGCGCAACGCTCAAACTCAGCAATTTCAATGTGACGATGGACAGCGTTATCACCATCGACACGCTCAACTTAAATCTGGCTTACAGCGACTATGGCATCACCATCGACAAGACCAATGTAGGGTTGCCTGAGTTCGGGCTGGCGCTGAAAAATCTCGGTTTGGGTGTCAAACTTGGCGGCAGCATCTTCGACATGAGCAAGACCACCGTCGATGTTGACCATATGCACGTTGAGATTGCCGACAGCAAAATCGACCTGGCAGCCAAAGTGAAGAATCTTGAAAAGCCCACCTACGAGGCACAACTCGGCGCCGACGTGATTATTGAGAATTTCAAGCAGTTCTTCCCCGACAGCCTTGCATATTCAATGACCGGCGGTGTGCAGGCCAATGTGAAATCGCACGGAACGGTTGACCTTGACAGCATCGACACGCAGATGTTTGATTTGATAATCAACAATACCGAAATAGGCATAAAACTCAGCGATATAAACGCCGACATGTACGATTCGTTCACATCGTTCAACAATCTGGGCGGCGAGGTGAAGATTGCCAACGACAGCATTTGGGTTGACAAGCTCAACATCGACTGGCAAGGACTGAAGCTGCACGTTGATTCGACCATTGTTGAGAATGCAATGAAGATTTTCGTACTCGAGCAGAACACTAATAAGCTGAAAGTGCTGACTAAAGTGGCGCTCGATGATTTCGATTACGCCTGGCTCGACCAAATGTTCCCGGCCGACTCAACAGCCGCCGACTCTGTGGCTGTAGCTGATGTTCCGGCTGGCAGTCAAGCTGAAGGACAGGCCGCAACAACCGCAGCTGCAAGCGAGCCGGCAGCCCCGGCCGAGACCGTTGCTGCCACAAACGAGCCCGCAGCCGTTGCCGACACCGCCTACAGCTTCCTGGCTCTTGGCTATCCGGTTGAGGTGAAAGGCTTGTTCAAACTCGGCCATCTGCAATACGGCAAATCGTCAATCGACACCATTTCGGCGAAATTTTACGTTGACGACACGCTGGCTCTGATTGAGCATTTGCGCTTGGGTGCATTCAAAGGCAATTTGGACGCTTCGGCAAGCATCGAGTTCCGTTCCGACTCGCTGATGCAGGTGTGGTTCCGCACACATATCGACAAAATGGACTTGAAGCAGCTGCTTGTTGAGTTCGACAACTTCGACCAAACCGATGTTACATCGGAGAATTTGAGCGGCTTGATGACAGCTGACCTTGACGGATTCCTAGATGTGATAAATATGGGTGACAGCATACCAATGGAACCATTGAAGGTGCTTGGCCGCTTGAAACTCGAAGACGGTGCCATCAAAGATATGGAAGTGCTGAAGACACTCGACCGTTATGTAAATATGCGTGAGTTGGACAACATTCAGTTCCAAACACTTGAGACGAGTCTTTTCATCAGAAACGGCTTTTTGTATCTGCCGCAAACCGATATAAAAACAACGGCCATGAACCTTTCGCTGTTTGCAATGCAGGGAATGTCGAACGACGATTTTGAATACCACATCAAGATTTTCCCTGGCGAGATTATGATGGGCAACTCGAAGAAGGTAATGAAGAAACAAAGCCAAATGAAAGATAATTTGGCCAATGAGGATAACATGCGCTCAATCAACCTTTTGGCTTACGACATTAACGGTGAGTCGAAATATTGGTTTGACAACGAGACGCGAAAAAAGAAAACACGCACTAAAATCAAAGTTCAGGAAAAGCAGCTTGAGTTAGGCTTCAATCCGCGTTTGGTCAAATATGACACTGGCGTGAAATTCCATTAGCCGATGAGAAAGCGACTATTGACGATAGCAGCCGTTCTGCTAGTGTGTGCGCTGGCGTTTGTTGCCTATCGCTGGTGCACCCGTGTGCAGCGCGAACTGCGATTCAAAACAACCGATGTGAAGGTTACTGACAGCGACCTTGACATCAGTTTTGGCGCTGACACGGCGCAATTGACAGTCTATATGTTTGCCACCTACACCTGTCGCCATTGCCGAGCTTTTTTGAATCAGGATTTGCCGCTAATCAAAAGCCGTTATATTGATAGCGGCCGGGTGCGATTAGTGATTAAGCCGATTGATTTGGGCGAAAACCGTGACATGATGTATGCCATTCAGCTGGCAGGCTGTATGAACCGTGATGGCAATGCCGACGATATTCTAGAGCTGCTTCTGACCGAACCTGACGCCGTATATAGCGAAGAATTCAGCCAATTGATTGACGATATAATCGGCAGTAATCCCGAGTTGGCTGAATGCCTTGTGGCTGACGATTTTAGTTATATCAAAAAAAATAATTCCCTTTTTAGTGCCACTCATTCAAAAGGAACGCCTATCTTTGTAGTTAGTGGTCATCTTTACAGCGGGCGTCAAAAGACCGACCGTTTTTGTAAAATCATTGATTACGAATCGAATAGGGTTAACATGTTGTTTAATTAAAAATTATTGAGATGAAAAAATTTTTATTGCCGGTTGCTTTGTTTGCCGCTTTCGCATTGACAGCTTGCGGCGACGAGCCTTTGGATTCAGCTTGTGAGCAGGCTGATAAAACAAAATCATGTGACATCACAAAAGCCGAAATTTGTAGTGACGAAGAAACAGAAGAAGTTTACTACACCTACAATGGTAAGAAATACACTGATGTAGATGAGCTTATCTCTGTTCTTTGCCCCAATGCTACAGAAATGGACAGGTATGAAATCCGCAAGTCTTTGTCAGCACAAGGCAAACGTCTTTTGGATCGCATCCGTGTGAATGCTATCCGTGCAATCTAATTGCAACAGGTATCAATAAATAAGGCCGAGCCAAACGGTTCGGCTTTTTTGTTTTCAGACCAGCAGAATGCCTGTTTCAATCCGGCCAAAGGCGCTTGGAGATGTCAGCAATGTGTGGAGACCCTGCAACGGGTCAGATGTTTTGGGGACCATATCCTGACAGTTATGCGCTTCCAGCCGGTTTTTTAAAATAAAAGTTACTATGAAGAATTTTCTCGTGTGCATACTGATAATGATAAGTGCAAAATCGCATTCCGCCAATATTGAGAGCTATGAATGTCATTTAAAAAATGATATTAGCATTTTTATCAAGTTATCGGAAGAAAAATGTGAAGTGAGTATACAAAAAAGCATAACATTGGATATAATTTGGGGAATGGGATTTTTATATAAAATTGATAAGGCAAACGACAGCATTCTAATGCTGTCCGATAGTTGTCGTAAATGGATTTTATTAAGAAATGCCGATGGCACTTGTAAAGTGACAAAAGGCCCTGATTTTTTAATGGGTAGAGTTTTTAATCGTCATGATAATAATTCTCCTTTTATTGTAGAAACAATCAAAAAGATTGATCACTCCATCTTGGAAATGGCTCCGATAATGTTAGCCCCAATAACTGAAAAAATCGCAGAAGGTAATTATAAATTATTCCCCGAGTTTGGTTTGGAATTAAAAATCACATCAAATGAATATTGTATATTTCTTGATGATTTGGCACTTATATCTGGCAGATATGAGCAAAAAGGACAATGTGTAGTATTCTACAATGAAGACGAAAAACAAGAATTTTTTGCCATTATTAATAGCGGTTATGTGACATTTAAAATGGCTCCTGGTTGTGATGGTGAGGATATTACAATAGAGATGCCATAAGATTAAAATCATTTAATGTAGATATAATAACAATTGAAATTATAGACACACCAATTTATCCTGCGGGAATGGATTATATAAGCAGTAATCAATCGCTTTAGGTCCGATTACCATGGTGGCGAAATTTTTGCATTACTTTTGTGATGGGGAAGAGCAACATTTCTTATTGATAGACTAAATGTTGTTTTCAGGTCAGCAGAATGCCTGTTCCAATCCGGCCAAAGGCGTTTGGAGATGTCAGTAATGTAAGGTATGATGACGAAAACGGTGATCCATTTCTCAAGAAACTTGGTATAGAGTCTCAGTGGTTTTGGTATTTTTGCTTTGGTTCAGGGAATACATTATGGTAATTTAAAAACACACACCTATGAAATCATTATCCACAATAATTCTATCAATCATTTTGATTATGATAGTCTCGTCTTGCAAAAAAATGTTTGAAGATGAAGAATTGTCGATGGAACGAGTTGATTACACAGGCACCGAATTGAGAACCGATGGGTATTATTATTATAGATACCAATATTATGATTCTAAGGAAGACAGTCTATATGACAATTTTTGCCCATGGATTTTGTATAGAAACGGTGTTTGGTTATACGGGGGTGCGTGGGGTTATTCTAGAATGGAAGAAGTAGAAAAAAAATTTGAAGACGGGTCATTTTATGACTTATGCAAAGATAGAAAATTACAATGGGGGGTTTTTCAAATATCCGACAGTGTGATTGAATTTGAAGGATGGGATAGTGGTGAATATTTCTCTAGACCGACAGTTAAAGAATATGCGAAAATAGTTAATGATACCACATTCTGTATGTGCAGTAAGCGCCCCCAAAAAGGCGAAAACGTAAAATTGGGGGATGATTTTCACTTCAAACAATTTTCGCCCAAGCCCGACAGCACAAACAGTTTTATAAAATAGGAAGCACCATCACCAAAGAAGTGCGTTTTCAGGCCAGCAGAATGCCTGTTCCAATTCGGCCGAGGGTTTGGTTGCGGCGGTGCGAGAAAAGAACACACGGGCCGCATTTTGTGCATTCATCTGATGATTCAATATTTGACGTCGGGACACCTGCCTGCTCAAGTTGAATGCGGTTGGCAAGCACAAGGTCGATGTGGGGGCGGGGCCACTCGCTGCGGTGCAGGATAGTATCAGGCCATTGTTTGAAATGCCCGGTCACATCGTCGCCCACTTCAAAGCAGCACGCGCCAATGCATGGTCCGATGGCGGCCATCAGATTTTCAGGTTTGGTGCCGAACACATCAGCCATCTTCTTGACAGTCAAACCAACAATGCCGTTTGCTGTGCCGCGCCAACCGGCGTGAATGGCGGCCGCAGAGTGTGTTGCGGAATCGTAGAGCAGCACGGGCACGCAGTCGGCAGTGAGCACCATCAGCGCAATGCCGCGGCGGTTGGTAATCAAGGCATCGGTGTATGGAATCCGGCTGTCGATGTCCACACTACCGCGACCGGCATCGGCATCGGTCACAACCGCAATGTTGAGGCTGTGAGTCTGCTCGCCGGTAACCAATCGGTCAATTTCAAAACCAATCGTCTGTGCCAATCGTTGGCGATTGGCCGCACCACCAACCGACCGCAGATTGATGTCGGTTGCTGCACTGTTGCCGCACGTGACAAAATGCTTTACAGTGCTGAATCTGTCGAGATTGGCGAAAGTGAAATATGGGAAATCGGCGGGGTGCAATAGCATGGTAGTTTAAAGTTTAAACGCTTCGCTGTTGAACAGGTTGAAGCAGATAGTTCTTATCAAAAAGTGTATTAATATTTAAACTTGTTCAACCTGTTAAACTTGTTCAACATTAGAAAGATTCACCAAATCAACCACTGTCAGAGTTGAACCATCAACTTTGAACTTCACATCGTATCCGGCAAACGGCATTCCGAAAATCTTGTCGGTGCCGGCTTGCACGGGCGGCCGCGGATCGTTCTGCAGCACGCTCACGAGAGTGTCGGCCAAATTGTTGCCTAATTTTTGTCGGAACGAGTCGGGCAGAACCACATCCAAACGGCTGAATTCCACATCATCGACAAATCCCGAGTGAGCTTGGCTAATGCTGTCGGCATAGGCCACGTAAGGCTTGATGTCGAAGATGGGCGTGCCGTCCATCAAATCGGCGCCAAGCACATGAATGACAGGACCTTGCGGTGTTTCTAGTTCGATGCGTTCGATTTCAACCGCCGACAGTCCCAAGCCATTCGGGCGGAACGGCGAGCGCGACGCGAAGACACCCACCTGTCGGTTTCCGCCAAGGCGCGGCGGGCGCACCATCGGCTGCCAACCATTTTGCCGGTTGGCCGAGAATTGCCAAATGAGCCACAGGTGCGAGAACCCTTCAAGTCCGCGCAGGGCATCGGCGTTGCGGTATTTGGGGCAGAAGACAATCTGTCCGCGCAAGGTTGGAACAACGCCGCTCTGCCGCGGAATGCCGAATTTGCTCGGAAAATCGGTGCGAATGTGTGCAACGGGCTCTATTTCAAGTTTTTCAGCCATTCGTCGGTCTTTTTTTTGATTGTCTCTTCGTCGAAGCCGTAGAAGGTGAGTTGCCAAAGGACAAACACGGCAATTTCGGGTTGCGAGAATTTGGCAAATGATTGAGCATCAATACGGTTTCCCAATATTTCGTTCCAAGGTGCGATGGTTATGCTGTATTCCTTGCCGTCGCACACGGTTGTAACATCAACATTTTCAGCGTCAATGCGCACGAGTTTCAGCGTGTCGGCGTTCTGCTGCGGTTCCATATTTTGTAGCATATTGAACGCACGTTTGAACCCCGACAAACTCGACTGATATTTAGGGAAATACATCATCAGCGTGGCTTCAACCGACGGCCAACTTAACGCTTTTATGAGTTCGCTGAATGTCATCTCACAATCGGTTTTTACGCCCGCTTCATTCCTTCCACCTTCGATTTCAGGGCGCGGTAGGTGCCATCTTCCTGAATGCACATTGTGCGCATAATCTGCTCTTTTTCAAAGCCTTTTGCCTGAAGGATTTTGAAGAATGTCTGGCGCGGGTTGAGCGAGTTGTATTCTTCTTCGATTTGTGCCAAAAGACTCAAATCCAATGTTTTGTAGTACTCAAGAAAACGCTCGTAGTCGCGTTTGTTCCACTGGCCGCTGTTGCCGCCGCGGGCGAAAATCTCTTCGTAGAGTTGCTTGCCCTGGCTGTAGATTTCGGCGTAGCGGCTCTCAATTTCGTTGATTTTGCGCTGTAAGCGGGCTATTTCGCGCTCATTGTCAGCCGATTCGCCTGCTGTGCGCAACTCTTCAATCTTGTCGTGCGACTCTTTCAGAATCTGGCGGTTTTGCGCCAATTCGCGCTCATAGCGGCGGCGCTGGCGGACGAAAACAACCGTCAGCAGGGCAATCAGCGCGGCAAAACCCAACACCAAGGAAAAAACAATGCGCTGCGTGCGGTTCTGGTTGGCAAGTCGCAGTAAATCAAAGTCGTAGTTGGTGCTGGCAGTAAATACGCTGCTGCTTACGGTGGCACCCTGAAAAATTTTGTGTACTAACGGGTGCAGTTCGGCAGCTGTGCGGTCGGCTTCGGCTAGCATACCGTGGCGGTGATAATAATCGAAGAAATATTCAAGAACAATGGCCCGATTAGCGTCACCTATTGAGCTGCTCTGATAAAAATCAATGGCATCCTGCAAGCGGTTCAACCAAAGATAACTCTTTATGCGTGACATTTTTGCGGCGTCGTTCCACGGATTAATCTCGGCCGCCTTGAGCGCATAACGAAGCGACTTTTCGGGTTCTTCTTCGGCAAAAATGAGTCCGTATTCGGCCAAAAATCCATAATTGGTGGTGTCGATTTTCTCACTTTCGCGTATATAATATTTCGCGCTGTCCATCAATGCGTTACAATAGAAAATATTGATTTTTGCGGCGAGATAATTAGCCTTTTGATCGGTGCTGCGGGCGTAAGGACGTATCTTCTCGACAAGTCCCAAACCGCGCGCACCCAAATCGAACGTACTGCCTTCGGAAGAGTACCGCATATATGTGATATGGAATTTCAACTCGTTGTTTGTGAGCGTTTTGGCCACATCTTCAGCCTGACGCAAAACCACAACGCCCGTGGCATAGTTGCCCGAAAACATATTCTTAACCGACTTCAAGTAAAGCGCCCACGCAAGTTTCTCTGAATCAGACGTTTTGCGATAAAAATCGATACAATGGTTAAGCCGCGCAGTGTCGGCAATTCCATTGAAATCAAACAGCGTGAATTTGCCTTTGTAGAGTGATTTCAAGAGCGTTAGATAGACGCTGTCGGCATCGGACAATGGCTGTTTGAGGTCGGACTCGTGATTTTTGAGGTACTCTTCGGACATTTCGTACTCGCCATCGCTGAAAAGCGCGTAGGCACGGTCGAAAATGGGTTGGTTTACAGACTCTTGGGTGCAGCCGAACAAAACGGCGGCAAGAGTTATCGACAATAATAGTTTGAGTTTCATATAGTTATTGATTTACTGCAAAAGTATGATTTTCTTTTAATTTTGCCCCGCTTTATTTTTTTTGCCAAACAGATTGTTTTTCGTATTCTTTCTAAACAAATTGATTTTTATGCAAACAGCAATAAATTATCAGGATATGTCGGCGGTTGAAGCACTATGGACGCTCTACCAACAGCAGTCGGAGCGTGTGCGCAAGGCCTTCCGCAGCCGCATAGCGCAGGAAGAGACCGAGGAAAAGCCGTGCATCAGCGAGGCGGAAGCCAAAGCATTGACTTTGCAGCGCGGACGCGACATCAAGGCTGGACGCTCGAAACTAATTGCCCACGATACGGTTATGCACGAAATGGAGCAAATGATTTCCAACTATGGAAATTGAGTGGAGTTAGCAATCGCGTGACGACCTGCGCAATATACTTTTGTATGTTGCTGAAAACTTTGGTCGCCGCACGGCCGAAGCGGTGTTGGCTGATATTCGCAGCCGTGCCAATTTGCTGAAAGACTTCCCAATGTCGGGACGTGTTTTTGTAAAAGACTCCGAACAAGGTATCATCTACCGTTCAATCACCACCAAACTGAACAAAATAGTATATTTCATTGACGGCGAGACGATAGTTATTGTCACAGTGTGGCAGAACCGCCGCGACATTGGTCGTCTAAAGAAACAATTAACACAATAGAGAATGGTAAAAAACAGGACCGAAATCCTGTTTTTTTTTGCTTCCAATTCTGCACTTTCCCATACTTTCCTTGAAAAATCCGCCGCCGCCCGCCGAAAAGCACCGTTCCCGAACCGAAAACGCGGTTTTGTAAAACGCTGATTATCATTGGTGTTGAAAATGTTGCGGTTTTGGTACATCTTAATAATCAGCCGATTAGCCAAAAAGGCGGTTTTTCGGGCGTTTTTCGGACACAATTTTCAGCAAAAAATCAAAAAAAATACGAGTGCCGAATCCTGACTTATAATTTTGACTATCAGCGTGTAACAAAACGGCAACGCTGTTAAGATTTTGCCCTTGCGAACCATTTATCGGGTTGAATATCAGCAATATAAATGGCAACGTGCGCGCGAAAACGTTGAACATCAATCGGTTAACTGCTGTAGATTTGTCAGTGAAGTCAGTTGACAATTGAAAATTGAAAATTGACAGTTGAAGGAATTAGTGAACAAACATTAAATAACAATTAAAAACTTAAAAAATGAAA